>WFLX010385168.1_pt1 | contig 21728 bp, 33 predicted proteins | sample 4967041 | NCBI WGS metagenome assembly WFLX01 (sample SAMN12857096, study PRJNA449069) | gut metagenome | isolation source: stool from male and female vole | host: Microtus ochrogaster | place: USA:Florida | collected 2017
AGATGATGTATAAGGGAAGAAAAGCCCGCGTCTCAATGGTCGATCAGGCGGAGATGGCTATAGATTCTCTAAGCCCGCAGATCAAAGAGCGGGTGCAGAAAATTATCAGTGAACTGAATAGTCTCACGGCAGACGCGGCGGTTGAAAATCTTCGGCAAGCCGTATAGATTTCCTGCAGTGATTTGCGGTTGTCCAGTTGCGGACCTCACAGAGGGAATACTCGCCGGACCGCTGCCGAAACTTCACATTCGGCGCATAGGAGAAATGCGGCCAAAATCTACTGGCCCATTTTAGCTCTGCTGCGGCTAGCTCTCGGTTTTCGACATAACCACGTAAATTGCATCTCCGACCGTGATCACGGCTTCGGCCAAGTCATCTGAAATTTCGATATTGAACTCGTCCTCAATCATCATGACGATTTGAGCGACTTCGAGATAGTCGGCGCCGAGGTCATCTACGATGGATGCGTCGTCCACAACCCGGGCAGGGTTGATGCCCAACTGCTCGATGATTATTGCTCTTACACGGCTAGCGGCGTCCGCGCTGGAGTTTTCCACCGATGCGCTCCCTCAAACGGCTCTCACTGCTTAGGCGACCGTCACGCAATCATAATCATCGCTTTTCTTTATTCCAATACTCTCGCACCGTCGCAGGCAGGGCAACTGGTAAACCGCGTGGCTAACCACGAAAGACCGGGTTCAATTACCGGGCCTGCTGCCTCACATGAAATAACAGTAATGTTGGACAAAAGCCTTCAATCAAGGTGGCCAGCCGCGAGTGGCGTATTGTACAAGGCGATTGGAAGGCAGCATTCAGCCAGCCGCCTCCCATGTAACTAGTCCCGGCACCCCTCGAAAAAGCGAACCGATCGGTGCTACTCGCACAGAAACAGGTCACCATGTGCTACCGCGTCGTGGAATACGATTTAGCCTACGAGTATGCCCGGCAAGGGCACCACATCCGCCAACCCAGCATGAACTTTTCGGTTAATTCGCCGACTCAAAACGAAGCGCGACATAAAAACATGAATAAGCAAAAATCACCGAGGAAGCTTTCAAAAATCGCCTGTGCCTGGCTATTGTCGGGCAGCTTGCTGGCAGGGCCGGCGCATGCTGTCACGCCGGACAATGGCCAGATCCTGAGCGGTATTTGGACCACCGCAAATCTGATCAAGGAATATTTCGATTGGCGCGGCTGGGCTGGCTGGAGCGCGGTTGGCGTGGTCAATATCATCATTACCGTGGCAACCGGAGAAAGCAAGGGCGCCTTTACCAAGGCTGTGTTCACCAATCTTTGCGGCTCTACCGCTGCCGCCGTTGTAGCCACGTGGAAGCCGGCCGACGGGCCTGGAGCTGCGTCGCACATCAAGGCAATCGTCAAGTCCGGGAGCGTGGCCGCCGCCGCCAGCGCCTGCGGATGGGCGACGCAGGCGACTCTCAAAAAGACCGATTCCGAAATGTCTGCTGCGCACAATGCCATCGACAAGGCGAAAAGGACCGATAAGCCGAACTACGACGAAATCGTCGACGACAAGACAAAAGTAAATAACGCATTTCTGGCCATGGAGAAGAATTACCGCGATATCGCGCGCGCCTTGAACGATGCGGCGTATTGGTCGAGCGAATGGCGCAGAAACGGCTGCTCGACCCGCACGCAGTCCATACTCTGCGACGAACTCTGGGATAGCAGGGCCCGTGCGCAAGCGGCCGCTGAGAAGAAGCTGGTTACCTTCAACGATGACGGCAGGGATATGTCCGCCTACGCCAAGGAACTGGCTGCCGACGTGAAATCTTGAATTGCATTTGTCCGTTCGAATCTTCGGCCGGCCCATTGAAAGCAGTGGGCTGGCGTCAAAATCCAAGGATAAAAAATGCCGATCTACGACTCAAAGGCAACAGGCAAAAAGAAATTGCTGCGCGTCCTTCTCGTATCGCTTACAGCTTTGGCGGTCCAGTCGGATGGAATTGCAGCAATGGCCGAGGTGTTGCCACAGATTTCCCAGCAGCAATCTCCTGCGATCCCGAATCAGATCCTCATATCCAACAATGAGGAGTTGGCTGCCGACCCTCAAGCTCCCGTTCGATTTGATCTGTTGGATCCGGCGCAATATGCATTGCAGGCCAAGGATTACGGGGGGCACCCCGCCTACGGCGCAGCGATTCTGGCGCGGGTATGCGCCGACTATTTCGAATCTCGGAGCCATCACGACCAGGATCTGGCCGATGCCGCAAAACTGGAAAAAAGCGGCGACAGGAACTTCGAAGATCTTGTCGCCGCCACCGCTTTCAAGATTCGCACGATGGAGGTGCAGTGCAGCGGTGTCACCGCGGAAGACATCCGCAATTCCGGCGATTTGATGCGCGAAGCCGCGGCCGCGGGGGATGTCAATGCCAAGGGCATTGTCTTGTTCGAGGATTTCCGCGCCGTAGATGCCGCCCGGGCCGAAGCCAAGCTTGCCAACAAGGCCTTCGACGTCGATCCCGCCGTTTACAAGGATTGGCTGAACGAAGCGGTGCATCTGACTGAACAGGGAAATCTGAGAGGCGCCCAGCTTGCCGCCTTGCTGACCGGCCTCAGCGCCTACGGGCAAAAAGACATGACTACATCGGCCATGTGGTCCATGGTCGCCCAACAATCCAAAGGGGAGGCATTCGATTCCGGCAAATTCTCTTTCGAGACGGAGCCATACAACGAACTGAGCGGTGCAGAAAGAGCCGCAGCCACCGAGCGCGCAAAGACTGTTTTTGATAGTTGTTGCAACCAGCCTTCGGCGCAAGCCCAGGAGAAGGCTGACAGGGTGATCGCCGCACCGGAGCGCGAGGAAATCGGAGAACTTCCGGCCCGCTGAATCACGGATGCAGGCCGTTAGCCGCCTTCCGTTCTGACATTGCCAGCCCGTCTCTGTTCGCAGGGGCGGGTTTTCGCTTGAGGAGACCGCTGATGCACTACCGCTTTGTGGAAGTGGAAGGCGAAGAAGACGACCTCGATCGTGTCGCCAACGAGTGGCGCGCGAAGGGCTACGAGCTATTCCAGGCCGTCTACAAGACCACCTACCGGTGGGTGCTGATCTTCAGCCGCAATGTCGGCGTAGAGCAGCCCGGTAACTCGTCAGCTTCATAAGCTGGAGAGCCGCAAGTCGAACCCTGTCGCCGCAACGAATCAGGGGTAGCTGGTAGGAACCAGCGCCTGCGTATTCGGGTGCCCCTCTATCGATGTTCGATCGACTGCCAGGATGCTCATCACGAGAAAGATGAGGACGAGTATTAGTGCCATAAATGCGATGCCTGCTTTATCCATCCCCCAACACGATCTATGAATGCGAGCAAAGCAAGGCAACACCGGTGAAGTTCCCTCACCGGGGCCTGTCATAGTTGATGGTGACAGCGCGAGTGGCGCACGGTATACGTGCTAAAAGGCATCGCTTAGCTCACGCCCTCCCATATAAAAAAGTCCCGCTGCCGCTCGCCGAAGTGTACGGGCGGGCTACTCCCCACAAAGAGGTCACCATGTCCTATCGCGTCGTCGAATACGATTCAGGCCCCGGGGGTCTGCCGGGCATGGAAGCGCTCATCAACGAGTGGGCGGCCAACGGCTACCGGCTTGATCAGGTGGTCCGGAGATCGACATACCAGTGGCTGCTGATCTTTTCCTCGCTCAGCTGAACGCAAACACCAGCCACGCCAGCGTGCAGGCAGAGGCGATGATCACTGCGATCGCGATCCGTTCGACTGCTTTGTCCATGGTCTCTAGCGTTCAAAAAGAATCCGTCTAAACAGTGGCGCATGCTCGAGGGCCACAGGCCTCCGGTAAGGGTAGAGGTGGGGACGTCAATCACTCGACGTCGGCCTCAACCCGGACGGCGCCTTCCCATAGTATCTCAGGGAACTGTGGATCTGGGTTAACCCAATACAGACGACAGCGCTCCGCCAGGCTGGTGAAAAGCGGTTCGGGAACGTCTTCAAAGATTGCGACGTCGCCTCGGTGCCGGTTGGCGTTGTCATCGACAGGAGCGACGCGGAAGATCCTATGGTTTTGATTGAACCTGTCGCGGAAACGTTGGGCAAGCGCCAAAGTCTCGTTGAGGAAAACGACGGACCCTCGGCTCGGGGCGTCTGGCACCCAAGCGATCCTGCTCGCCTCTAGAGCGGATTCCCACATTAAGTTGCGGACCAGTGGGGATATCTGTGCGCCGGCCACGTTCACTTTTATCGAGGGTTGAGAGGTCTCGATGATGCTTCTGCCGAATTTTCCTGGCTGGATTACGTCACCAGCCTGCCAGTCTTCTTCGCTCACGTGGAAATACATTGTCGCCTCAAGGTTAGCTCATGCCCATCCTGAAAAACGCACGGCACGAGAAGTTCGCGCAGGCCCGCGCGAAAGGCAATACAGTCGATGAGGCGTATGTCGTCGCCGGCTTCAAAGCCAACAGAGGAAATGCAGCACGTTTGAATGCAAATGAAAGCATTCAAGAGCGCGTAGCCGAAATCCAGGGTAAGGGCGCTCTCAAGGCGGAAGCGACCGTTGAACGTGTTCTGAAAGAGCTGTCTCGTATCGGCTTCTCCGATCTTCGCCGCGTGTTCGATGCGAACGGCAGGCTGCTTCGACCCGAAGAGTGGGATGATGACACAGCCGCAGCAGTCGCTTCGGTCGAAGTGGTGATCCGCAACACCGGCGACGGTGAGGTCGAGCACGTCCACAAGATTAAGGTCTGGGACAAGAACAGCGCCTTGGAGAAGCTCGCCAAGCACCTCGGTATGTTCATCGAGCGTGTCGAGCACTCTGGGAGCATGAGCCTCAATGTCTTGCCAGAGGATGCCGAACTGTGACGCATGCAGGTAGCTCGATTAACGGAGAAACAGCGAGAGGCTAATCGCCTCCTTGCCGGCCCGGCGCGCAACATCATGCTCCGCGGCGGGTCTCGTTCCGGAAAGACGTTCGTTCTTTGTCGGGCGCTGATCCAGCGAGCGATAAACGCTCCGGGTTCGCGGCACGTCATATTCAGGTTTCGGTTCAACCACGCGAAGACATCGGTCTGGTCCGATACGCTGCCCAAAGTTCTGGCCCTCTGCTTCCCGTCGGTTCGGGTGAGGTTTGACAAGACCGACTTCTATGTCGCGCTGCCGAACGGATCACAGATCTGGATAGCCGGCCTCGATGATAAGGAGCGGGTCGAGAAGATCCTGGGGCAGGAATACGCCACTCTCTACTTCAACGAGAGCAGCCAAATCCCTTGGGCATCCGTCGAAATGGCGATGTCTCGCTTGGCGCAGAAGTGCGAACTCGCTCCAGCGATCGCCGCCGCGACAGGCAGAAGGTACCTAGCCCTCAAGGCCTACTTCGACTGCAACCCGCCGTCTAAGCTCCATTGGAGCTTTCAGATGTTCCGGGCGAAGATGAAGCCGGGCACGAAGGAGAAGCTGGCCAAGCCGGAAGACTATGCCGAGATGCAGGTGAATCCTGCCGACAACTCGGAGAACCTGCCGCCTGAGTATTTCGAGGTTCTGGCCTCGATGTCCGCGCCGAAGAGGTTGCGGTTTGAGGCCGGAGAATGGGCCAGCGAAGTCAGCGGCGCTCTGTGGGCTCTTGAGGATCGCAAGGCGCCCGACGGGAAGCTGATGCCGGGAATAGACAGCCTGCGTGTCGCCAGCGCTCCTGAAATGCGGCGCATCGTCGTTTCCGTCGACCCCTCCGGTACGAGAGGCGATGGCGCGGGTGACGATATCGGTATCGTCGTCGCCGGCCTCGGCATCGATGGGCATGGCTACATTCTTGAGGATGGCACCTGCCAGTTGTCGCCAGAAGGATGGGGCAGGCGAGCGGCCGACCTCTACCATCGCCACCAGGCGCACCGGATCATTGGGGAACGGAACTTTGGCGGCGACATGGTGCGCTTCACCGTCTCGACGGCTGACAAGACCGCGCCCTTCAAGGAAGTTGTCGCCAGCCGAGGCAAAGCGGTGCGAGCAGAGCCTATCAGCGCGCTGTATGAGCAGGGCAAGGTTCATCACGTCGGAGACTTCCCCGACCTTGAAGACCAGATGTGCAATTTCACGCCATCTGGATACCTCGGAGAGGGTTCACCTGACCGGGCCGACGCCCTGGTCTGGGCTCTCACCGAGTTGATGCTTGGAGGTTCGTCCTTCACGCTGACAAACGTTTAGGAGCGGACATGGCCAACATTATCGCGTTCGTACGCGACAGCCTGACAAACATAGTCGCCAGCCTGGGTACCAGCCGGGACAAGGCAGCGGCTAACGTCTATTCGATGCCAATGCTCACCGACGAGGAACTGCTCAACGCCTATCGCGGCGCGTGGCTCCCGAAGAAGATCGTAGACATCCCGGCATTCGACAGCATCCGTGCGTGGCGCGATTGGCAGGCGAAGAAGCCGCAGATCGAAGCGATCGAGGCCGAAGAGAAGCGGCTGAACGTTATGGGCAAGCTGCTGGAGACCCGCATCAAAGCGCGACTCTGGGGCGGCGCTGCTCTCGTCATCGGTACCGGCGACAAGGACCTGACGGCGCCGCTCGACGTCGAGCGCATCACGAAGGGCGGCCTGAAATACCTCACGGTCATGACGCGCCGCCACCTCACCGCCGGCAAGATCGAAAGAGATCCGGCGTCGGAGTGGTATGGCAAGCCGAAGGTCTATCAGCTGAACTCGGCCGATGGCGCGCAAATCGAAATACATCCGTCGCGCCTGGTCATCTTCAACGGCAGCCAGCAGCCGGACGAGGACATCGTAACGACCACCTATGCCGGCTGGGGCGACAGCGTCCTCTTGTCGGTGGTCGATGCAATCAAGCAGGCCGACGGTACCGCGGCGAACATTGCCAGCCTCGTTTTCGAGGCGAAGGTCAACGTGATCCGTATTCCGGATTTCATGCAGAACCTCGGTAACGCAGAGTACCGCGCCAAGATCCTCGAGCGCTATACGCTTGCGGCGACGGCAAAGGGCATAAACGGCGACCTGCTGCTCGACAAGGAAGAGGAATACGAGCAGAAGACGGCCAGCTTCGCCACGCTGCCAGAAGTCCTGATGTCGTTCCTGCAGATCGTCTCCGGCGCCGCGGACATTCCGGCTACCAGACTTCTCGGCCAGTCGCCGGCCGGCATGAACGCCACCGGCGAAAGCGACCTGCGCAACTATTACGACCGCTTACAGGCTATGCAGACCGTCGAGATGACGCCGGCGATGGCGCGCCTCGACGAGTGCCTGATCCGGAGCGCTCTCGGCTCTCGCGACCCGGACATCTACTACGACTGGGCGCCGCTCTGGGGCATGTCGGAGAAGGAAAAGGCCGACGTCTTCAAGACGAAAGCGGACGCGGCTCGGCAGTTGGTCGGAAGCGGTACGGGACAGGAGATCATCCCTCGCGATGCCGTTTCCGATGCTCTGGTCAACACCTTCATCGAAGACGGCTCGCTGCCCGGTCTCGATGCAGCGATCGAGGAGTACGGCAAGCTTTCTGAACAGGAGCCGGATGAGGAAGAGCGCGCCGCGGCAGCCACACAGACATCTGCAGCAATGAATCCGAGCGGCTGATCAAGTGGTGGAGAAAATCACCATGAAAAGACCGGCCCAGAACAAGGCCGACAACTCAGCCGCCAACAGGAAACCAAATGCGGTGTCGCTCATGTAATCCTCCGTAGGCAACCTCCATTGCCGAGAGGACTATAACGGACGAAAACCGGTCTCGCTACTCACTAAGATGCAAGTAGCGAGTAAACCAGGACGCCGACGGAACCCCAGAAGCCAACCATTACCAATGCCATCGCGGCAACCAAAACCTTCGTCACGACGAAACTCCACGACTGTTATGAACGTCCAGAACCTAGCCCGTGGCTGAAGTCTTGGTAACGGACCATGGTCTGATCTCGCTGCTTCGTTCGAATTGCCATTGCCGTCCTCACTAGGGCGGCTTCTCTTTTGAGGCAACCATGAAATTCACTGACTTAGCACCGATCGCGGGCACGCGGCGGACCGCCGACGGCTACCTTGTTGCTGACGTGCGCACCGCCCGCACTGGCATCCAGCTCTATGCCGGCCATGAGGTCGGCAAGCCGGAAATGGCAACCGTGAAGGTCTACCGGCCCGAGGATCAGGTCTTCGACAAGGCCAGCCTCGGCAGCTACGCGCACAAGCCGGTAACGAACAATCATCCGGACGAAGCCGTCACCGCCGACAATTGGAAAGCACTTTCAGTCGGCCAGATCGGCGACGAGGTCGCCCGAGATGGTGAGTTCGTCCGAGTGCCGCTTATCGTCATGGATGGTGCCACCATCAGCGAGATCGAGGGCGGCAAGCGCGAGCTCTCCGCCGGCTACACCTGCGATCTCACTTGGGAACCGGGCACCACGCCAGCGGGCGAGAAGTACGACGCCATCCAGAAAGACATCCGGATCAACCACGTCGCCATCGTGCAGCGCGGCCGCGCTGGATCAGAAGCTCGCATCGGTGACGGTGTGAGGTCGTGGGGCGCTGCCCCGTTCACCAGTGATCAGAAACCGAAAGAGGACAAGATCATGACCCTAAAGACGGTTACCGTCGATGGCATCCCGGTTGAAGTAACCGACCAGAGTGCCACGGTGATCGGCACGCTCCAGCAGCGCATCGCCGACGCCAACACCAAGTTCACAGACGCCGAGAAGGCACATCAGACGGCTCTGGCCGCCAAGGATGCGGAGATGGCGAAGAAGGACGCCGAGATCGATGCTCTGAAAGGGAAGATCCTTTCCGACGCAGATCTCGACAAGCGCGTGCAGGGCCGCGCCGACCTGGTCACCAAGGCCAAGGTCCTGGCGAAGGACGTCAAGACCGAAGGCCTGTCCGACGCTGCCATCCGTAAGGCCGTGGTTGTCGCCAAGCTTGGCGATGCGGCCGTCGCCGACAAGTCGGAGGCCTACATCGACGCTCGCTTCGACATGCTCGTCGAGGACGCCAGCAAGAACGGCGCCGATCCTTTCCGCACCGTTGTGCAGCAGGGTCTCACGCAGACTTCTGACGCCAGCACCTCCGCAACCGCTCACAAGTCCATGGTCTCCGAACTCGAATCGGCCTGGCAGACGAAGGGAGCTAAGTGATGCCTGCAATTCAGACCACTTATAGCGCCACGCACGCCCGCTGGATCGAGGGCATGAACCTCAACATGGAGCCTTCAGTCGTCGTCACGCGCCTCGCTGAGGACGTCGAGGGCATCGGCTTCGGCAAGGTTTGCGTTCAGGGCACCGCCGACAACCAGGTTGTCGACTCCGAAGCAACCGCCAAGTTCGCCGGCATTGCCGTTCTCGACACTACGCGACCAAGCGGCAAGTACGACCAGTACGACAACGTCGCCGTCATGAAGAAGGGCGTCATCGTCGTACAGGCCTCCGTCGCGGTCGCTGTCGGCGATGCCGTCTATTACATCCCCGCGACCGGCGTTCTCACCAACGTCTCGACGGGTAACACCCTCATCCCGAATGCTCAGTGGGATACCAGCACCGCAGGTGCCGGTCTCGCTGCTCTTCGACTCGGCTAACAGGAGCGATCTCGATGAACGCAATTATCACTCATGACGCTCAGCAGGTCGCGATGAGCTTCCTTATCCGTCAGGCCTCGCTGATCGAGCCGACGGTCTACGCGATGAAGTATCAGGATATTCAGTATCCGAGCCTCATCCCGGTCGACACTTCGGCGCCGGAATGGATTCAGTCCGTCACCTACTTCTCGATGGACTCTGTCGGCCAGGCGCAGTGGTTCTCCGGCCTGGCGCACGACGTGCCGAAGGTCGAACTGACCCGCGAGAAGTTCGAGACGACCGTCAGCATGGCCGCGATCGGCTATGGCTACACGCTCGAGGAACTGGGCACCGCTCAGCTGCTCGGCATGAACCTGACCAGCGAGAAGGCCTCTTCGGCACGTCGCATCGCCGAGGAGAAGATCGATCAGGTCGCCTTCGTCGGCGATACCGGCAAGGGCTTCTCCGGTCTGGTGAACTCTTCGATGCCGACGGCAACGACGGCGCCCGCCGACGGTGCCAGCTCGGCAACGACCTTCGCCAGCAAGACGCCGGACCAGATCCTCCGCGATATCAACGGCCAGCTCACCGGCATCTTCACCGGCACGCTTGGCGCGGAGATCGCGGATACGCTGCTCCTGCCTTATTCGGTGCTTCTCGATCTCTCGACCCGCCGGATCGATGCCGTCAATCAGACGACCATCCTCGAATGGATCGAGCGGAACAACATCTACACCCGTACCACGGGCCAGCCGCTCACCATCCGCGGCGTGTTCGGGTTCCTCGACACGGCCGGCGCGGGCAGCACCAAGCGCATGGTTGCTTACCGCCGCTCGCCCGAGGTGCTGAAGATGCACATGCCGATGCCGTTCCGGTTCCTGCAGCCTTGGCAGACGGGCCCGATCAAGTTCGACGTTCCGGGCATCTTCCGTCTCGGCGGCGTCGACATCCGCCGCCCGAAGGCTGTCCGCTACCTCGACGGCATCTGAGGAGGATCAGATCATGAAGATCACCAACACCCAGCCAGGCCCGCGCGGCATCAACACAGTCAATGGTCCGGTTCTCGTCGAGCCGGGCCAGACCGTCGAGGTCGAGATCTTCGCCCGCGAGAAGGCGCATATCAAAGCGTCTAAGTGGTTCGAAGTCGAAGGCGACTATACCGACAATCCCGGCGTCACCGCGGCGCCGGCCTTGAACGACGCCGCCCAGAACGTCGACGCCGAACTCGATCGCCTCCGCGCCCAGCTGGCGGAGCGCGATGCCGAACTGGCGAAGCTTAAGGCCCAGGACGATCAGCCGAAGACGGCCGCCGAAGTCCTGGCAATGGCAAACGACCCGAACGTGCAGTTCATGTCCTTCAAGTCGGCGGCGTCCAAGCTTCTCGGCGACAAGACGCCGGCAAAGAAGGACGAGATCGTCGCCGCCCTCGAAGATCTGGCAACCAAGCCTGGCGCCTAGGCGCCAGGTTCTATTCCATCGGAGATTGACATGGCTGGATACGGCACGAACGACGGCTTCACGGCGTACGCAACCGAAGCCGGCTATGTCTTTCCCGATGGCACGACCGATGCCCAGAAGACCGCCGCACGTCAGCGGGGTTTTCTTGTGATCGATCGGTATGAGCCGAAGTTCAGCGGCCGGCGCAGCGGCGGATACACTCAGGAGCGCGCATGGCCGCGCACCGGCGCCACGACCTACTACGGCGAGGCTATTCCTTCGAGTGAAATCCCCGTCGCCATCGTCAATGCTTCCTACGAGGCGGCCTTCCTTGAGTTGACCAACCCGGGCAGCCTTTCGCCGGTCGTCACCGGATCGCAAACGGTGAAGCGCGAGAAGATTGGACAGCTTGAGGTCGAGTATTCATCCTCTTCTTCAACGGATATCGAAGATGTCGTCGCGCTCGCCACGCCTGTCGTCACCACGATCGAGGGGCTCCTCTGGCCATTCCTGCCGCCAGTCTGGCCGGGTGCATTGGTGGTGTAGCTATCCCGGTCAGAACACGCCCAGAGATATGAGCAACGAAACTGCACCGACGATTAGAACGACCATCTGGGCCATCTGCTTCATCGTAGAGTCGATTGGAAGCTTCTGCACGAGATAGAGCACCACGACGACGAAAAGAATTGTGACGAGGATGCTGATTGCGGCGGACATGTCCCCCGATCCTTGAAAAAAGAGCCTTGCGGCATGAAGGCGTAAATATGGCTGAGCTCTCGAAAAGAAAGGGCGGAGGATGGCGAACCCAATCTATGCACGCCTGCAGGCGACGGCGCAGTGTCTCATCGCCAAGTATGGGCAAGCCGGTGCGGTGAAGCGCGTGACGTCTCCGGATCCTGTCTATGGGGGCGAGCCAGTTGTGACGTCCTATCCAGCCACGCTGGTGCCGATGGCCTACGAGGCCCGCTACATCGACGGAACGGTCATCCAGAACGGCGACATGCAGATTTACATATCGGCGGTCGGTCTCTCGATCGAGCCGACGGTCGGCGACATCGTCACCGCCAACGGGGCGGATTACACCATCGTTGCTGGCGACCCCAACAAATATGACGGCATCACGCCGGTGGTTTTCATCGTGCATGGGAGACTGGCACAGTGAGTATGCGTTTTGCCAGCGCCTGGTCCTTCTCGAAGGACCACCCCGCGATGCACAACCTGATCTCACGGCTGGTAGGCAACAAACATGTAGACGTAGACGCAGACCAGGATGAGTAACGCGGTACCGACGATGATCGGAGCCGAGTACTTCTTCATTGAGCCAGCCTCAGTGTATTAGCAGAGCCTTCTATAGCATGGCTGGCACGTCTCGCTGAGCAATTTCGGGAGCCAAGAAGCGGCCATTACTCCGCCTGCAGGTTGGCATTAGGTACTTGGAAGCAGTTCTGCGAAAGGCAACCGCATGACATTGGACGAGTTGCTGTCCACCTATGAGCCGCGCCTTGCCGCGGCATTTCGAGAAGCGATCGAGACGATCAAGTCGACGGCTGTTCTCGCCCGCGTGGTCGAGCGTCTCGATCGTGGTGACGTTAACGGTGCTGTTGAGGCCATGCAAATCGAGCCCGAGGCGTTCTCCGCGCTTGAAATCGCGCTGCAGGAGGCATTCAACGCCGGCGGCACCAATGCTGTCGGCGAGTTGCCGAAGGTCATGGACCCACAGGGCAATCGCGTGATTTGGCGTTTCGGCGTCCGCAACCCTGCTGCCGAGGCGATCCTGCGACACCTATCCTCGACGATGGTCACGCACATCACCGATGACCAGCGGCAGGGCATCCGCCAGGCGCTGGAGCAGGGGCTTGCCAGAGGCGCCAGCCCGAGATTGACTGCACTCGATGTTGTCGGCCGGCAGAGCCGTGTCACCGGCCGCCGAGAGGGCGGTGTGATCGGTCTGACCCGATACCAGATAGAGTTCATCGAGCGGGCGCGCCTGCATCTTGCTTCCGGCGACGCGGAGCAGATGAACCGGTACTTCGAGCTCAAGACGCGCGACAAGCGCTTCGACAGGACCGTCATGGCCGCGGTTAGGGCGGGCAAGCCGGTCACCGGCGAGGCCCTCACCAAGATAGTTGGCCGGTTGCGCGACAAGAACCTGCTTCTCCGCGGCGAGATGTTGGCGCGGACCGAAACGATGATGGCGCTCAGCTCCGCCCGCGACGAGACAATGCGGCAGCAGATCGAGGCAGGCAAGGTCGAAGCACGGGATATCACGAAGGTATGGCGGTCCGCCGGCGACAGCCGTGTGCGGCACACCCATCGTGTCCTCAACGGCAAGAGCGTCGGGATGGATGAGGTATTTCAGAGCCCATCTGGCGCGCTTCTCCGGTTCCCGGGCGACCCGCGCGCGCCGATATCGGAGATTTCCGGCTGCCGGTGCAGGCTCGAATACAAGGTGGATCACATCGGTGCGGTTGTGCGCCGGTACCGGGCAGAGGTCGTATGATGGCAACGCTCTCCTTTAGCGCTGCCGTGGCGCAGTGGGCTGACAAGGTCGAGGGTGCAGTCGAAGCCATCTTCAAGGAGGCGACACACGAGGTCGTCGAAGAAATGCAGAAGCCGATCGGGCAAGGCGGCCGAATGCGCGTAGACACAGGATTTTTGAGAGCGTCACTGCTTGCGTCGTCCACTTCGATGCCAGCAATCAATGCCTCGGTCAATCCGGTGGCGGGCGGATCCTATGCTGCTGACTTCGGGCAGATCGAGGCAGTCATCGCTGGAGCGGACATCGGAGATACGCTCTATTTCGGGTACACCGCTTCGTATGCTGGTCACCGAGAGTACGGGGCTAACGGTCAGCCGGCTGACGGCTTCGTCAGGCTCGCCGCTCAGAATTGGCCGCTCATTGTGGAGCGGAAGGCCTCGGACCTGAAGGCCCGTCTGGGGCTTTGACGGCTCGGTTCCTGTCTTTGCTTTGCTCGATCGCCGACAGAAGGCCAAGCTGCAGCAATGTCAGAGCCTTCCGTGCAGCTTTTAAACTAGTTTCGCCTCGAACCGTCGCCGCTGTCTCGCGCCCCAACGCGAGCAGCGCCGCATGGATGCGCTCATAGACCTGATCGTCAGTGAGAGGCGGCTTCTCAGACATAGGTAACGGATACATGGCGGCAGGCACCGACGCAATCATCTTCAAGGCGGTGACAGACCGCCTCTTAGCATTGCCCGGTGTGCTGCCGATAGCCGCGCCGAACGTCGTGTTTCCGGCGGCAGGGCAGCCGCTGCCGCCGAAATACCTTCGATTGGCGTTCCTGCCCAACCAGACACGTCAGATCACCATGGGCAACGACCCGCAACAGAAGCGCGGACTATTTCAGGTCTCGGTCGTTTGGCCGGTCGGGCAAGGGATCATCGGCGCTCTCGATGTCGCCGACCAAGTGATTGATCATTTCAAGAACCAAACCCTATTCGCCTCTGGCGTGAAGATCACGATCAGCAGCGAGCCATGGGCGGCAGGCCCGCTCCAAGAGGGTGAACGGGTGCAGATCCCCGTCACCATTCCATACATCGCCTTCGAACCGGAGAACTGACATGGCAAACAAGGCAACGAAGAAGGGCAGCAAGGTTTATGTCTGCGCCACTGCCCAGAATACCGATCTAATCGAGTCCGCCTATGCAGCGCTAACCTGGGTGCAGGTTGGCAAGGTCGGCAATATCGGTGATTTCGGCGGCGAGTCGACGCTGAACAGCTACAACGCGCTCGGTGAGCCGGTTACCCAGAAACAGAATGGCACCGCGAATGCCGGTGATCCACAGATCGAGGTCGCCTCAGTGCATGACGATGCAGGCCAGGTCATCCTGCGAACCTTCGGCAATCCTCTGAACCTCGACAACATGGCAATAAAGGTCGAGCGCAACGATGGCGGCGAGGGGTTCACGAACACGATCTTCTATAGCCGTGGCGTCGTGTCTGGCCCGCTTTATCCGGGTGGCGGCTCCGACGACTTCGAGCTCGAGCGCTTCACGATCGGCCTCAACCAACTGCCGATCCGCGTTAATCCCACTGCAATCCCGTAATCGATAGGTGACCCTTGGACATTTCCAAACTCGTCAATTCTGAAGACCTTTTCGAGCTCAACCTCGCGGGACCGGATACCGATGAACTCGTGGGTATTCGCTTCATGATCCGCTCCGCGGAGAGCGATGCGGTGAAGCGCGTGGTCCGGCAGCATAGCGACAAATTCCTCGCGAGCCGGAAGAAGAAGCTTACGGCCAGCAAGGTTGAGGCCGAGTACCTCGACAAGGCGGCAGCCTCCGTCGCGTCCTGGGACTGGGGCGATCACAACTGGAAGGGTGAAAAGCCGGAGTGCACTTTCGAAAAGGCGCGCGAGGTCCTTGAGGAAGCCGCCTGGATCTATGACCAGGTCGCCACCGCTTCGGAGGACCGCGCAAATTTTACGAAGAGCTTGGCGAAAGGCTCTGCGAAGCCGTAGCGATTGTCGCGCGCTACGACAGCGTCAAGGACAAGGATGGCGAGACCCGGCGCAAGCGCAACGAGAGCTTTGAGATCGAAAGCCCGGAAGCGGAGGTGCCGGATAACGGCGCCTTCCTCTGGGATTGGTTCTGGGAGCTTCGGCAGGCGCAGCCCCCGGGGTTCTCCGGTCCCGTTCCCATCTCGAACGGCGAACTGGCATTCTGGTGTCAGTTGACTGGCAATATCATTCGCCGCGAGGAAGTCGCCACCATGAGGGCGATGGACGCTCGGTTTTGCTTCGAATTCGAGAAAGAATGCGAGGCGATAAAGGTGCGAGAAGCGAGCGCTTGAGCGCTCGCTCCCCCCCATACTTGGTTGTCCAGCTGAGATACGAGCTTCCGCGTAGTCCCTTGGCGGGGCGGCTGCGCCGCCTCCGATCACTTGAACTCTTCCTTGGTGCCGTCTTCGTAGAGGACGGCGCGAACGCAAGCGTATGCTGCGACTTCTTCGCGCTTCAGCTTTAGAAGCCGCTCGAAGGTCAGCGGCCATTTCTTAACCGTAGTTGCGGATCCACTGGCGGGAATTTCAATGTCACGCTCGAATGCGTCCGCCGCAACGTGCCCGCCAAGAGCATCTTTAAACCCGAAATCGGCATCGAGCATCCGGATAGGTTTCGGAGCGTTTGATTTCACGATGATCTGGACCTCCATGTTCCCATCGTCGAGCCGCCGCGCCGACCAATCACCCACTGAAAGAAGGTCGGCATTGCACGCTGCGTTAGCCTGTCCGGCTCCTAGGGCTATCCACAAACTGAAGCCGACAACAATACGCATGGATCGTCCTCCGATTGAATCGGCATGACGATAGCCCACGTTCTTAAAAAAGGAAAAGCCATGGCAGATGTCGCTACGCTCGGACTGCAGGTTGAAAGTGGCTCCGTCGAGAAGGGGGCCGACGCCCTCAATCAGCTGACGGGAGCGGCCGCCCGCGCAGAAGCAGCCGCAAACGGGCTGTCTGGGGCAAATCGTGGAGCAACTGGTGCGGCTTCTGCTGCCGCAAAGGCTTACGCCGCCGAGGGGGCGGCCGCCGCGTCGGCATCGAAACAGATCGAGATGATGAACCGCGCGGCCAATCAGAACCGCGCATCGTCGCGCGGCAATCTTGGAAATATAGCCGCTCAATTCCAAGACATTGCCGTCAGTGCGCAAATGGGGATGGGTCCGCTGCAAATTGCCCTTCAGCAAGGCACGCAGTTGGCCGCGGTGCTTTCATCCATGGAGAGGCCGGTCCAGGGACTAGGTGCGGCCTTTTTGTCGGTGCTCTCGCCTGTCAGTCTCCTTACGATCGGCATAATCGCGCTGGCAGCCGCTGGCCTGCAGACGGTTGATTGGGCAAAGCTCGCTCAATCGGCGCTGATCGCCTTGGCGGACGTTCTCGAAACGATCGCACCGTACGCCGTCGCAGCTGCGGCGGCGCTAGCGTTGATCTATGCGCCCGCGATCGTTGGCGGCATCATCTCGTTGATCGCGCTGCTCGGTCGATTGGTAGTCCAGCTTGGTATTGTCGCGGGAGCTTTCATTCTGGCGAACCCTGCCGTCGCATTCGTCGCCGGTATCACGGCGGCGATAGCGGCGGCCAACATCTTCCGCGACGAACTCGCACAGATCTTCGGGCGAGATATCGTGCAAGATGCCAAGAACGGCGTGAACTTTGTCATTGGTGCATTCGTTGGCGCATACGAAGCGATCAAAGCCACGTGGTCGCTGCTGCCGAGCGCACTTGGCGACATCGTGTATTCGACGGCTCAGAACGTGATTGATGGCATCGAGAGCATGGTACAGACCGCTATCGACGCTTTGAACAATTTGACTAATAAATACGCACTATGGACCGCGTCCATCGGCAAGCCACTCAGTCCAGAAGCTTACAACAATATGATCCTTGGACCGGTTGAGTTCGGCAGCATCAGCAATCCTTATAAAGGTTCGGCGGGTGCAGCGGCGAAAGCCGCCAAAGCGGCCTTTGCGGACGCCCAAGGCACTGACTTCGCCGGCGAGGGTCTCCGCATCATCGGCGAGTACGCGTCGACGGCGGCCGGAAAAATCAAGGAGCTCGTCAAGGGCCTCATCGAAGTCGACGAGAAATCGAAGAAGCGCACCGGCGGCAAGAGCGAGCAGGAGAAGTACGCCGACATCGTTGCAGGAGCCGAGCGCCAGATCGCAGCGCTTGAGGCGGAGCGTGATGCTATCGGGCTCACGGAGCAGGCGGCAGCCGCGCTTCGCTACGAGACGCAGCTTCTCAACGAGGCCCAGCAGCGCGGCATCTCCCTCACAGATGCACAGAAGAGCGAGCTTTCGTCCCTTGCACGGGTCATGGCCTCGATCGAGGAAGAGACCCGCCAGATGGGTGTCGCGCTCGATTTTGCTAAAGAAGTAACCGGAGGCTTCTTCGATGACTTCTTCGCGGGAATTGAGAACGGCAAATCGGTATGGGAGTCTTTCGGCGACGCGGCTTTGGGGGTGCTCGACCGCATCGCCGACAAACTGCTGAACGACGTCCTCGATGCCGTGTTTCAGGTCAGCGGCGCCGGCGCAGGGGCGGGCGGAGGAGGACTCCTCAGTTGGCTCTTCGGCGGGGGCCCAAAGGTGGACCCGTGGGCTGGGCTGCGCGGGTATGCGAACGGAACGAGCTCCGCTCGACCTGGCGTCGCATGGGTTGGTGAAAAGGGGCCGGAGCTCGTCCGTTTCAAGGGTGGCGAGGAGGTCATTCCGAACCATCACCTTCAACGACCGGCCAATGGGAACGTGGCGCCATCGGGCGGTCAGCTAAACCAGAATGGGCCGCGCGAGATCATCCTTCGGGTGATTGCTGAGGAGGGGCCGATGTTCAGGCCCGTCATTCGGTCGGAGAGCCGAGGCGTCTCCGTCGAGACCGTAAAACAGTATGACGTGGCGAAGGCAAACATCTACCAAAACGGCGAAGACCGCTAATCTTCGATGGATTTCCCGCCTTGGATCACGGTGAAGATGCTTTCGCCGCTCTTAGCCTTCCTCATTGATGTGAGGAATTCCTCCATTTCCTGCGCCATTACCTCGAAGGCACGTCGTGCACCGGACCGCTGCTCGGGTGTCAATTTCGGATCACTCGCGAATTTCTCCGCTGAGTTGATGTTCGATTCACGGGCGTTCTCTGTCATGGCCATCAGCGCCTCGTACTGAGATTCATCGATGTTCGATAAAGCGCTTGCAACAAACATAAACATAAAGCGATGGGCATTCGCCCTGAATTCCAGGTCCGATACTTGCTTGACCAGCTTGCTGTGTTCATCGGCCAAGAGCTGAAGCACCTGGGTTGTCCCGCTGAAATCGATTGTCGGCACTGATTCCGCTCCCTAATTCCCTACCGCTGCATATTGCGGCCATTACCCTGGATTGCAACCAACATGCCTGATCCGATTCTGTTGCCGACGCTGCCTTGGCGAGACTGCCAGTTTGATCCCATCAATCCGACGGACGTTTCGATGATGGAGGGCCGGCGTTCCGAAGAGCAGGCCGCCGGCACGCCTTTCTGGAAGGCGCAATACACCACGAACTGGATGACGCCAGCCTTTTACGGACTGTTTGATGCCTTCGTGATGAAGTCGAGTTCGCGAGGTGCACCATTTCTCGGATACGACCTGTTCCGGCCACGCCCAATCGCGCACAACAACGGGAAACCTCTCTCCGGCACGAAAGCAGAGGGAGGGGCATTCAATGGCGGCGCGGTTCTGCAGTCCATTACTAACAGCAGAACCATCGTCGTCTCAGGTCTGCCGGCTGGTTTCAAGCTATCATCCGGAGACTATGTCGAGTTGCGGAAGTCGGTGTTGATCCGATCCCTTCATCGGATCGTCGAGAACGCCACGGCGAACGCTAGCGGCGTGATCACGCTCTCGATCATGTTTGGTTTGGACACCCAGCATTTCACTACGTCGGCGACAGTCCATCTCGAGAAGCCGTCGTGTGTCATGAGTATTGATCCGGGCAGTGTGGCGGCACCGAAATCGTGGGCGGGTCGCGAAGCCTCATTTTCCGCTACGGAGATGTTTTTCTCATGAGTGTGTTGGATCCAGCTGTCGAGAGTGCGCTCGAGACCGGCCGCCTTGCACGGCTCGACCTCATCCGCTTCGATTTACCCGGCAAGACCGTCGGCTACCATCGTGGTGGGAGGCCCTACACCTATAACGGTCTGACCTATCTTCCGAACCGATTTCTCGAGCCGGGCGAACTGGTCAGCGCCGTCGGCGTCGCCGTGACGACGCGGACTATCGTCTTCTCAAACATCCCAGTTAGCAACCCCGAGGACGCAGTCTCTCAGATTGAGCAATATAACTATCAAAATGCTCCGATGATCATCTCCCATCTGGCGGGAGATCCCGAAACGGACGCGGTCCTCGGGATTCTCGCCTCATCAATCTACGAGATCGACCAGGTGCGCTACAACGAGGGTGCGGTCTCCGGTTCCGAACGAACGCTGACGATGATGATCGATCTGCAACCGCCGGGACGATCGGCGCGCGGCTCGACCGGCGTCAAGCGCTCGCAGGCCGAGCAGCAGTTCGACAATAATCCGACCGACACGGGCCTCGAGTTCGTGGCGACGAATGCGACCATCCCCGAGGAATGGGGCCAGGTGAGCCGATAGGAGTTCCTTCGATGAAAAACGTAATAGCAGTAGATTACACGTCCTCAGGGCGTGCGCCGCACGAATGTCCCGGAGACGCCACCAAAGACTGAACACGATAGCCTCTTCGATTGGCCACAGCTATCGGGAGGTCAACGGCTCTGTTGTTATGACAATCGATCCTGCCGTGTTTTGTCCGTCGCCTGCTTCAACTTAATGGTTTCAACGAGTGCCAACAAGGCGTGGCGGGCGTGATCTTTCGCCCGATCCTTGTCTATGTTCGATGCTTCGTCGATGGACCGGTTCACAGTATGCAACGCAATCGACTTGACTTCCTCAATAACGTCGTCGTGCCCTAACCAGAGCAGCATTTCCAGCGCAGCAGCCGCCAATGCTTGCGCTGCTACTCCGGCCCCAATGGCCTGCTCGGTCTTCGCCATGCTTTATCTCCTAAAAGTTGCGGGAGATAATCATCCCCAGTCGAAAATGTCGAATCCTGATAGGTCCCATGAACCGCTTCCGCATCGTTGAAGCCACGCTCGCGCGTGAGCTTGCGAAACCTTATGCCTATGGATCGGCCGATTGCTTCATGCTTGGCTGCGCCTTCGTCGATGCGCTGACGGGCTCGTCACTCGCCGGCACGTACCGTGGCGCCTACCGCACGCTCGCCGGCGCGCAGCGGGCGCTGCGCCGGCGCGGGCACACATCCCTGGTGGGCTTTTTCGCGGCCGAGCTCGGGCAGGAGCCGAAGGGCGGGGCGGAAGCGCGCCTCGGCGATCTCGTCATCCTGCATCTTGCCGACGGCGCTGAACATGTCGGCGTCTGCCTCGGCGCCCGTTTCGTCACCAAGACCGAACGCGGCCGCAGCGATAAAGGCCTCGCCGACNNCATTGCNGCNTTTCANCTCGGATAATNCATCATGGCAATNTTTACAGGNATCGCCACGGCNATCGCNGGCGCGCTGTTCGGCGGNTCTNCGCTTGCCACCAGCCTGATCGGCGGCGCGCTCGCCTTCGGCGCGAAGTTTGCNGTGGGCAAGCTCACCCAGCAGANACAGGGCAAGCAGAAGCACACGGCCGTCCAGGGCGANATCCAGTTNGGCGGCGACGTGCCGGTCGGNACNCTCTANGGNGTCGGCAAGACCAAGGGNCAGCGNGCCTTCTATGCCAAGTGGGACAAGGGCAACAAGCGCAATGCCGANGTCTTCATCCTCGCCAACGGCTGGTGCGACGGGCTGGAGCCGTACGTCTANATNTATGGCGAGAAATACAATCTCGTGGCGCAGGCGACGATCGGCAACGAGGTCGCNCGNTANGGCGTCNAGNGCTTCATCGACGGCGACGGCAACAGCGCGATCTCGATCCGCTTCTANGACGGCCGNCCGGGNCAGGGCGTCGANCAGCGCCTCGTCGANGTNACGGCCAACCTCGGCAANAAGTGGAAGGCGACCAGNAAGCTTTCGGGCATGTGCTATGTCGTCGTCGAGCGCTACTATCACCTCGAATTCTTCCGTGACGCCGGCAAGGGCAAGCCGGACATCGATTTNGTGCTGCGCGGGCTTCGCGAATACGACCCGCGTAAGGACTCGACGGTTGCCGGTGGCTCCGGGACGCAGCGGCTCACCATGCCCTCGACCTGGGTGCACACGAAAAACCCGGCCTTGCACC
>WFLX010317431.1_pt1 | contig 21715 bp, 16 predicted proteins | sample 4967041 | NCBI WGS metagenome assembly WFLX01 (sample SAMN12857096, study PRJNA449069) | gut metagenome | isolation source: stool from male and female vole | host: Microtus ochrogaster | place: USA:Florida | collected 2017
GCTGGGTTGTCGAATGACGCAAAGCCCAACTGGGAACTTCACTAAGGTCGAATGTTTCACATCTCTGACGGACAGCTAGACAGTGGACTAGGCGACTATAGCAGAGTCCTTAGCTGGTTTTTCGTTAGCCAAAAACTAACTCGGATAAGAGATAAATTCTTAAGGAAGCAATTCGCGAACGCTTTATCGAGCGTGGTGACGTAGAATTTTGTTTCTTATCCGAGTGGTCGTTTAGATTCTGTGAGTAAACCAGCTAAACGTTAACTTTACCACTGGTGCCCCACACTAATCATTTTTCCTCCGGAAGATCAAATAACCAGCAATCACTATGGCCGTACTTCCTAAAACAATCAGCACAATGATTCCTGCTGCCTTCTTTGGCTCCTCGGCAGGTTTTTCATTAGCAGAATTATTCAATTCTTCTTGAACGATTCTCTCTGCTTCTTCCATTTGGGGTGCCCGCAGTTCAAGCAGATTATCCTTAATTTCATCGCTGATGATAATAATGTAATCAGATGCATGGACAAATTCAAATCTGGCAATCTTTGTACTTCCCACTAAAGATGCACACATAAATTGGAATTCTCCTGTCGCTTCATCATAATAGAACAGATTTGCATACTGTCCCGGTTCAGCGCTTTCAAGACTTATAGACAATACTGCCGTAAATCCGAACCTGCCATCATGTGCAAGCGAAAATTCAATGTAATTCTCTCCTTCCGTCAATGCATCTCTCTTGGCTTTCGGAATATTACTTTTTCCTATCACGACATCGAAATCAACATCTTGAAGCGGGCCATCTCCCATCTGTGCTCCATCAATATTCCAGCTCACACCATTTCCCATGTCCAGTGTGACTTTTCTTCCCTGTTCCCGAATCTGTTCTAAGGTCTCAGAGTACACAGTACTGTTGTCCTTCATCTCAAAGGTAATTACCGACTTATCCTCTGGTGCCGTCTGTGGCTTAGGTGTAACTGCTGTAATTACTGTATCTCCAACATCCGGTTGTTCAGCCTGATGTACCTGTGCAGTTCCCGGTTCCTGCGTTACCGTTGTTTCAGGTGCCTGCGTTGCTGCCGGTTCCTGCGTTGGGACAATTTCCACGTTATCGATCGGCTCAGTCACCACATTTTGCTCCTGTTTATCCGTCGCCTCTGGTACTGGTTTCTGTGTCGGCTTTGTTGTAGGTTTTTCTGTTGGTTTCGCTGTCGGTGTCTGTGTCGGTTCTGCTGTGGGCTTTATCGATGGTGTTTCCGTCGGTTCTGCTGTCGCTGACGTTACATGATCTGCTGTAGCCACAGGTGATGCTGTGGATGCTTCCACAGGCTTTTCTGTCGGTTTGCTCGTTGCTGTTGCAACAGGTTCAGCCGTGGCTTTTTCTACAGGTGCCGGTGTCTCCGTCAATGCTGCCTCAGGTGTCTCCGTTGGCTTTGCAACAGGAGTCACTGTCGGCTTCACCGTAGGTTTCACTGTTGCTGCTACCGTCGGTGTCGCCGTGGGTGCTGCCGTAGGCTTTACTGTTGGTATCGACGTCGCCATTGCTGTCGGTTTGACTGTTGGGGCTGCCGTGGGTGCTGCTGTCGGTTTGACCGTCGGTACTGCCGTGGGTGCTACTGTTGGCTTTACCGTCGGTGTCGCTGTTGCCGTAGGTACTGCTGTTGGCTTTACCGTCGATGTCGCTGTTGCCGTAGGTACTGCTGTTGGCTTTACCGTCGGTGTCGGCGTCACTGTGGGGATTGTCGTCGGCTTTACCGTCGGTGTCGGCGTCGCCGTGGGGATTGCCGTCGGCTTTACTGTCGGTGTCGGCGTCGCTGTAGGGATTGCCGTTGGCTTTACCGTCGGTGTCGGCGTCGCCGTGGGGATTGCCGTTGGCTTTACTGTCGGTGTCGGCGTTGCTGTCGGTGTCGGATTAGATCCCGGTACCGGACAGGCTGCGGCCGGCATATTATTGTACACCGGAATCTTAAATACGAAAGGATTGTCCAACGAGCCTGTCTCTGTGTAGGCTCTTTTTACCATCTGAGACTCAGTATAGGGAGCCATAATATTCTGCATATACTGATGCCAGTATAAGCCGCTATAACTTGCATCTACATCGAACTTCTGGAGATAAAGGGTATCCTGTCCTTTCAATATATAGTCTTTTGACAGGATCACTGCTCCTCCATTTAAAGATTTATAGCGGGTATTCCAGCCTTCCTTTTTCGCCCGTTCCAGACCCGTTTTCACAATCTCTTCCGTCTTTTTGCCGGAAGCTCCGATATTATAATAGTTGTAATAACCTTCATATCCGCTGTAAGTTCCTGAAATCAGCGCAGAAGTTCCTTTTCCCTGTTCTTGATACACCCTGCAGGCCAGATGAAACGGGCTCACTTTCAAGTTCACACCAATCTCAAAAAAGGCAGACGAATAGCTCTTCCCTTCTCCCGGCAGTTCTCCTTTCATAAAGGTGCTGCTTAATATACGGTCTATGGCCGCTTTAGAATGATAAGACGGGTTGTAGGTTAACTGCTCAAATTGAAAGACTCTGGTCTCATCCAGAAAATTTCTGGGATCAAGATAATATTTCACAGCCTCTTCCGAAGCATAATACCACCCCGAACCATACAAGCCATTCTTATAAGCGCTGCCTGCCGAAGAGCTGATCAGATTCCTCTCCTGATAATTTTCATTCTTCACTACATCCTGCCAATTAAGACCCGTATTCTGCTTTACAAAAATCCAGTTTGGATGTGCCTGCTTCAGACGGATAAGCTTATCTTGATAAGATTCTGGGAATTGTTCCACATCAGGATAAACAGAACTGCCTGCTGCAAACATTGCAATCTGTGGAAAATATGTATTTTCCCATTCGATAAATATTTCATTTGAGTATGCCAAATAGCTCCTGTCTATGTACCCCGCATAAGCTTGATCGTTGTGAAAAAGTGAAACTTCATACCAGATGTTCCATTCATCATCCAGTTCCACTCCTTTGATCTGAACAGTCGTTCCTGCGGGGACCTTAACACACAACTCTTTATCTTCACCGGGTGCCTTTCTAACGGAATAAGAATCGCAAAGATAGACCAGCGCCATAACAATTTCCTGATCTGTGACTGCCTTCAATTCTTCCTTGGCTTCATTGATGAATGCAGTAAGTTCTTCATCCTCATCGTATTCTTCCTGCTCCTGCACATCATCGAAATCATCTGCCGGCTCGTCCTCATCTTCCGTATCTTCTTCCGACGGTATCGCATCCGCATCCTCCGTCTCCTGTACATTTTCTTCCGAAAGCTCGGTCGCAGAAACGGGCAGAACCGTCCCCATCAATAGAATGAAACTCATCATTAAAAAAAGTATACGCTTGTATTTTTTCATAAGTATCCTCTTATCTGCTTTCTCAGGGTATTTGTTTACATAATACACCTTACTATACCCCAAAAATTATGTCAACCAAAAAAGGGGATTTCGAATCAGAACTTTTGTTCCGTCGATATCCCCTATATCCTATTCTTTTGTGACCATTCCCTTTCTTCTTTCGGTTTCCCGCCGGTCTGATCAAAGATTCACTATCTACTGATGGTAAACTGCTGCATTTTCTGATCCAGCTTCAATGCCTGATCCTTCAGCGACTCTGCATCTTTGGTAAGTGCGCTCAAAAAGCTGACCTGTTCCTCGATGCTTGATGTAACCTGTACCGTAGCCGTACTTACATTTTCTGATGTGACAGACACGGACTGTATGGTCTTTAGAACTTTGTCCTTATCATTTACTAAATGCTCCATTTCTCCTACAATCTGTCCCAGTCTTTCTACCAGATTCTGCACATAAGAACGAATCTCATGAAATACGGTAACCGTCTCCTCCAGCGCTTCCATTTGTGATTTTACATTTTCTTCCGTCTGGACAGCAGATTCCGTAGCAGTTTTGGTCGTCGTTTCAATGGAACTGATAATCTTCTTTATTTCATTTCCGGCTTTCATGGACTGCTCTGCCAGCTTTCCAATGGATTGCGCCACCACTGCAAATCCTCTTCCGCTTTCACCTGCCCTTGCCGCCTCAATACTTGCATTCAACGACAAAAGGTTCGTTTCTTCTGCTATGTCATTGATGGTATCTATAATCTTTTTAATATTGTCATTCTGGGAATTGACATCTGCAACATTATTTACGAGAACCTGTGTAACATCCGTTGTTGCTGTTGCAGTCTTCTTCAACGCATCTACCATACTGGTGCCCCGTTCAACGCTTTCCAATGTGCTTTCTGCCATCTCTCCCATTTTATCGGTAGTATCAGAAATTCGGTTGATCTTTTCACCAAATTCGGCCATCATATGATATCCTTCATCTGCATCACCAGCCTGTCTTACTACATCTGCTTTTACATTTCCAATCGCAGTGTTAACCTCCTGCATCGAAGAAAGAATCCTTTCTGTTGTATCGGATACCTGACCTGCCGACTGCCCTACATCCCCGCTGAAATTCTGAACTTCTGCAATCAATCCACGCATTGCACCGATCATCTTCTCAATGCTGTTGGAAACATGTCCAAATTCATCCCTGCGCTTTGTTGCCAAGGAAACTGTAAAATCACCTTCTGCGGCAACCTTCATGGAACTTGATATCCCATCCAATGTCCGGCGGATACTCGTTGACAGACTCATGCCGATCACAATCGCCACCAAAGCCGCGATGATCATAAATACAATCGTAACATTCTTTACATCCGCAACCTCGTCAATAATACTTGCCTGGGGAATCAGTGCACAAATGCGCATCCCCGTCTCACCTACCGGTTCATACAGATACAGATATTTCTCCTTGTTCAGTGTAATATAACTCGCTCTCTCCTCATCTGCACTCAGAGAATCCTCATAAAACTTCTGCCCCGCATAAATCGTCTCTTCTACCGGTTCACCTGATTTCATGTGAATCTCTCTTCCATCTGACGTCACAAGTGATACATAGCTTCCTTCTCCCATGTCCACTCTGCCCAAAACCTCTTCTACCGTACTCCGCTTAATATCAATGATCAAAAAGCCTTTGCCGCTGGGAAACTTACGCATAAAACTGACCGCATAATCCTCTGTAGTGAGTCCTGTTGACTCATCAACATAAGGATGTTCTCCAGCCCATATTCCCATGACCTTCGTACTTGCAAAGGGCTCACCCTCCCGTTTCTGGAATTCATCATATGCCTCTTCCCCAAAAGCAAGCTTACGAACCGACTCCTTGGTAGTAGAAGATACGGATCTTCCAATTTGTCCAAACGTATGAACGTTTGCCACATACTTGGTAGACGAAATTGATTTAAGCACTGCATCCTTCATGGCACTGTAGGATGAAGCCTCCTTATTCTGATCACTGCTTAATGCATTCAGCCCAAAATAATCTTTAATCGCATCTGAAATCAGCAGCTCGGTTGCATTGGTCTCAACATTTGATGAAAGAAGATTAAAATACTCCGCTACAGACAACACTGTACTTCCTGCTGATTCTTCGTATTTACTCATTGAATTTTTAGCTGCAGTATTATAGCAGACGATACCAAGAAGCACAATCATAACAATCGGAACCAGAAAAGCAAACATCAGTTTATAAAAGATGTTAATCCCGCCAAAGCTGCTTTTGCCCTTTGATGGATCCTTCTGATCTTTCCCTGTCTTATTGTACTTAAATATGTTTTTAAAGCTTTTGTTTTCCATGAATGCTCCTCCAGCATTTTCTGCAGCTTTTTTCGGGTCAAACCTATCTTTATAAATTTAAATAATTCTTGAATATCCAAAGCCATTCGCCAGTGCATCAATCGCCTGTTTCTCTTTGCATAAGCTGCAGCCCTCCGGGTTGTACGCCTTATAATCCGGAATATCAGCAATTGTGAACAGTGATTTGATGGGAATTCCCATAGCGCTGTTTGCCGCGCTGAACACAGCGCTGATGCCGCTGATGGTTGCCCCATAATAACTGAGTGCCTGTCCAACCTTCACAATTGTCTGTCCGGTCGTAGCGGAAGCAAGTAAAAGCAGTACGTTCTTTCCTTTTATCATCGGAATATAATTTTCCCGGAACAGAATCTGCCCGGAATTTGCATACTCCGGCGTAATAATATAAATCGTATTATGAGCATTCATGGAATAAACCCCTGCCCTTGTCAATTCCTCTGCCAAAAATGCTCCGATTATTTCACATCCGTCTATGCAGACGATGGTATCTACCACGGTGGAAACCGAAATCTGTCCCCCCAGTTCCTTTGCAACCATTAACGCCTCGTTCAATCTGGATTTCAGGGTTGTCATATCCAGAAAATAATTTACATGGGAGTTGGGTGTTACAAAGTGTCCGGGTATTGCTTTCAAAATTACATTTGGATGTGCTTTCGAGCGAATTCTTATCATGTCCTGCATATGACATACCTCCTTTTTATGGAGCGGTTGTTTATTCTTTGCATTTTCCTTTCAGGCAAAAAATTATACCGCAATATTATAATTCTATTGTAAGATATTACACAGTTTAATTCAATAGATTTATTTGTCTTCTCCCTTTCACACGTTATACTTTCAGGATCCCACAGCACCGGCACTCCATACAGTTCAGCTTTGGACAAAACCCTCTGCCAGCTTTCCCTGACAGAGGGTTTTTTATTTTTCTTCCACAATCTTCTGCCTCATTCCAAGCAGAATTCTTTTCTCCATTCTGCTTACCTGAACCTGACTGATTCCCAGCATCTTTGCAACTTCTGTCTGTGTCTTATCCTGATAATACCGCAGAATGATCAGTTTCTGTTCTTCTTTTCCGAGGCCATCCAGCAGCTGGTGGATCAAAAGACTGTTCAGCACCTCCTCATGGGCACTTCCGCTTTTATCCGCCAGCTGATCCACCATAAAAATTTCATTTCCATCATTTTGATAAACTGATTTGTATATGGATTCCACCTGAACGTTTGCTTCCAGAGCAAGCACCACATCTTCCACCGCCAGTGATGCTTCCTCTGCCACCTCATCGAGCGAAGGCTCTCTGCCCAATTTCCCTGCAAGACTTTCCCTTGCATGCCGGATTTTCATTCCGTTTTCCTTCAGGTTCCTTGAAATTTTTATCATTCCATCATCCCGGATAAAACGCTTGATCTCTCCGGAAATCAAAGGAACCGCATAAGTGGAAAATTTAACCTGATATTCTGTATCAAATTTATCAATCGCCTTAATCAGGCCGATCACACCTATCTGAAACAAATCTTCTGCTTCATACCCCCGCCCCAAAAAGCGTTTTACAATATGACGCACCAGTCCCAGATTCTGTTCGATCAGTACTTCTCTTGCTTCCTTTTCTCCCGCCCGTGCCTTTTCGATCAGTACTGAATTTTCAACCATATCTCACTCCTCTTGCTTAATCCATGATATGGTTCCCAGCTTCTTTTTCATTCGTACAAGAGTCCCTCTAAAAGGCTCTGAGATTACCTCTAAATCATCCATAAACGCTTCCATAAACGCAAATCCCATCCCCGATCGGTCCATATCCGGTCTGGTGGTAAAAAGAGGTTCCATTGCCTGGTCAATATCCGCAATTCCCTTTCCGGTATCCTGTATTTCCACATGCAGCACATCATCCACAATCTTGCAGTGCAGATACACCTGATTTTTTCCTTTCGGTCCGGCCTCCCCTTGGAACTCTTCATCATAACCGTGAATAATCGCATTAGTCACTGCCTCCGAAACGGCTGTTTTAATATCTGATATTTCTTCCACTGTAGGATTCAGCGGCGTTACAAACGCCGCCACTGCAACCCTTGCAAATGCCTCGTTCACCGAAACGGCATCAAAGGACAGCCGCATTTCGTTCTCCAAAAGGGTATTCCTTCTCATTTCATTTTCAATTCTCTGTTTTGTCTCCATAATTTGTTCACTACCTTTTCCTTTCCGTTTCGGTATTCTACTCCATAATTTCTACAATTTTATGTAAACCGCATATCATTAAGGTACGCTTTATCCTTGTATCTGCATTGATAGCAAACACTTTTCCTCCAAAATATGATATCTTCTTGTATCTTCCAATAATAACGCCAATTCCTGAGCTGTCCATGAATCGTGTGATTTCAAAATCAAAAACCACATTTCCAATTCCTTCTTTCATGATATACTCATCTGCTATTTTGCTTATGTAAATCGACTTGTGATGATCCACTTCCTCCGGCATTCTGACCATCAGATAATTATCAATCACTTTAAAATTATCTTCCATATTTCACCTCATTTCCTTTTACTTTGTAATCGAACAGAGACGCCTTTCCCTCTGCTCGTCGTGCGAGGCACATGCCGCAGAGCGGCAAATTCCTCGATGCGCCTCCGCACATAAAAAGAGAACACGATTTTGTGTTCTCTTTTGTAGTCACTTTATTTTTGATTTGTTTATTTATTCTGCATTATTTATCTCTGCCAGAGCAGTTTCCGATTTGTTTGCAAAATCTGTATCCGGGAAATAATCAATCACCTGCGCATAAGCCTCTTTGGCCTTATCATCATCGCCATTCCGATGATAACTGTTCCCAAGATAAAACAGTGCTTCACTTTTTGTATTATCATATTGCCATGCCTTTTGGAGATTTGGAATTGCCTCCTCATAATTCTCCCCTCGATAGCTGTCATAGCCGGCATTATAATAGTAATCCACTAAATTGACACCGATAATCTCAATCAGTCTGCCATACAATGTCTGGAATGCCTCTGAACGCTCTTTATCCGCTGCTTCTTCATCCTCTTCCGCCGCATCAATCGTTTCAAGATAAGAAGCAATCCTTTCAATATTCTCCGGTTCCTCCAAATAAGCATTTACTGCCATCATCAACCCGTCTGATACCATCATCGCTCCGCTGGTATCCTGATATGCAGCAATCTCCTCCGACAGCTGTGCATTGTCATCGGTCAGTTTCTGCACTCTTTGTTCCAGTTCGTCTATCGTTGCCGTCTTTGCATCCGACTGTTCGCTTACCGTACGGAGCTGAGCATTAATATCTGCCTTGGCAGACTGTATCTGCCCCGGAAGTATCAAAAAGCATGCAATGGCAATACCTATAATCACACCTATCCCGAGATTTAAAAGAGTGGATATGCCCCGTGGTTCCTTTTTATTCATGGGCTGAATAATTGTCTCATTGCCGCTCTGGTAACGCATCACATGCTCGGAAGTGTTCTTTTTCTTCGGCATATTTCTTGCCGGTTCCTCCGGCATCAGCATATGCTCGACTTCTTTCATATAACGCAGTGTTGTCGTATTGTTCGCATCAATCTGAATGCATTTCGCAAGTTCCCGCTGCGCCTTCTCCCATTCTTCCGTGTTAATATATAAAAGCGCCAAAAGCTGATGGGCACGGACATATTTGGAATTATAGGACAAAACCTTTTTCAGCTGTATCACTGCCAGATCCTGACTGTCCTGATAACAATAAAGAAGCGCCTGATTATACTTCTTGATGGTCTGATTAATCGCATCCAGCCTTGACTGATTGGTCTGGATCATATTAATATAATCATCTGCAATATTCTTTTTGGCTCTTAAATTCTTGCTGATTACCCACTCACTTAAAGCGGATACCGTCTCGCCCATTTCAAAATATACAAGTCCTAAAAGGTTCCTTGCATCAATATTATTTTTATTAAATTTTAAACTCTGCCGCAAGCTGATAATTGCTCCGGATAAATCCCTTACTGTGGCCTTATCTAATCCATCATTATAATAATGGTTAGACATATACATTATCTTCTTATAAAGTGCAACATCCGCGCCACANCCCGTACAAAAATCGTGTTCNGANAAACGGCATCCACAATTATANCAAATCATGCCGNTACTCCTGTTCTTCTGTTCTNGGTTTATCCATCATNTTAATTAATATATCCGCCATATCNGTCAAATCCTGATTATAAATGGCTTCCTCTGCATCCTCCACCTCTANGCTTGGATGGAATTTCNTTAATTCTTCTTCAANATCAATCATCCTGCATTCTCCTCATCAGGGACTTAACCTGTCCTATCAAATACAATGATCCGACAACATATGCAGTATCCTCNCTTGTTTTATCACTCAACAGCTNTTTAAGAGCTTCTCCNGCATCCTCATGAAAGCTGCATCTNATATCCTCATACTGCTCCCATATTCTCGTAAGCTCATCTATTGAAGCGCTTCTGTCTGTCTCTAACACTGTCACAACTGCCTGCGCAAAAAGACCTGAGTCTTCTATCATCTGAATCATTTTTCTGTAACGCTTGTCCGTCACAACACCAAAAAGTACAATTCTTTTTCCCGTACAGCCATCCTTTGCTGCCGTACGCAAAAAAGCCTCTATTCCGTCTTCATTATGGGCTCCATCCAGAAAAATGCCGGGAGCTGCCTCTTCCATTCTGCCCGGCCAACAGGCCGCCCACACTCCTTTTTTAATAACATCGGGAGTAATCTTATCATCTTTAAGCTCCTGCGCTGCCAGAATCGCCAATGAAGCATTCTCCACCTGATAAAGCGCAGAAGAGTTTAAAGAAAGACTAACATAATTATAATAACCAGTATGCAGGGAAAAATCAATGGTTTTATTCTTTATATTCACATTCAAAATCTGATCTTTTCCGAGCATAACTGCCTTACTTTTCTTTTTTTGGGCATATTTGGTCAAAATCTCCGTAACTTCTTCCCTCTTATCCGGGAATACTACGGGAACCCCTTCCTTCATAATTCCTGCCTTCTCGGCAGCAATCTGCGTCAGTGTATCTCCCAAATACTGCATATGATCATATCCGATCTGCGTAATCACGCACACAGCCGGGTTTAAGATACTGTTGGTGGCATCCAGCCTTCCCCCCAGCCCGGTCTCCAGCAGAATATAGTCCGGCTGCTTTTCTCCAAAATAGCACATTGCCATTAAAAATAGAAATTCAAAATAGGAAGGATGAGATAAGTCATGCTCCCCGCCCCTTTGGGCCAATTCCCTGACAATGGCAAATATTCTGACAAACTCCTCCTTTGTTATCAACTCTCCATTAATACTGATCCTTTCCCGCATGCTTTCAAGGTGCGGAGAAATGAACATTCCCACGCTCCTTTTCCCTTCCGTCAGGATCGAACGCAAATAAGCACAAACGGAACCTTTTCCGTTTGTGCCTGCCACATGAATAATCTTGCCTCTTAAAGAATTACCCGTAAGAAGAGAAAGCATTCTGCCCGTATCTTCCACCGTATTTTTCCCTGCAAACCGGGGAATCTCTTCTATATATTTTACCGCTTCTTCATAAGATACCATCCTGTAGTCCTCTCCAAATTGTCATTTATAGCCTCCATTTGACCACAACAAAGTGTAAGATTTATCTTTCACTCTTCTTTCCTTAAGAATAAGCGATCACATTACTTTCAATTCTTCCTCCTAACGAGAAATACTTCATAAAACAGGTCTTATGCTCTACCGGCATCTGGGTGATTCCAAGACAGATCAGCGTTCCCCGATGCACATCGCCGCCGACCACAATCTCTGCATTTAAACTGTCTTTTATTACCTTCTCAAGTTCCTGAAATTCGCATTTACCTTCCTCCCACTCCGCCGTCAGTGAGCTTCGGTTTTTCTCCAGCATTTCCAGTTTTGATGACAATTCTTCCGCATCCGTATACTTTTTACGGCACTCTTCCATTTCTGTCATTAATTCCTTAACCTGTCCTGAGATTTCTTTATTTCGCTTCTTAAGCAGCTGCGCTCTCTGGTATACTTCTTTGGTACAGCCGGCATGCACTACGGTCCGGACTTCCGAGGTATTTCCCATCTCTGCTGCCTTGATTCCCTTTTCTGCATGCGTATAGCCGCCGATGACTGCCCCTTTCTTTCCGGTAAGGATCACATATTCATCCGCAGAGACTCTGGAATTCATTATCATATTTGCCTGAACGCTCTCCCCTGCCGTAGCAATTGTATCTTCAATAAAATCTGCAAAAATGTTTCCCTTGGCGGAAATCTTTGCTTTCTTTGCTCCTTGAATGCCGCTGCAAAGTATAATATCCCCGCCTGCAAACAAATTCACTGCTTCTACGGCTCCCCGGATCTCAATGTTTCTACCGGCACAGATCGTTACTCCTGCCTCCACATTTCCATGGATCAATACATCACCCAGAAATTCTACTTTTCCGGTAATCAGGGTGACATCCCCATGAACCTCATGAACATTCTGGATATCAATCCCTCCATCTCGAATCTCGATCTTGCCATCCTTTGCCGCAAGATAAACATCCGGATCATCTGGAGAGGGAACCACCTGTCCATTAAGCGCCGGTATCTCCTTTGCTGCATCTGCTTTGATTACATTTCCCTTCACATCATAGCCGTCCTGCCCGGCATAGGCATGATGATACACAGCAACCGGATCACCCTTTTTGATGGTTTCCAGAGTGCTCATACTGGTATAATCTACGCTGCCATCCGGAAGGACCTCCGGAGCCCGGTATCTCTCCGGACTGAATTTGTACTCGTAATACCCATTTACACCATGAACAACCGCCTGCCCTCCAGCCACCTCAATTTCTCTTCGGTATACCTTTTTACGAATCATTGCTGTCAGGTTCGACTGATGGAAACCTGTGGTTACGCCTTTTTTCTGCAAAAAAGAAATCAGCTCATCCTTGGTATAATTATCCTTCCCTTCTCCGGGAGGCATCAGGTACAGAAAGGCCTGCATATTGTCATCACTTATTTTCACATAAGAACCGTTCTCTTCAATCGATAAAGGAGCTAGATCCTCCAAAAGATTATGATGTTTGGATTTCTTTGACGATGCTTTTGTTTTGGATCTCCGTTTACCGGTTTCGCCGTCAACTTGATCAACATCCGCTACTAACGCATCAATTTCACGCCGAAGCTCCTCAACTTCCTTCTCTGATAAAAAATCCTGTTCTCTGTCCATCTGCTTATCTCCTTACAGGGTACAATTCATCACCCTTATGTCATATTGTACCCTATTCCTATGATGGTTGCAAACAGATATTTACTCCAGTTTGTACGGTACTTCATTCTTATATCCACAATACGCTCTACCTTCCCATCAAAGATAATCCTTCCTGCATCAATCAGAATCACACACTCTCTCACAGCGTTTCTATTTCTGTAAGGTTATGACTTGTGTAGATGATTGCAGCATGCTTCTCATATTTTATTTTCCAAGCCAGAAAATGTAATTATGCTTTTTTATCAAATGAAGATATAATCTCATTGTCTGTCATTTTTATAAATGTATCTTTATCATTATGGGGAAACAGCAACTCCATATATAAATTTCCCAGCAAGTTCTTTACTTTGTCAACATCAATATTTGTAACGGGAAAATCATTAAGCTCCAGACGTTTTAAATTCTCCAGAATTTTCTCTATGTTCTGCTGTTCAGAAGATTCCAGCTCCGTTTCATTATACGCAGATACCGNGNCNATTNGCTCCATAATCGATTTTGTTTCAGGNATGTTGTATACAACATTTTTACATGTTTTTGCAAAACATTCCGGATCATACTCTGCCAGATATCCCAATTCATCCATAGTCAGTGTTTTTTTATTATGTATTTTTAGATATATATTAATAAGATGAGTATCTTTTCCCATAATTGTCCTCCTGCACGGCATACCTTCCTTATCATATCTGCCCCTTTATCAGTTTCCGATTCATTGCTACAATTATAATCTGTTTTCAATAGGAACTCAATTCCTAAAAAGGCAATCTCTTATTCCAGCATCATGAATTTTTCTATTGACTTTTACGTTACATCATAGCGTACGATATAAAAAGATGAAATGACACCAATCTTTGACTGTCAAGCTTTTGCCTGTGAAATCCAACCGATAGGAACAGAAAGTCAATGAAAGATGGGGTTCCTCCAAAGCATATGAGGAACACACGCAGAAAATCAGATAACAAAACGAAATTAATAACTGGTCATCTTAATATTGCTATTTACAGCCGATATCCTTAGCTTAACGTTTAGATGGGGTAAGCGTATGCGAACGACCGCACAGAATAAAATAAATCCTACGTCACCACGCTTGATAAAGCGTGCGCGAATTGGTTCCTTAAGGATTTATTTTATCCTGTGCTGGGTTGTTGAATGACGCAAAGCCCAACTGGGAACTCCACTAAAGTTGAATGTTCCACTCTTTGGCAAATAGCCAGACAGTGGATTTGGCGACTGTAGAGGAGTCATTAGCTGGTTTTTCGTCAGCCAATAATTTAACCCGGATAGAAATCAAATTCTTAAGGAACCCTTCAAAAAGCGTTNGTGCNTAGNGAGGNTCTTANCGAACTTAGCACCATTACGCTTTTTGTAGAACGNANGTGGGGTGACGTAGAATTTGATTCTATCCGGGTTTTATATTGATCTCCGTAACCCAGCTAAACGTTAAATTAATAAAGGTGCAAAGTATTATCCCTACTTTTTAAGCTGTCCCAGCCTCTCCTTTACCTGCTCCATCATCTGGGTATACTTCTCCAGCTTCGCCCGTTCCTCGGCAACCTTTGCCTCCGGCGCCTTGGACATAAACTTCTCGTTATTCAGCATTCCGTTTACTCTTGCAAGCTCACCGTTAAGACGCTTTTCCTCCTTCTGCAGACGNTCAATCTCCTGTGTTATGTCNACCANTTCTGCAAAAGGAATATATAACGTAGCATTTGCNATCACNACNGATACAGCATCCTCTGCNATCCCTTCTTTATCACTCTGGATGGTCACTTCGGANGCGGAAGCAAGAGCCGCAAAGAACAGNCTGCCTTCTGTAAANGCATTNACAATATCCTGATTTTCGCTGACTACAAACACCTGNGCCTTTTTGCTGGGTGCNACGTTCATCTCAGTCCGGACATTACGAATTCCNCGCACTGCCTCTTTAATGATCTCTATATCCTTCTCTTCCTTNGCAAAGTTCCATGCTTCCCTGTACTCCGGCCACTTGGAGATCATAATGGACTCTTCCTCTGACTGTAATGTACAGAAAATTTCTTCGGTAACAAAAGGCATATAAGGGTGAAGCAGCTTTAAGGCATCAATCAATACCGTCTTAAGCGTCCACAGTGCTGCGTCCTGGCTCGCCTTGTCATCGGAATTGTACAGGCGGGGCTTTACCATCTCAATATACCAGTCGCAGAACTCATCCCAGATAAAATCGTAAACCTTTTGAACCGCAATCCCCAGCTCAAAGCTCTCCATATTGTCAGTCACATCTTTGATCAGCGTATTTAATTTCGATAAGATCCACTTATCCACCGGCTCTAATGCAGGGTCAGAAACCTTAAGTCCTTCTTCCGGCATATTCATCATAATAAAACGGGATGCATTCCAGATCTTGTTGGCAAAGTTCCTGTTCGCCTCCACCCTCTCATAGTAAAAACGCATATCATTTCCCGGTGCATTTCCTGTAATCAGGGTAAGACGAAGGGCATCGGCTCCATACTGGTCAATAATCTCCAGAGGATCAATACCATTCCCTAAAGATTTACTCATCTTCCGTCCCTGGGAATCCCTTACAAGTCCGTGGAATAATACGGTCTTAAAGGGCTTTTCTCCCATCTGTTCGAATCCGGAAAAGATCATACGGATTACCCAGAAGAAAATGATATCATATCCTGTTACCAGCACGTCCGTAGGATAAAAATATTTCAGATCCTCCGTCTGCTCCGGCCATCCCAAAGTTGAAAAGGGCCAAAGTGCTGAGGAAAACCAAGTATCCAGCGTATCCGGATCCTGCTCCAAATGCCCGCATCCGCATTTCGGACATTTATCCGGCGCCTGCGGTGCAACCGTAATCTCCCCGCATTTACTGCAATAATATGCCGGAATCCGATGTCCCCACCAGAGCTGTCTGGAAATACACCAGTCACGGATATTATCCGTCCAGTTAAAGTAAATCTTTTCCATCCGCTTGGGAATAAGCTGAATATCTCCACTCTTTACCGCTTCCACAGCAGGCTTAATCAGCTCATCCATCTTTACAAACCACTGCTGCTTGATCATGGGTTCAATGGTAGTCTTGCAGCGGTCATGAGTTCCCACATTATGAGAATAATCTTCAATTCTAACCAAAAGGCCCATCTCATCCAGTTCTTTTACAATGGCTTTCCTTGCCTCATAACGATCCATCCCGCAGAACTTTCCNCCNTTCTCGTTANTAGTNGCATCGTCATTTANAATATTAATNTCCGGCAGATTGTGACGCTTTCCAACCTCAAAGTCGTTGGGATCATGGGCAGGAGTAATCTTCACCACGCCAGTTCCAAATTCCATATCTACATAGGAATCCGCAACCACCGGAAGCTCCCTGTTCACAATAGGAAGCATCAGCTTTTTGCCGATCATGTCCTTATATCTCTCGTCCTCCGGGTTTACAGCCACCGCCGTATCCCCCAGCATGGTTTCTGGTCTGGTGGTAGCAAATTCCACAAATCTGGTGGTGCTCACCGTACCGTCCTCCTCAATCAGCGGATACTTAATATGCCAGAAATGTCCTGCCTGTTCTGCATATTCCACCTCTGCATCGGAAATGGAGGTATTACATACCGGGCACCAGTTGATGATCCGGCTTCCCTTGTAGATCCAGCCCTTTTCATGCATCTTGCAGAACACTTCCGTAACTGCTTTGTTGCAGCCCTCATCCATGGTAAAGCGCTCTCTGTCCCAGTCACAGGAACTTCCCAGCTTCTTCAGCTGGCTGACAATCCGTCCGCCATATTCCTTCTTCCAGTCCCATGCCCGCTCAAGGAATCCTTCTCTTCCAAGATCTTCCTTATTAATGCCTTCTTCCTTCAGCTTCTCAATAATCTTAACCTCTGTGGCTATGCTGGCGTGATCCGTTCCCGGCTGCCATAATGCATTATATCCCTGCATCCTCTTAAACCGGATCAAAATATCCTGCATGGTATTGTCCAATGCATGCCCCATGTGAAGCTGTCCTGTAATATTTGGGGGCGGAATCACAATGGTAAAAGGTGTCTTGGAATGATCTACCTCGGCATGAAAATACTTCTTATCCAGCCACTTCTGATAAAGTCTGTCTTCAATCCCTTTGGGATCATAGGTTTNTGCAAGTTCTTTGCTCATAACTGTTCTCTCCNCTCTGTTATACTTGTCCGTNAGAATTNCTCTANCGTTTTCTNCCAACGATGAGAAACNCGCTTTGCGAGTTTCTCACGTTCGCGGGCGGCGCCAAATTGGAATGCAAGCATTCCAGCTTGGCTTATGCCTTCCGCGCAAATAAAAATCCCTTTACGGACAATTGTCTGTAAAGGGCGTATTTACGCGGTACCACCTTCATTTATCACTCAGTGATTTCAAGTCTGTTTTAAAATTCCAGCTTAAAATCCTATCCATTAACGGGGATAAAACGTGAACGCTTACTTGGAACTTCCTTACAGGATATCATTTGCTTCTGTCAAACTTTCCGTTCACCGCTCCGGCTCCAAAGCTACCTTCCGCATTCCTTTCCCTGAGATCTCACAGCGCCGCACTGATCATGCGGGATCTCTTCTCTGAAGGGCAGGTAATGTGTACTCCTCTTCTTCAACGCCTTTGAAAATTAAGATATTCTTATCTTAGTTGTCACTTTAACTTTTGTCAAGACAGATTTTCCCCCAAAATGCCGCTCCCATAGAAAATGCTGCAAAAATGATGCAACTTTGTTTCTATTATGATGCAAAAATGATGCAACTTTGATGGGATGTCATTGTACAGTAAATATAGACGAAAAACAATCAACATTCAGAAAGGTATGAACAAGATGAAAAAACACCAAAGACTACTCTGCTTTCTTTTGACACTGCTAATCCTTCTGGCAAACTCTCCGACCGTTTATGCGGCAGAAAGTGAAACCAAGAACGAAGACAAAACCGCTTCTCCTTATTTTTATGTGGAAAGCAGCGAAATAGGCGTAGACAGTTTCCCCCTAAAAGATACCAGTGTGACGGCAAATATTGAAGGAGTCGTTGCCGATATTCATGTAGTACAGACCTACGCAAACGAAGGTACTGCTCCTATCAATGCCAGTTACCTATTCCCGGCTTCCACTAAGGTCACAATTCATGGAATGCAGATGCAGATTGGTGATCAGACCGTAACTGCTGTCATCAAGGAAAAAGAAGAGGCCAAGCAGGAATTTGAAGCAGCAAAAAGCGAAGGCAAGAGTGCTTCCATGCTGTCCGAAGAGCGGGCAAATGTTTTCAGTATGGATATTGCCAATATTATGCCCGGCGATGAGGTACGCATTGATCTTCATTATACGGAAATGATCACGCCCACGGAAGGCACCTATCAATTTGTTTTCCCTACGGTTGTCGGTCCCCGCTACAGAGGTCCCGTGAAAGACGACAGCGGCAACCGGGATGAGTGGGTGGCTGCTCCTTATCTTACGGAAGGAACTCTCCCCACTGCCGGGTACAACATCAATGTCACAGTTTCCGCCGGAGTTCCCATTTCCGCGCTATCCAGCAGCTCCCACCAAGTCAACATTGCCTGGGATGACAGCTCCATAGCACATGTCTCTCTGACAAATCCTCTGGAATATGCCGGAAACCGGGACTTTATACTTGACTATAAGCTTACCGGTGAAGACATCGGAACCGGATTAACATTGAATAAAGGGGATCAGGAAAACTTTTTTATGCTGATGGTGCAGCCTCCGGAACGAACCATACTTGCAGAAATTCCCCCCAGAGAATACATCTTTGTTCTGGATGTTTCCGGTTCCATGTCCGGTTTTCCTTTAGACACTGCAAAGGAACTGATGAAAAATCTGATTTCCGATTTGCGCGAGACAGACACTTTCAACCTGATTTTGTTCTCCGGAACCTCCTATCAGATGTCCGCCCGCTCTCTTCCTGCTACCAGTGAAAACATCACCAAGGCTGTCAAGCTGATTAGTGAACAAAACGGTGCCGGCGGAACCGAATTATCCTCCGCACTTACGGACGCACTTGCTATCCCATCGGATAACGACACGGCCCGCAATATTGTCATCATTACCGATGGATATATTTCGGGAGAATCCGAAATCTTTCAACTGATCAACGAAAATATAAACCAGGCGGACTTCTTTTCCTTCGGAATCGGCTCTTCCGTTAACCGTTATCTGATTGAAGGGATCTCCAAGATTGGACAGGGGGAACCCTTTATCGTCACGGAAGCAAAAGAAGCCTCCGAAGCAGCCGATCGTTTCAGTGCCTATATCCAGTCACCGGTTCTGACGGATATTCAAGTATCCTTTGAAGGATTTGACGCTTACGATGTAGAGCCCGCCGCCCTGCCTACCCTATATGCCCAAAAGCCACTCGTTCTGCTTGGCAAATGGAAAGGGGAACCTGCCGGAACCATTAAGATCTCCGGAAAAACCGGCAATGGCGATTTCTCGCAAAGCATTTCTGTTGCCGATGCCACATACGGACACAGCAACACCCTTGGATACCTGTGGGCCCGCAAGCGGGTAGAGCGCCTGACCGATTATGGAGTAAGCGAAAGCAATCCGGAGGTTAAAGAAGAGGTAACACAACTGGGGCTGGCTTACCATATGATGACTCCTTATACGTCTTTTATTGCCGTATTGGATACTGTACGAAATCCCGGCGCAGAAGGCACGGATGTGGACCAGCCGCTTCCCCTTCCTCTTTCCGTATCCAACCTGGCAGTAGGTTACCGTTCCGGTTCCGAACCGGGAGAAATGATTCTCCTCGCCGGTCTTGCGTTTATCCTGCTCATACCATTTCTTTATAAAAAGATATACTTGCTATTACAGAATCGAAAAGGGATAAGTCTATGAAAAAACTTTCACTTAAAACATTGCTAAAAAATAATTGGATCTTCTATCTTTTAACAATACTTGCCGCACTGACAATGAGACACTTTGGCCGGCTAACCGACAGTGATGCCCTTTTATGGATACTTGCGCCCACCACACGGTGGGCCGGCATCCTTGGCGGAATCCCTTTTGAATATCTCCCGCATATGGGTTATGTAAACCACTTTTACCGTTTTCTCATTGCTCCGTCCTGCTCTGGAATTCGTTTTATGATGATTACCTTTCTTATGCTGATCTTTTCCTTTATACACAGTTTTTCTTCCAACCGGGTAAAAGTTTTTTGGTTTGGCATTAGTACTGTCTTTGCCTATCTGTCCACAATTTTTGTAAATGGCATCCGGATTGCACTTGCCATTTACCTTCCCATTCCGCTGGAAAAGGCAGGACTGCTAACGGGCCTGCTTAACCCGGACCGGCTTCATACACTGATTGGAACGGTTGTCTATTTTTCCTCTCTGTGTGTATTCTATCCTCTCGCTTCCTGCCTTTGCCAATATCTATTTGCGTTATTATCGAATAAATGTACCGACAGCTTTTTCTCTGCTTCCGAACCGGAATCCAAGCTGCTTATCCCTGCATTCTGGTATCTTCTTGCGGTTCTGGTGATTCCTTTTGCCGGAAGAGTTTTACGGAATGACTGGGAGGGTTTTGTCCCCTATGTGCTGCTGATTTCCGGTGCATGCATTATCATCCTTGCGGTTTCCCGGCTGATCCGAAGACTTCTTTCTCCTCACGCCTGAATCCGAATCTGATAGGCCCGCTTCCACACACCGCCTGGTGTCAGAAGATTTCCCCATTCCCGATCTGCCAGATTCCCGGCAAAATTCTCGTGGTCGCATCTGCCATACCAGGGCTCAATGCAGATAAACGGAGCATTTTTGCGCGGGGGAGACCAGATTCCGAAAAGAGGCGCTTCCATGGTCACGNTAAGATAAGGNGTTCCNTCCGCNNNNCAAAGGGAAACCTCNTTTGCCTGATCATGCTCGATCACCAGNGCATCCTGATCAAACANGTTTTCCGTAATCGGAAGATATCCCTCTTTTAACTCATAGATATCCCTCTGNTCCGTTGCAAGTCCTTTNTCNCCAATCCTGGTACTGGAAATCTCGCCCNGNGCNTCCAGATAAATCTGATAATCNGTCTGCTTCTTTCCCTCTTCAATAGGACAATTAAATGCCGGATGACCTCCAATGGAAAAGGGCAGTTCTTCCTGTCCCGGATTTTCTACCTGCCAGAGCACTTCNACGCCCTCGTCAAGNAGCTTATATCCCAGCTTTAAAATGAATTCATAGGGGTATTTTTTCAGTGTTTCCTCANNGGACTTAAGCTCAAACCATATCTCATTNTCNTCCTGAGAAACCAGTTNGAACTCCATGTCTCTTGCNAACCCNTGCTGAGACATNGGNTAAACCTCTCCTTTNGTTTTNTATTCCTTTTCTTTCAGACTGCCCACAAAGGGGAACAAAACCGGTGANGTTCTTCCCCANAACTGCGGATCCGCTTTCCACATGTACTCCGTTCCTGTACTGAGCCTTCTTAGCGATTTCANTTCAGCCCCNTGGGAATTCACCAAAATAGAAACCTTTTCGTTTTTTAATTCATATACTGCCATAACACCCTCCTTTTCCTGCTAAACGATGAGAAACACGCTTTGCGAGTTTCTCGTTCGCGGGTGGCACCAAATTGGAATGCAAGCATTCCAGCTTGGCTTATACCTTCCGCGCAAATAAAAAGCCGCATAATCTATGCGGCTTTTACCCTCTTTACTAAGCAATCATATTTATCCGGTAGCTTTCCGCCGCCTTCTGCATCTGGAACAGATTCCTGTCAGGCTGCATATAAGAAGCTTCCTGAGACGGGTTTACACCTTGCATATCCCTACTCATACCTGAC
>WFLX010000134.1_pt1 | contig 21703 bp, 21 predicted proteins | sample 4967041 | NCBI WGS metagenome assembly WFLX01 (sample SAMN12857096, study PRJNA449069) | gut metagenome | isolation source: stool from male and female vole | host: Microtus ochrogaster | place: USA:Florida | collected 2017
TCGGCAGAAATACCTTTCTCCGAGACTGTGCGTCTCGCCAAGGAAGCGGGCTACAGCGAACCTGACCCGAGAATAGATCTCAGCGGAATGGACGTGATACGCAAGCTCGTGATCCTTACCCGCGAAGGAGGCTACGGGGCAGAGCAGCATGAGGTGGAACGCAACCTCTTCGTGCCGGCCGAACTGCTTGAGGGCGACATAGAAGACTTCTGGCGCCGTCTCCCCTCGCTCGATGCTGACTTCGAGGCCAGACGCAAGGTGCTTGAGAAAGAAGGGAAACGCTGGCGCTTCGTGGCCCGCATGGAGCAGGGGCGCATGTCGGTGGGGCTGATGGCAGTAGACCGCAGCCATCCTTTCTACGGACTTGAGGGCTCCAACAATATTGTGCTGCTCACCACGGAGCGCTACCGGGAATATCCCATGCTTATTCAGGGTTATGGTGCCGGGGCCGGCGTGACGGCAGCCGGAGTATTCGCCAACATAATCTCAACAGCCAACACATGATGAAGCATCTGATAATTCTTTGCGACGGAATGAGCGATCATCCCGTGGAGGCCCTCGGAGGGCTGACACCGCTCGCCTACGCTCCCACCCCGGCGATGGACAGCATAGCGCGCCGCGGCCGCTCAGGGCTTCTCGCCACAGTGCCGGAGGGCTTCGCTCCCGGCAGCGAGGTGGCCAACGCTTCGATTCTGGGCTACGACGTAAGAAACGTGTATGAAGGGCGCGGAGTGCTCGAGGCCGCCAGCATAGGCTACGAAATGGCNCCCGAAGACATGGCNATGCGCTGCAATATCCTCACCCTCAACGACGCCGGACAGATACAGAACCATCATGGCGGACACCTCACCACCCCGCAGGGCACCGAGCTCATAGATTTTCTTCAGGAGCATCTCGGCGACGAACGAGTGCGCTTCATAGCCGGAGTGCAATACAGGCATCTGCTCGTGGTGAAAGGGGGAAGCAAATATGTGGAGACCATTCCGCCCCATGATCACCCGGGTGAACTTTGGCGTGAATGCCTCGTGCGCCCGATGGCCGGAGCNCCCGAAGAGCCCGGAAGGCTCACTCCGCAGGAAACCGCCGANCTGCTCAATTCGNTGATACTCCGCTCACAGNAACTGCTTAAAGACCATCCNTTCAATCGGGATCGCTCCACGCAGGCCAATACAATCTGGCCCTGGAGTCCCGGCTATCGTCCGGCCATGACCCCGCTCAGCGCGCTTTATCCATCGATGCGCGAGGGGAGAGTGATCACGGCTGTGGATCTCATACGCGGGCTCGGTGTCTATGCCGGGCTGCAGGCGATAGACGTGGAGGGGGCCACCGGGCTCGCCGACACCAACTATGAGGGGAAGGCATCGGCCGCACTCAAGGCGCTCCGCGACGGCGCGGACTTCGTATTTCTCCATATAGAAGCCTGCGACGAGGCAGGACATGACGGAGACCTCGACCTGAAACTCAAATCGATAGAGCGTATCGACAGCCGCGTGATAGCCCCGATTCTCGAAGAAACCGGAAAGTGGGCCGAGAAGGTGGCGATAGCCGTTCTTCCTGACCATGCCACTCCCGTGGAGGAACGGGTGCATCGCTCCGAAGCGGTGCCCTTTGCCATATATTATCCCGGCATCATACCCGACAGCGTGGAATCATACTCCGAGACGGCGGCCCGGCTCGGGGGCTACGGACGTTTAGAGCCAACGCAGTTCATGAACCTTTTCATGCAGATAAAATGAAATACTACAGCACCAACCATAACTCTCCCGACGTAACCGTATCGGAAGCGATCGTGAGAGGTCTCGCGCCCGACAGGGGGCTATATATGCCTGAAAAAATAACCAAGCTCCCGGAAGATTTCTTCCACTGCATAGGCCATCTTTCATTTCACGAAATAGCGCGTGTGATAGCCAGAGCATTCTTCGGCAGCGACGTTGCCTATCAGGAACTGCGCAGGATAGTGGAAAACACCCTTTCCTTTCCGACCCCCGTGGTTGAAGTTGAACCGGGCATCTACAGTCTCGAACTCTTCCACGGCCCGACACTTGCCTTCAAGGATGTGGGAGCCCGCTTCATGTCGAGGATGCTGCGCCAGGTGCTAAAAGATGATCCGCGCGAGGTGCANGTGCTCGTGGCCACGAGCGGAGATACCGGAAGCGCGGTGGCCAACGGATTCTATGGTGTGGACGGCATCAAGGTTCACGTGCTCTATCCCAAGGGGAAGGTGAGTCCGATTCAGGAATGCCAGTTCACCACACTCGGCGGCAACATTACCGCAATTGAGGTGGAGGGCACATTCGACGACTGCCAGAGACTCGTGAAAAGCGCATTCCTCGACGAAGAACTCAACCGGCATCTGCTTCTCACCTCGGCCAACTCCATCAACATAGCGCGCTTCCTGCCGCAGTCATTCTACTACTTCAACGCGTATGCCCAGCTCAAGAGGCAGGGTAAGGCCGACGAAGTGGTCTTCAGTGTGCCGAGCGGAAACTTCGGCAATCTCACTGCGGGGCTCGTAGCACAAAGTATGGGGCTCCCCGTGAAGCGCTTCATAGCCGCCAATAATGCAAACGACGTCTTCCATGAGTATCTCACCACCGGCGTCTACACCCCGCGTGCCGGCAAACCCACACTCGCAAATGCCATGGACGTGGGCGACCCCTCCAACTTCGCTCGCATTCTCGACCTCTACGATCACGACCATGCGCGCATCAGCAGCATAGTGGAAGGGTCTACCAGCAGTGATGCCGATATCATGGCCTCGATCCGCGAATGTCACGAGAAGACGGGATATGTGCTCGATCCGCACGGCGCCTNCGCTTACCGCGCCCTGAAGCAACAGCTGCNTCCGGGCGAGACGGGAGTATTTCTCGCCACCGCCCACCCCGCGAAATTCAAGGAGACTGTAGAGGCAGCCACAGGCACCGAGATANGCATACCGACACGTTTAGGTGCATTCATGAANGGGAAGAAGCAGAGCNTCGGGATGCCGGCAGACTACACTGCCTTCCGCGCTTATCTCAGCGAGCTGAAACAGTAAGTCATCTTCCGATTTTCTCCAGCAGCGACTTCACGGCAGCCTCCGCATTATCTTCCGCAGCAAGGCACTTGATGAATTNNGAACCTATGATCGCGCCNCTGCTGTAGTGGCATNCCTCGCCGTAAGTGCCACGGTTGGAGATGCCGAATCCAATCAGCCGCGGATGGGANAGTCCGAGTGANTTTATGCGNCTGAAATAGTCCACCTGCTCCTCGGTGAAACTATCGCGCGCCCCTGTGGTCGATGCCACCGACACCATATAGATGAAACCGTCGCAATGCTCGTCGATAAGGCGTATGCGCTCCTCGCTTGTAGCGGGCGTGATGAGCATTATCATCGGAATATCATATTTGAGGGTCAGAGCCTTGTATTCCTTCATGTAGACCCCGAACGGAAGATCGGGAATTATGACCGCGTCGATTCCGGCATCTTTGGCGCGCCTGAAGAATGTCTCCACGCCCATCTGCATGATAGGATTGATATAGCCCATTGCTATGAAGGGCACATCAGGATTGCGCTTACGGGCCTCTTTCACCTGATCGAGAAGGAGGGAAAGAGTCATGCCGTTGGCGAGGGCTACCGTTCCGCTGTGCTGGATCACGGGGCCGTCGGCCATCGGGTCGGAAAATGGTATTCCTATCTCGATCATGTCCACATCAGCGGCGCAGAGGGCGTCGATAATCTCTCCGGTGGAGTCGAGCTCGGGGAAGCCGGCGGTGAAATAAACTGATAGTATGTCTTTTTTCTTATGGTCGAAGAGTTGGGTGAGACGATTCATGTTATTTTAATTTGGAATTGGGAATTTAGAATTTAGAATAATTGGGAATTGGGAATTTAGAATTTAGAATAATTGTGAATTGTGAATTGTGAATTGAGGTTAATGTTGATGGCGGAGTGCGCGGATGAAAGGGCGGAGGGTATCGACATCCTTCACTGCGGGCGCACTCTCGAAGCGGCTGTTGAGATCCACACCGGCCATCAGGGGATGCGTCACGCTCATGACTGCGTCAGCATCGGCCGGCGAGATACCGCCGCTGAGCAGGAAAGGGGTCTTGCCGGCGTATCGGGCCAACCATGTCCAATCAAACTTGCGTCCGCTTCCTCCACGCGAGGCAGCCGCAGTGTCGAATACGAGCATATCGACGCAGCCGTCATATTCCTCTGCCGCAAGCAGATCGCCCGGCTCGCTCACGGATACGGCTTTCCACACGTTGAAACCCGCTTCCCTCAGGAGTCGGCACTGACCGGCTGACTCACCGCCATGCAACTGAACCGTGCTGAAACCATATTTCCTACACAGATCGAGAATNTGATCNACAGGCATATCCACNGTGACAGCCACCGGGGTGACATCANCGGGCACAGCGNCAAGCAGATCAGTGCCGGCATAGCCGCAATATCTTGACGAAGGGGGATAGAAAATAAAGCCCATGAAGTCAGGCCCGAGTTGGCCCACNGNNGCGATATTACGCGCATCGCGCATGCCGCAAACCTTGATTCTCAATCTTCCCATATCATCCGACATACTCAATAAAACTTCTCAAAGCGCTGCCGGGGTTAGGCGTCGACATAAAGGCCTCCCCTATCAGGAAACCGTCGAACCCGGCCTCGCGGAGACTCTTCATGTCTGCCGGAGTCTTCAGTCCGCTCTCCGCTATCTTCACTGCGGAGGGGGGAAGCATACCGACGAGGCTCGCGGCAACCGAAAGATCAGTGCGGAACGAAGTGAGGTCGCGGTTATTGATTCCAACCATATCGGCATCAGCAGGGATGGCAGCCGCTTCTGAAGCGTTGTGAATCTCCACAAGAGTCTGCAGACCAAGCGCATGAGCATAATCATTCAGGCGCCTGATTTCATCGGCNGGCANCATGGCCGCAATGAGAAGCACGGCATCGGCCCCGGCTATGCGGGCCTCCAGCAGCTGGTATTCATCCACGATGAATTCCTTGCGGAGGATAGGGAGCATAGGGGCCGCCTTCCTCGCCACCGTCAGATCTGCAAGACTGCCTCCGAAGAAAGGGGTATCAGTAAGCACCGACATTGCCGACGCACCAGCCGCTGCATAAAGGCCGGCCACTTCAGCCACATCGCTCATCGGCGAAATCTCACCTTTTGAGGGAGAGCGCCTCTTGTGCTCGGCAATGATGCCCGAACCTGAAAGAATAGCCTCTGACATCGGGAACGGCTTACGACTGCACGCGGCAGCCGCCTCCTCAAGCTTCTCCACAGGCACCATCATACGGCACGCCTCCACCTCGCGCATTTTCGAGGCCGCTATGCGGGTCAGAATATTATCGGCCATGACTCATGAATTTATATCTACAAACTTTCTGAAAGCATCCAGAGCAGCGCNCTCGCGCAGTGAGGTCTGAGCCATGGCGAGCGCCCTGTCTATGCCGAGTTCAGGCTCGAGAGTGAGCAGAGCGTAGGCGGCATTGGCCACAACACAGTCGAGTCTGGCCTGCGATGCTTTCCCGGCGAGCACATCGTCGAAGACACGTGCGGCCTCCTCCACGGTGTCACCTCCGAAGAGGTCTTCCTGACTGATCTGCGGAAGGCCTATATCCGAGGGATTGAGCACGAATTCCGCCTCAGGCGTCGCCACTTTGAAAGGCGACGTCAGCGAAATCTCGTCGTAGCCGTCGAGAGAATGCACCACGGTGCAGTTGATTCCCTCATTCTGCGCNATGTATCGGTAGAGGCGCATAAGTTTGAGNTTATAGACGCCCAGCAGCTGATTTTTAGGCAGAGTGGGNTTTACGAGCGGNCCAAGCATGTTGAAGAAAGTGCGCATNCTCAGCGACTTCCTGACCGGNCCCACACTCNTGAGGGCCGGACTGAAAAACGGCGCGTGCAGGAAGGCGACACCCGACTCCTCAAGAGAGCGGCGCAGTTTCTCCTCATCGGCCGTAAACTTCACTCCGTGCTGCTCGAGCACGTTGGATGCGCCCGACACCGAACTGGCGCCGTAGTTGCCGTGCTTCACAACCTTTCGCCCTGCACCCGCAACCACAAAACATGAGGCTGTGGAGATATTAAATGTATTCTTGCCGTCGCCGCCGGTGCCGACAATATCGATGGCATCGTCTGACGCGAGATCCACCGCCACACGGCGCAGGAGGATAGCATCGCGGAAACCGGAGAGCTCGGCGGGAGTGATGCTGCGCATCAAATAGACGGTCATGAATGCCGACAACTGATTGTCGTTATATCTGCCGTCGGCGATATTGAGCATTATATCGCGTGCCTCCTCACGGGAAAGGCTCTTGTGTTCGAAAAGTTTCGACAGTATTGTGTTCATGTCAATGGAATAGGAAATTAGATATTATCTTTATGCCTCCGGGAGTAAGAAGCGACTCCGGATGGAACTGCACGCCGTGCACATCGAGCGATGTATGGCGCAGCGACATGATGCTGCCGTCGTCGGAGCGCGACGTGACCTGCAGGCAGGGAGGCAGCCCCTCGTCGCTGACCACCCATGAGTGATAGCGGCCCACCGGGAAGCGGTGGCCCATTCCATCGAGTATATAGTCAGGCGCCGTGGTGAAGGCATCGGTCTGCACACCGTGGTAGACTTCAGGTAGATTGCGCAGTGTGGCGCCGAAGCGCTCGGCTATGGCCTGATGTCCGAGGCATACTCCCAGTATGGGCTTCCTGTCGGCATATTCACTGAGCAGCTGCGGCAGGAGGCCTGCCTCTTCCGGAATGCCGGGGCCGGGTGATATGATAATCTTATCGAAATGCGCCACATCGGGGAGTTCGATTCGGTCGTTGCGCACGGTCACGGGGTCAATCCCGAGCTCACGCACGGCATGCACGATATTGTATGTAAAAGAGTCGTAGTTGTCGAAAACGAGTATCTTCATAGCGGATGAAAGATTAACGGGTGAAAGATTCAGCCAGTTCCACTGCCTTGACCAGAGCGCCGAGCTTATTCTTCGTCTCCTGCAGCTCATTCTCCGGCACNGAGCGTGCCACCACGCCTCCGCCCGACTGCGAATAAAGGCGNGAGTCCTTNCTAAGGAAACTTCTGATGGTGATAGCCTGATTGATGGAGCCGTCNAATCCGAATGTTCCTATGCAGCCGGCATAAGTCACGCGGCTGTGCGGCTCCAGNTCGTTGATGATCTGCATGGCCCTGACCTTGGGCGCTCCGCTCANAGTGCCGGCAGGGAGAGTNTCGCCAAACAGACGGTAGATGTCGGCATCCTCGGGAAGCTGAGCCACAACGCGGCTCACCATGTGGATGACGTGGCTATAGAACTGTATCTGCTTCAGATANTCCACACTTACGTGCCCACCTCCGCGGCTNAGATCGTTGCGCGCCAGATCCACNAGCATTATGTGCTCGGCGTTCTCCTTTGGATCGGCAAGCAATTTCTCTGCCAGTTCGTGATCTTTCTTATCGTCGCCGGTGCGTCGGAAAGTTCCCGCTATCGGGTCGATATAGGCGCGGCGGTCGGCTGTGACACGGAAATGAGTCTCGGGCGAGGATCCGAACACCTTGAAGTGTCCGAAATCAAAGAAGAACAGATAGGGCGACGGATTGACGGAGCGCAGAGCCCGGTAGACGTTGAACTCATCGCCCGAGAATGCCTGCGAGAATCGGCGTGAAGGCACGATCTGGAATACGTCGCCACGCTTCGCATGGGCTATGCCGCGCTCCACCATGCTGATGTATTGCTCATCGGTGACGGGCGATTCCGGCTCTCCGATAGCCTTGAATGGATACACCGCCACATTATTGTTTCGGATTATAGACACCAGTTGCTCGAGGTGGCTTCCCTCCCCCTCGGGAATATTCTCCAGAATCGTCATCTCGTTGCGGAAATGATTCATGCGGATGATGAAGCGGAAAAGGAAATATTGCATATCCGGGATATCGGTGAGTTTCTCTTCCCGCGCCCTCACCGGCACCGAGGGCTCGAAATAGCGCACGGCATCGTAAGCCGTGAAGCCGAGCAGCCCGTTGAAGAGATCGCCTTCCGGCGCCGAGCCTCTGAAGGCCTTGATGTAATCGCCGAGGACGTCGGTCACGTTCTCTGCGGGAATATCTGTGACGGAGCCGTCGGGATACTGCATTATGATGCGATCCTTCACCAGAGTGAACGNGCCGATCGGGTCTACGCCTATGAGCGAGACNGAATTCTGCGAAGTGTGATAGTCTGAACTCTCGAGAAGTGCCGAGCAGGGGAAAAGGTCGCGGATCTTCAGGTAAATGCCCACGGGTGTCTCCAGATCGGCAGGGAGAGTAAGCGTCTTTTGTGTAAGTTTCATGGAGGTCAGAGGTTTGATTGGTTTAGGTGTGAGATGTAGGTCATCATGTCCTTATCGCCCCGACCCGAGACATTGACCACCACTATATCATCTTTACCGAACTGTTTTTTGTCGAGCACCGCGAGCGCATGGGCCGACTCGAGGGCCGGAATTATTCCCTCGGTGCGCGTCAGGCGGAATGCAGCGTCGAGCGCCTCCTTGTCGGTGACGGCTAACACTTCCGTACGCCCCGACTCGGCAAGGAAAGCGTGGAGCGGGCCGACACCGGGATAGTCGAGACCGGCCGAAATCGAATATGGCTCGGTGACCTGCCCGTCGGGGGTCTGCATCACGAGTGTCTTCGAGCCGTGGAGGATGCCCACAGTGCCGAGTTTCAACGTGGCCGCAGACTGTCCGGAACAGATGCCGAGGCCTGCTGCCTCTGCCGCGATCAACTTCACCGACGGCTCATTGATGAAATGATAGAATGCACCCGCAGCGTTGCTTCCGCCTCCGACACAGGCCACAACATAGTCGGGAAGGTCGCGGCCGGTGAGTTCCTTCACNTGCCGCTTTATCTCGCNGCTGATCACTGACTGAAAGCGNGCCACCATAAGGGGATAGGGATGCGGCCCCACGGTGCTTCCGATCACATAGAACGTTTNCTCAGGGTCTGAGCACCAGTCNCGGATAGCCTCGTTGGTTGCGTCTTTCAGGGTCTTGTTGCCCGATTCCACAGGACGNACCTCNGCGCCGAGCATCCTGATACGCTCCACGTTTGGCATCTGCCGGGCCACGTCGGTGGCGCCCATATAGATCACACACTCCAACCCCATGAGAGCGCAGACAGTAGCCACTGCCACACCATGCTGCCCGGCCCCGGTCTCCGCGATGATGCGGGTCTTGCCCATGCGCCGCGCGAGAAGGACGCTCGCTATGGCATTGTTGATCTTATGGGCACCAGTGTGGTTCAGATCCTCGCGCTTCAGATATATGTTGGTGCCATAATGCTCTGAAAGCCTTTCAGCATGATAGAGGGGCGTAGGGCGCCCCACATACCGTGCAAGCAGCCGCTCATATTCGGCATTGAAATCTTCATCGTCGGCATATCTGGCGAATGCCTCCTTCAGGCGTTCAACGTTGGAGTGTAGGATTTCGGGAACGAACGCACCGCCGAAATCTCCGAAGTAGCCTTCCTCATCTACAGGAAGGATGGAATCGAGTTTATTATCTTTCATTTTATTGCTATTGTCTAAATTATTAAAAAAAATAAAGAAGCCGCCGGAGTTCTTTTCCGACGGCTTTATGCTGATATATTAACGCGCGTTCCAGTCTGCCGCGCTCTATCCATACATGAGATCAATGCCATCGGGAAAATCACCGATGCGCCACCAACCCTGAATATTTATACATTTATTCATAAATTCATATTGTTTTGTGCAAAATTATAAAAAATTTCGCATACCACCAAAATTTTCTCATTTTTTTCAAAAAAAAACGCATGTGAAAATTCAAATAAGAAGTGCAACGCCAAAATCAGGGCTTATATGAGGGCGTGACGCCATATTGGGAAAGAAAGCGAACATATAGGGCGGCAGTNGTGTTAAAATCTTAACACCAAAAGTTTATCAGATGAACCGAATAGTCCTTATTATCGCCCTTATTCTGGCGCTCCCCGCTTTTGCACGGAAAGATTACCGGCCGCAGCAGGCCCGCTATGCAGGATCGATGATGCCCTACGATCTTAGCCGCGAAGAAATACAGGCCGTGTGGGCCGACTCCCTTACGCCAGTCTATGTGGCGCGGGTGGCGCGTCACGGTGCCCGCTATATATCTTCGGCATCCAAACTCGACAAACTGAAAGAGGCTATCGGGAAAGCACGCGAAAGGAAGACACTCACCAAGGAGGGTGNACGCTTCAACAGCCTGCTGATGAATGTAGAGAAAACCACAGCCGACCGCTGGGGAGACCTGTCGGAAGTTGGAGTNAGGGAAGAGCATCGGCTCGCCGACGACATCTTCACGCTTCTNCCNGGACTTTTCAGGACNGCCCGCATAAACGCGATCTCGAGCTATGTGCCCCGNGTGGTGAAGACTTCTTACGAGTTCACTTATCAATTATCCACACTCTCGGGCCAGACCGAGATCACCGTGGCCGAGGGGCGACGTTTCAATCCCCTGCTCCGCTGCTTCGAGACCGACAAGGATTATGCCCGCTGGCGCAAATCCGGAGCATGGAAAGAGTATGTAGCCGCCATGACCGACTCCATCGTCTCTCCCNNGCCGGCACGACGGCTCTTCGGCGCGTCAATATCAGACAAGGATGCACGCGACCTGACTCTTGACATCTACGACATATTGCAGTCGCTCGCCGCCTTCGGGCTGCCTGCAGCCACCGANGAGTTCATNACNCCGCAGGAGTACGAAGAGTGCTGGAAGGTGGACAATCTCACACATTATCTGCGCAATTCCATCTCTCCTATCTCCGATCTCGCCGGGAAAGCCACTTCCCCGCTGCTCGCCCGCATCATCGCAGATGCCGATCGCTCGCTGAATGGGCGCCTCGAGACCTCGGCAGAGAAAAACGCCGGGATTTCCGGGCAGGAATATGCACCCGAACCNGACGTGAACCTATACTTCGGACACGCCGAGACCCTGATGCCGCTTCTCTCGCTCATGCACGTGGAAGGATGCTACGACGACTCGCCCGACTTCACCACTCTCCATAAACGCTGGAAAGACTATGATGTGGTGCCGCTCGGAGCCAATCTCGACATCATCCTTCTTGAAGCCCCGTCGGGCACCATACACGCGGCCCTGCGACACAACGGAACCTTCGTCAGCCCCATGCCAGACTCGGGTATGACCGTGGAGTGGAACGCCTACAGGCAATACCTCATCTCTAATATGAAGGCTCTTCAGGAAGCGAAAACGGCCCGATGAGCCGGCAGTGTGGAACAAGGCCACAAAAAAGATAGTGCAAAATTTCGCAAATCCGGAAATATGTGTTAAATTTGTAAACTTTAATTTTTAAGCAAAATGGAAGTTATTAATTTCTCAGACACTCCGTCGGTGATGAGCCAATATATGCGCGAACTCCGCGATGTCAATATTCAGCACGACCGTCTTCGCTTCCGCACCAACATAGACCGCATCGGCCAGTTGATGGCATACGAAATCTCAAAGCGGATAGCCTACAGGGAAGTGAAGATTCAGACTCCGCTGGCCGAATGCGTCTGCCTCGAGCCGGCCGAGAAGATTNTGCTGGCCACTATCCTGCGCGCCGGATTGCCTTTTCACCACGGTTTTCTGCAGATGTTCGACTCGGCTGAGAACGCCTTCGTGAGCGCTTACCGCAAATATCATGAGGAAGATGACAACTTCGACGTGCTGGTGGAGTATATGGCCTCACCCGACATGCAAGGGAAGACACTCATAATAGTAGACCCGATGCTGGCCACAGGCACCTCGATGGAACTCGGCTACAGGGCTCTTCTGCGCAAGGGCAATCCGGCCCACATACACATAGCCTCAGTGATAGCCTCGCGCACGGCGGTGGATTTCGTGTGCAGACATTTCCCTTCAGACATAACCACCGTATGGTGTGCGGCCATCGACCCTGAAGTGAACGCCCACAGTTATATAGTGCCGGGCCTCGGCGATGCCGGCGACCTCGCCTACGGAGAGAAAGAAGACAACGCATGAGATTGCGCTCGATCGACATAGTAGACTTCAAGAACATTCAGGAAGCCTCGCTTGAGTTTTCCCCGGGCGTGAATTGCCTGCTCGGCATGAACGGCATGGGCAAGAGCAATCTGCTCGAGGCCATCCACTTCCTCTGCCTGGCCCGCCCTATGCAGTCGCTGCCCGAATCGGCACTGACACGCCACGGCGCAGACATGATGATGGTGAAAGGCACCTTCAGCATGGACTCGGGCGTGGAAGAGAGCGTGAGCTGCGGCATAGTGAAGGGGAAAGGAAAGACCCTGAAATGCAACGGCAAGGAATATCAGCGCATATCAGAGCACATAGGCCGCTTCCCGATAGTGTCGGTGACACCTGCCGACCATGCCCTTGTCAGCGGCAGCGCGGAGGAGCGCCGCAAGCTGATGGACATGGTGATCTCGCAGGGCGACAGGACATATCTCTCGCACCTGATACGCTACACCCGCAGCCTCGAGAGCCGCAACCGCATGCTCCGTGCCGGAGTGCGCGACGCGCTTCTCTATGATTCAGTGGAAGCCACAATGTCGGAATCGGCGCAAAAAATTCATGACATAAGGGCCCGGTGGGTGGAGGAACTGATTCCCGACTTCCGCGTCCGCTATTCAGAGATTTCAGGCGATGCCGAAAAAGCCTCCATTCGCTACTCAAGCGTGCTCAACGATGAGACCTTGCCTGAAGTGCTGGAGCGTACCCGGGCCAAAGATCAGGTTTTGGGCTACACCTCGCGCGGAGTGCACCGCGACGACCTGCTCACCGGGCTCGGCGAATACTCAATGCGAAGGCTCGGCAGCCAGGGACAGGTGAAGACCTTCACCATCGCGCTTCGTCTGGCGGTATTCTCCTATCTCAGGCGCGTCTCCGGCCAGACACCCATCCTGCTTCTCGACGACATCTTCGACAAGCTCGACGCCGGGCGCGTGGCGCGCATCATGCGCATGGTGAGCGGCGATGCCGAATTCGGCCAGATCTTCATCACCGACACCAACCGCGAACACCTTGACGAGATTCTCGACTCCATCTCAGGCGATTCAGGTCTCTTCATCGTAGAAGACGGAAAATTCACGCCTCCGCCGCCCCAATCTGCCGGGAACTGACACCACGACCGCTATGGAACGCAAAGACTTCACCACGATAGCCGACGTGCTGCGCCAATGCTTTGAGAACAGCGCCATGCAGGAACGACTTGAAGAAACGCGCGCCTGCGACGCTTTCGCCACAGTGGTGGGCGAGGGATTCTCTTCGCTCTGCTCGAAGCCCGCGATGAAGCGCGGCGTGATGACCATAGGAGTGCGCAACGCATCGCTGAGGTCGGAACTCCACATGCGCCGATCATCGATTGCCGCTGCCATAAATGAGATTGTGGGAAAAGAGACCGTTAAAAATATTATCTTCAAATCTTAGAANATTTCATCGCATATAATCATGACCCAGGAAGACATCAATCCCGAGGCATTCCGCCATAGCACACCGGTGCAACTCCGATTCAACGACATCGACATGCTCGGCCACGTGAACAACAACGCTCAGCTGGCGCTCTTCGACGTGGGCAAGACCCAATTCTACAATACCCTTTCCGACAAGGTAGCGCCCTCCGACTGGAGCCGTGTGGAGGCCGTGATCGTCAATATCAACTGCACCTTCATGCACCAGNTAAAATTCACCTATCCTANGGAGGTGNGCACANNCNTGAAGCNCATCGGAGAGAANAGCNTNATANTCGAACAGATACTGCGCAACACGGAGACGGGCGAGATCTGCACCTCGTGCGAATCGGTGATGGTGGCTATCGACTTCGAGTCGAGAGAATCAAAGCCCCTCGACCCCACACTGGTCGACACCCTCATGGAATGGTCATGATTCATACTTTTTGCGTCTTATTTGTTATATACTTTATAGAATCAACCTCTAATCTCCCAAAATATGAACCAAGTTGATGTCAATATCCGGGTGGACTCGTTTCCCAAGGATTCCGCCGAAGCGGAAGTGCTCGCCAATGTAGTGGCCGAGCGTCTGCAGATAGGACGGCTGATAAAAACCGACAAATACATCGAAGCTCTCGAGCGCACCATCTCGGCGCTGCAGCAGCTGAAAGATTTCCCCGATCACGACAATGAAGAGTTCCGTGCGCTGACAGTGGCACTCGTCTTCGATCTGGTGGAGATACATTTCACACTCAAGGACTACAAGCGCAGCGAGAAGGAACTCGAGGCCCTTTTCAAGATACTTGATCCGCTCCTAACTCGCAATCCGGAGCGTTTCGGGCGCCTCCACATCCTCGCGCTGGAACTTTCCACACGCATTCTGCGCTCCAAAAAGAAGACCATCGACATGCTTGCCCGCCAGCAGCTCCATGCCGACGCACTCTCCGAGAAAGTGAACGCCGGCATCCTGAGCGCCACCGAGCGCCTTGTGGATTCACTCTGCAACGTAGGACGCCTGCTCGCCTCTTCGGGCGACTACCGCGAGGCCATGAAATTCTATTCGGAGGCCATCAGAATCTCAAAGAAGCGTGCCGGCCGAGTAAACAAGAAGGAAATAAGGCTCACCGTAGAGATGGCGGAAATCATGATCCGCGTCAAATCGATGCGTCCGCGTGCCGAGCGCCTGCTCGACGCCGTGCTTCCGCACGCCATCTCGCTGGGCGAGACTGAACTCCAGCACGACATAGAGACGCTGAAGGCCATGATCAAACTGCAGGAAAGCATGAAGGTGTCGTGGCTGAGCGCATTCCGCCGCAAATAAACACATAAAAGAGCGAAATAATAATGTCGACCATATTGAACACAGAAGGAAATCTGCTTGATATTCCTGAAATACGCGACAAGGAACATTTCCGTGTGGCCATAGTCACCGCCGACTGGAACCGTCAGGTCAACGACCGGCTGCTTGCCGGAGCGGTAGACGTATTCAAGCGCGCCGGCATCCCCGACGATCGCGTGGAACTCTACAGCGTGCCGGGAGCCGTGGAACTCGTCTACGCCGCCGCCCGCATCATAAAGAGCCCGAAGAAATACAACGCTGTGGTGGTGATCGGCACGGTGATACGCGGCGACACGCCCCATTTCGACTATGTGTGCTCGCAGGCTGCCGACGGGGTATGCCGCCTCAACTGCGAGGGGGAAGTGCCTGTGATCTTCGGAGTGCTGACCGTCAATAATCTGCAGCAGGCGCTCGACCGTGCCGGCGGGCCGCTCGGCAACAAGGGAGCGGAAGCTGCGGTGGCAGCCCTGACAATGGGCACATTCCTGCGGATGTAACCGAAAAAGTTCAATATCTACATAATTCTCTCATCCATAATACCCTCATCAATGAAATATCTTCATCTCACCATTCTGTCAGTGCTTATGCTCGTGGTGGCAGCCTGCTCGAAGAGCAGCAACGACGATGCCTCCTCACTGCTGAAGACAGTGCCGGCCGACGCCTCGAGCGTGGCCGTGATAAACATCCGACACACCGTAGAAGCACTCGGCGGAAAGATCGACGGCAACAAGATTTCGGTGTCAAAAGACATGACGAAAATAATCGACGGCAGCGCGAGCCTCACTCCCGAACGGAAGGCACTTCTCAAAGCCATCTGCGACGGAGAGTCAGGAATCTCGCTCACATCGCTCGTGTTTTATTCAGCCGCCCGCTCCTACATATCCGGAATGCTCGACGACCCCGACAAATTCATAGATTTCATTCAGAAGAACTCCGTGGCCGAGGGAGAAGAACCACTCCCGGTGCTGCAGGAAAACGGAGCCCGCACAGTGGGACTCTGCGTAGTGATAGGCAATCAGTTCTGGATCTGCACAGAGGGTCAGCCCGACGTGGAGCAGCTGAAATATACACAGCAACNCAACGAGCGCCAGTCGTTTGCCGGCTCCGANACAGCGGCAATGCTTCTCGAGCCTGACAAAGTNGTGAATTTCGTGGCCGACNACAACCGCANGATGCTGAAGATGCCCCAACTCTCGTCGGTGAGGATGGGTATGACCCTGGCCTTCGATGATATAGCCTATCTTTCGGGTAGCGCCGATTTCAAAAAAGGAACCATCACAGCGCAGGCATCAGTGCTCAACTCAGAGATGAACGAGGCCCAACTTCAGATTCCGATAAAGAAGATCGAACCGGACGCTATCAAGCAACTGAATGGCGCAGCCGACATCATCTTCGCCGTGGGCCTCTCGCCGAAACTCACCGGGAGCTTAGCCGAATCGCTCAAAGATGTGCCTGTCGTAGCGATGGTGGCGCCCTCGATCTCCGAGATCGACGGCACGGTGGCGGTGCGCTCCAACATAGCACTCTCCGACATGGAAGCCTGCATCCCGACCACAGGCAAGAATTTCTCCGGCATCTCGTTTGTTGCCGAGAATTTACTTGGCATGTCGGTGAAGCGCGACGGCGACAAGGTGACAATGACGAAGGGCAACCCCGACTTCACCGGCACGATAACGCCTGAGGAGGCAGCCGGCAAACTGAAGGGTGCCTGGATCGGGATATTGTCATACTCGTGGCCCGTACGCGACCTCTCAACGATGATACGCCTCACCCCCCACAAGAAAAGCATGATTGTGGAGCTGGAAGCTACCGGCGGAGTTGAGCCGATACTCAAGATGATTCTGTGACAATGAAGCATACTGAAGAAATAAAGCTTACCGGTCTCCTCCCGAGCGTATTCGCCAGGGAGGAGATGCCGTCTTCGCAGGTGTGGCGCTCAGATGTGGCTTTCAGGCGCGGCGGCCGCTATCTTGTGGAGTCGGCGAGCGGCGGCGGCAAATCGAGCCTTGCGGCCTTCATCATGGGAGCGCGACGCGACTATGAGGGGACTATCTTTTTCGACGGCACCGACACATCGGCTTTCTCCATAGCCGACTGGCAGCGACTGCGCCGCGACACCCTGGCCTATCTGCCGCAGGATCTCGCCCTTTTCCCCGATCTCTCCGCCATCGACAACATCCGCCTGAAGGCCGAGATCTCGGGCAATGCCGACATGGAGCGCGCCACGGAGTGGATGCGTAGGCTCGGAATAGACGGACGCCGCGATTTCCCTGCCGGCAAACTCTCTGTGGGGCAGCAGCAGCGCGTGGCGCTTATACGCACACTCTGCCAGCCTTTCGACTTCTTACTGCTCGACGAGCCCGTGAGCCATCTCGACGAGGCCAACAACCGCATCGCGGCGGCCATCGTGGAAGAGGAGGCGCGGCGGCAGGGAGCGGCAGTGATAGTTTTCTCCGTAGGCAATCCCCTCCTGATTGAAAATCCCGAAAAACTTAATCTCTGATGAGTCTGATAGCAAAACTCCTCAAAAGAAACACTTCCACGGCGAGGATAGCCGGATTCGCGCTCTCGAACTTCCTCGGAATCCTCATCGTGTCGGTCGCGGTGATGGTATATTCCGACACGCGCGACATCTGGAGCGATGACGACAGTTTCATGCACACCGACTACATGGTGCTCAACAAGCGCGTGACGTCGGCCAATACGCTCGGCGTGGGCACATCATCCAGGTTCTCGGCAGCCGAGAAAGCCGATCTGGAGGCGCAGCCGTGGGTGAGACGCGTAGGCGAGTTCACATCCTCCCCCTTTCGCGTCTACGCATCCATCGCATCGGGGGGAAGGAGTATGGAGACGGCTCTCTTCTTCGAGTCAGTGCCCGACAGCTTCGTGGACGTAGCGGCTGCCGACTGGAAGTTCGATCCGGACTCCGGAATAGTTCCGGTGATCATTCCCAAAGATTATCTGACACTTTATAATTTCGGCTTCGCCGGCTCGGCCGGCCTTCCGCAGCTGTCTGAATCGCTCATCAGCGGCATTCCGCTCTCGCTCTATATGCGCAGTGAAGACGGCACGCGCTCGCTGAAGATGGAGGGACGCATCGCGGGCTTCAGCAAGCGGCTCAATACGGTGCTCGTGCCGCAGGCATTCATGGACTACGCCTCTGAAAGGCTCGCGCCCGGAGAGCAGTCAGATGCCTCACGCCTTATCGTGGACGTGTCTTCGCCGGGCGATGTGGCCATAGCCGACTATCTGAAGGAGAAATCGCTGGAGACGGCCGGCGACAAATCGGGCTCCTCGGCCGCTTTCCTGCTGCGCGTGGCTGTAGGGATTGTGATGGCCATAGGAATCGTAATCACGCTTCTCTCGGTGTTCGTGCTCATGCTCTCGATGTCGCTGCTCCTCGAGAAGAACCGCGTGGTGATTCACCGCCTTCTCATGCTCGGCGCTCCCCTCGCCAAGGTGCGGGCTCCATACGCAGTAATTATCGCCACGGCCTGCGGCGCGGCATGGGCCGGAGTGATGATATCACTGTTTCTGATCCGCACGCAATATGCCGGGGCTCTGGAAGCCCTCGGAGCCTCGACCGGAGGCATAGTGTGGGGGGCGGCTGCCGCCACACTCCTCACAGTGGCTGTGCTGGCCGTGAATATGATGGTAGTGGGCCGCAAAGTGGAGGGCGCATGGCGCCTGCGCATGCAATGAAACCGGAGAGACGTGGCAAAGCGCCCCGCCGACGCCTTATCTATGCCTGCTGCGCGGCTGCGGTAGTGGTGGCGGCAGGTGTGGTCTACTACGTCTTCGACCCTTCCGAAGCGGGGTGGATGCCCCGCTGCCTATGGAAAACCCTAACCGGATGGGATTGCCCCGGATGCGGCTCCCAACGCATGGCCCATGCCCTGCTCCACGGCGATTTCGCCGCCGCATGGCACGCGAATGCCTTCGCCCTGTGTCTGCTTCCTCTCCTGATCACCTATCTTTATCTCGAACTGGCGCATCCGCGCCATCCGAGGCTCTATGCCGGGCTGCATCATCCGCTGGTAGCGCCGCTTCTGGCGGTAGCAGTGACGCTATGGACAATCTTGCGCAACTTCTAATGCGTAATATTTGCACGAAAGCATTTTTTTTGCTTATTTTGCATCAGAAACGAGAACAGAATGGAAAAATATATTGTCAGTGCGCGCAAATACAGGCCGGCGACGTTCAAGACGGTGGTTGGGCAGAAAGCCCTGACATCCACCCTCAAGAATGCCATCGCCTCTGACCGGATCGCTCATGCCTATCTCTTTTGCGGTCCGCGTGGCGTAGGGAAGACCTCATGCGCGCGAATATTCGCCAAGACCATCAACTGCCTGAATCCGACACCCGACGGCGAGGCCTGCTGCGAATGCGAGAATTGCAAGGCCATCGAACGCGGCACATCGATGAATGTGGTGGAACTTGACGCGGCCTCAAACAATGGCGTAGACCATATCCGCGAACTCAACGATCAGGTGCAGACCCCTCCGCACAGTGGGAAATACAGGGTATTTATCATAGATGAGGTGCACATGCTCTCTCCGCAGGCCTTCAACGCTTTTCTGAAGACCCTCGAGGAGCCGCCGGGCTACGTCATCTTCATTCTCGCCACCACCGAGAAGCACAANGTGCTACCCACAATCCTGAGCCGCTGCCAGACCTACGACTTCCGCCGCATCACTATTGAGGACATGGTGGAGCAGATGCAGCGTATAGGAGCGGAAGAAGGAATCAAGACTGACCCGCGCGGGCTTGAGGTGATAGCGCGCAAGGCCGACGGAGCCATGCGCGACGCGCTCTCAATCTTCGACCAGGTGGCCGCCTCGTCGAGAGGCAACATCACATACGAGAGCGCCATCGAAAACCTGAACGTGCTCGACTACGAGTATTATTTCCGCCTTATCGATGCCTTCAGGGAGGGCGACATACAGCAGGCACTGCTGATCTACCGCGACATAAGGATAAAGGGATTCGACTCTCTCTTCTTCCTTAACGGCCTCGCCGACCACGTCAGAAACCTGATGGTGGCGGCCGATCCGCGCACCGCCGACCTGATAGAGACATCAAAAGACGTGGCCGAGCGCTATACCCGACAGGCGAAGACGCTTCCCCTGCAATGGTACTATGCCGGAATGAAGATACTCAACGACGGCGATGTGCAATATCGCACGGCTTCCAACAAGCAATTCCTGACCGAGCTGGTGCTGATCCGGCTCTGCCAGCTGATGAAACCTGCCACGCCCCCTTTTGACTTAGTGGACTGCGAGATACCTCTCGGCGACATTCTCCCCAAGGCTACTCCCGCCGCTGCGCGGGAAGCGACCTTGCCGCAGTCCACTGAAGAGGGAATAAAGAATGTCGCCACCGCCACCCGGCCACAGGCCCCGGCCGACACGGAACCGCGCCCCATGCATCCTGACGGAGGGCGCAGGGTGGTGCGCAGGAAATCGGGTAGCAGTTTCCGACTGAACGATTCAGCCGTAGACGAGCGCATGGCTCAGATTCAGGCCCAGCGTCAGCAACTGCACGAGCCGGTCACTCCGGAGCGCTTCATGGAGGCTTGGGTTGCATTCCAGTATGCTCACCCCGACCAGCATATACTCTGCAGCGCCATGCGGGGGTGCACACCGACGCAGACAGGAAGCGATGAATTTCTGGCGCTTCTCGCCCACCCCGCCGAATATCAGGCGTTTGAACTCGCCATGACTCCGCTCATGGAGTTTCTGAGAAAAGAACTGCGCAACGACTTCCTCGTGCTAAAGACAGCCATCGACCCCGACAAGGCTGTGGTGAAGCAACTTCCGCCGCAGGAATTCCTGAAGCAATCGATAGAGCTCAATCCGGACCTCGCTACGCTTCTTGAAGCCATCGACGGCGAACTCGCATAAAATTTGAAAAAAACGTTTTATTATGATACAGATATCAGACAGAATCAAGGCCATGGCTCAGTCAGCAACTATGGCGATGACACAGAAAAGTGCCGAACTCCGCGCCCAGGGCGTAGACGTGATCACCATGAGCGTGGGAGAGCCGGATTTCAATACTCCCGACTTCGTGAAGGAGGCTGCCAAAAGAGCCATTGACGAGAATTATTCAAAATANAGCCCTGCTCCCGGATATCTCTCCACACGCGAGGCCATCTGCCGCAAGCTGGAGAAGGAGAACGGCCTCAGCTACACCCCGGCACAGATAGTGGTGGGCAACGGTGCTAAGCAGGAGATATGCAATGCCGTGCTCGCGCTCGTCAATCCGGGCGATGAGGTGATAATCCCTATGCCGGCATGGGTGAGCTACGTAGAGATGGTGCGCCTTGCCGAAGGAAAGGTAGTGGAAATATGGGCCGGCGTAGACCGGAATTTCAAGATCAGTCCCGAGCAACTGGAGGCGGCCATTACCCCCCGCACCCGCATGATAATACTCAACAATCCCTCCAACCCTACGGGGAGCGTCTATTCAAAAGAGGAACTGGAAGGGCTGGCAGCAGTGCTCGCCAAGCATCCCGAGATAGTAATAGTAGCCGACGACATCTACGAGCACATCAATTTCGTGGAGNGCGGACGTGTGCACAGCATCGCGGAGTGTCCTGAGGTATTCCCGCAGACCGTAGTCATCAACGGNGNGTCGANGGCGTATGCAATGACCGGATGGCGCATCGGCTACCTNGCGGCTCCGCTCGAAGTGGCCAAGGCCGTATCGAAACTTCAGGGACAGTACACCTCAGGCCCCTCTTCCATAGCCCAGAAAGCAGCCGAGGCCGCCCTCGACGGGCCGCAGGAATTCCGCTACAACATGCGCGACGCATTCGAGCGCAGACGCGACCTGATTGTGGAACTGGCGAAGGAGATACCGGGATGGATAGTGAACCGTCCGGAGGGTGCTTTCTATCTCTTCCCGGAGGTGAGCTCATA
>WFLX010160385.1_pt1 | contig 21701 bp, 17 predicted proteins | sample 4967041 | NCBI WGS metagenome assembly WFLX01 (sample SAMN12857096, study PRJNA449069) | gut metagenome | isolation source: stool from male and female vole | host: Microtus ochrogaster | place: USA:Florida | collected 2017
TTCGCTACGTTTGAGGATTTCCGTCACGGCAGCTTCGCGCACATGGTGTTTGCGCCGTGCCAGCAGCGTCACCTGCACCTGATCGCCGTCCAGAGCACGCATGCTGTTGCGCTCGGCTACAAGGATTGGTTCGCCGCCGTCTTCGGGGGAGAAAGTGTTTTTGCCGTTTGCTTTGCGGTGGAAGATGCCCGTCATCACCTGCGATGGCGTGTTGAGGGCGTAGCAGGCATGTGGTTGCTGCTTGATGAAGTCGTCCATGAGCATTGCTTCGAGCACATCCATGAGCATTATCTTGGCAGGATTGGTGTTCAGGTGTAGCTGTTTGCAGATGGCTTTCATCGTGAAGGCGTTGGTGGGATTCTCCTGAAAGGAGTCTATCACCATGCGTTCCAAATCATTCTTTCGCAGCCCGCGGCTGCCGCTTTTCTTCTTTCCCATGGCTAATTTGGTTTGGTTTATGCAAAGTTACGGTTTTTTCCTGTACTTACAATGCCGTGGGTCNGGAAACTTAACACTTCTTATAATAATCGCCTTTCTTTTGCCTTGACNGAGCCTCGCGCATGTACATTTTATANTATAANGCACGCCGGAATGGATTTTTTTTGCTACCTTTGCACCCGCAAAAATGTTTAACAGCAAAACATTCAGGATATGAAATACGCATTAGTGACAGGTGGATCGCGCGGACTTGGCCGTGCCGTTTGCCTCAAGTTGGCGGCGCAAGGCCTGCCCGTCATCATCAATTACCAGAGCAATGCGGCGGCGGCAGAGGCAGTGAAAGCTGAGATAGAGGCTGCGGGCGGCATAGCGGAGCTGCTCCCCTTCAATGTGTCGAAGGAGGCAGAGGTGGATGCCGCNTTCGATCGTTGGGCGGCAGCGCACCCCGATGACTACATTGCTTATCTGGTGAACAATGCCGGCATCCGTCGCGACGGTATGATGTTCATGATGCCTACCGAGGATTGGCATGCAGTGTTGCAGACTTCGCTCGACGGGTTCTACTATGTCACTCGCCGCTGTCTGCCTAACATGCTGCGCAAGCATCGTGGCGGACGCATCGTTAATATGACCTCTCTGTCGGGGCTCAAGGGTTTGCCTGGTCAGACAAACTACAGTTCGGCAAAGGCTGCACTCATCGGTGCAACCAAAGCGCTTGCCTTAGAGACAGCTGCGCGCAACGTTACCGTCAATGCCGTAGCTCCCGGCTTTATCGATACCGACATGACGAAAGACCTCCCTGTGGAGGACTTGAAAAAGCAGGTGCCGATGGGGCGTTTCGGCCGTCCGGAGGAAGTGGCGGAGCTTGTCTGCTTCCTGCTCTCCGATGCAGCAGCATACATCACGGGAGAGGTTATTTCCATCAATGGAGGACTATACACCTGACGCTTTCTCCGTTTGCNNCGCATAGACCACGGCTTTTTGCCGCAGGGCGGCAGAACCGGAGTCGCAACAGACTACAAGGCNCAACACGCGGCACCGGACTTTGCACTCTGCGTCCGGCGCTTGGCAATTGCCCGACAGACAGAAAATCGCCAAATAGGAAAAAGAAGTGATGAACTTTGAACAGATAAACATACTTGAGTTATTGCCTCAGCGGCCGCCTTTCGTTATGGTCGATTGCCTGACGTATTACAGCGAGACGGCGGCAACTTGCAGCCTGACCATCCGCCTTGACAATATCTTTGTCAGTGGCGGTGCTTTTGCCGCTCCCGGCATAGTGGAGCATATAGCCCAAACCTGTGCAGCCCGTTTAGGCTATTACAATCGCTACATCCTCAAGGCGGGCGTTCGTCTCGGCTTCATAGGAGAGGTCAAGAACCTCAGCATTTTGCGTCTGCCCCTTGTGGGCGAGACCATCCGGACCACTGTCACCGTGGTGCAGGAGATATTCGATGTGACCGTTGTCAATGCAGAGGTGCGTGTGGCAGATGAGGTGATAGCCACCACGACCCTGAAGATAGCACTGGGTGAGGCAAGCGCAGAGGAGGCACAGGCATGAAGGATCAGGAATTGCGTTATTCGCGTGANTTCGATGTGCGCTTCAGCGAAGTGGACATCATGGGTGTCGTGTGGCACGGNTCCTACCCGCTCTATCTNGAAGATGCCCGTGAGGGCTGGGGCCACCAATGGGGCTTTTGTTATGATGACTACCTTCGCAATCATGTCTATGCGCCCATTGTAGATATGGACATCCGCTACCATCGCCCCATATTCTACCATACAAAGCCGCGCATCGACATCACCTACNGCTATACNCCAGCCGCAAAGGTAGTGTTCGACTATGAGATACACGACACGGCCGACAATGCTCTGCTTACCTCTGCCCGCACCGTACAGGCCTTCACTGACAGGAACTACGAACTCATACTCGAGAATCCCGCGTTCTATCTGGAATGGAAGGAAAAACACTTTAACCTATGACACTGCAAGATAACCTTTTTACCATCGCCTCGCGTCAAAAGGATGAGGCTACGGCTGTCTATCGGGTAATCATCTGCCCCGATTGGCCCATCTACAAAGCACACTTCCCCGGCCATCCCGTCACGCCCGGCGTCTGCATCGTGCAGATGGTGCAGGAATTGCTGCAAGACCTGCTGGGTTGTGAACTCTGCCTGCGTCAGGCAAAGAACGTGAAGTACGTAGCCATCATTTCTCCTGAGGAGGTATCGGCCCTGACCGTCACGTTTTCCAAAGTTGAGGCACAGCCCGATGGCTCCGTCAAGGTNCAGGCTCAAGTGACGAACGGCGAGACGGTCTATACTAAACTGTCCGCCACGTTCAGTCGCCCTTAGTGTCTCGTCCCGGCGAGGCNGCCTGTCGCCGTTGCNCTTATTCAGCCAGNCAGCCGTCGAGTAGGGTGGTGAGAGCTTCGCGGTCGAGGTGCTGNCCGATGAATACNAGTNTCTGCATGCGGTCGCCGTATTGTTCGTCCCAGTCGCGTCGCAGGCTGGCGTTGCGTTGTTTCATGGCTTCCAGTTCTGCCTCCGGCATGGTGGCATACCACTGGCCGATGTTTTGCATTTTTACCTGTTTGCCGGCTTGTTCAAAGAGGTAGCACATATCTTCCTCTCCTTTGAAGTAGCAGATTCCCTTGGCGCGGATGATATTGTGTGGCCATAAGCGTGCCACGAAGTGGTCGAACTCACCCAAATCCATAGGCTGACGGCGGTAATAGACGAAGGTGCCAATGCCGTATTCCTCCGCCTCTCCCTCGCCATGGTGGTGATGATGGTGGCAATGGCATTCGTGTCCATGCTCGTGGCAGTGGCATTCGTGCTCGTCATGGTCCTCGTGTTCTTCATGTTTTTCGTGGTGGTGCGCTTCGTGTTCCTCCTCGTCGTGGTGTTCCAACTCACGAATCCATGCAGCCGAGGTGGCCACCTGCTCATAGTCGAAGAGGTTGGTGTGGAGTATGCTGTCCAGTTGCACATCGCCGTAGTTGCAGTCTATAATCGTTGCTTTTGGCTGTAATGTGCGTATGATTTGGCGTATGCGTTCCAGTTCCGTTTTCTCCACCTCGTCAGCCTTGTTGAGCAGGACAATGTTGCAGAACTCTATCTGTTGGATGACGAGGTTCTCGATGTCGTCCTCGCCAATGGCCTGTTTGTCAAGTCCGGTGCCGCAGTCGAACTCGTCCTTCATGCGGAGTGCGTCAACAACGGTGACGATGCAATCAAGGTGTGGCACGCCGTCGCGCGTCAGTTCCGGTGCCATGTGCGGCATTTGGCAGATGGTTTGGGCTATGGGTTCCGGCTCGCAGATGCCGCTTGCCTCAATGACGATGTAGTCGAACTTCTGCGTGGCAATGATGTCGTGTATTTGCTCCACCAGGTCCATCTTGAGTGTGCAGCAGATGCATCCGTTTTGTAGCGCCACAAGGCTGTCGTCCTCTCCGCCTACGATGCCGCCCTTCTGGATGAGGTCTGCATCGATGTTCACCTCGCCGATGTCGTTGACAACAACGGCAAAGCGGATGCCGCGGCGGTTGGTGAGAATGCGGTTGAGCAGGGTAGTCTTTCCGCTGCCCAGATAGCCGGTAAGCAGCAGAACGGGTGTGTGGTATGCAGTCATGGTGCCGAAATGTTTTGATTATTGTTGTGCAAAGGTAGTTATTTTTGCCCCAAAGTGTATGCAAAACGCAGGGGAAAAATGCAAATCGTGCAGTTTGTCGTCCTATTCTATATTATAATGTACAATAATTTGCACCATGACAAGGAATTGAGCAAAACTTTCGTTACCTTTGTGGCGCATACGAAGGATAGTAACCAAATTAACATAAACAATGCGCAAGACTCTTCTTACACTTGCCACCCTCGCGGTGGCCTCTATGCTCCAGGCGCAGAAGCCGGAGTATTTCGAACCATACCAGAAGACGGCTTTACGTTTGCCCAGCGTGCCGCTCTTGGTCAATGACCCTTATTTTTCGTTTTGGTCGCCCTATGATCGCCTGAACGACGGCACAGTGAAGCACTGGGACAACCAACAGAAGGCCATGGACGGTCTGTTGCGTGTGGATGGTAAGGTATATCGGTTTATGGGTGCTCAGCGCACTACAAGGCTTACGCCTATAGCTCCCATGGGCAACCGAGGTTACTATATGGCCAAGGTGTTCAGCTCNGCACTGCCTTCTGCTGCGCAAGACACCTGGATGATGCCGAACTTCACAGAGAGTTCTCTCTGGCGCGACACNAAGTGNCCTNTGGGCAGCAGCAAGTCGGAGTTCCCCAATACGCAGACCATTTGGACCGGCAACAACACNGACCGCTACATCCGCCGTCATGTTACGCTGACGGCAGAAGACCTGAAGCAGGACCTCTGGATTATCTATTCGCACGACGACAAGTGCGAGCTTTATGTGAACGGTGTGAAGGTGGTGGACACCGATGTGTCGNGGAAACAGAACGTGAAGTTGCATTTGCAGGGTGCCGCGAAGGATGCTCTGGTGGAGGGCGACAACGTGTTGGCCTACCATGTGCACAACACCGACGGTGGCGCCCAAGCTGACCTCGGCCTGTACAAGAACGATTTGGGCTATCATCCCGGCTATAGAGCCATAGCCGGAGCTGCCATGGCCGATGAAGGCCCATGGGAGGCGAAAGTGAAGCGTAGCGGATTGAGCGGCACGACATGGACCGGCGAGACATACGACGACAGCAACTGGCAGACAGAACAAGGCGCCTTCGGCTCGAGCGATTATCCCAATATCCATACCCCCTGGACGGCAACCAGCTCCGACATCTACATCCGTCGCTCCGTCACGCTCACCGAGGAGGACTTGCAGAAGAACCTCTCCCTCATCTATTCACACGACGATGTGTGCCAGGCCTACATCAATGGCAGGCGCATTGTCAACACCGGCAATACCTGGGTGCAGAACGTCCGCTATGACCTGACAGACGAGGACAAGGCAGTGTTGCATGCCGGGGAGAACGTGCTGGCCTACCATGTGCACAACACCACAGGAGGCGCTCAGGCTGACCTCGGCCTGTACGAAAGCATCATAAGCGAAAAGACGGCAGAGCAGAAGGCGTGCCATGTGCTGCCCACCAGCACCTACTACACCTTCACCTGCGGCGGTGTGGATCTCGACCTTGTCTTCACCGCTCCCTTCCTCATGGACGATGTGGAGAAGATGTCAACGCCCGTCAATTTCATCTCCTACCAAGTGCGCGCCAACGATGGCGAAGAGCACGACGTGCAGTTCTACTACGGCACCACGCCCGAGCTGACGGTTGACAACAACATGCAGCCCACCACAACCACCGTGGTCACCGATGGCGAGCGCAACTACATCAAGAGCGGCAGTGTGGCGCAGAATGTGCTGGGCAAGGCCGGCGACCTCATCACCATAGACTGGGGCTATCTCTATCTGCCCGATGTCAACGGCACCATTTCCGTGGCAGACCAGGATCTGACCTCTTCCACCTTTGCCACTACAGGCAAGCTGCCCGAGTCGACTGTGCCCTTCTCCAGCACGGAAGAGGCGAACATGCCCCAGCTCTCCTATGTGCACGACTTCGGCAAGGTGAGCCAAGCCAGCAGCTACATGATGTTCGGCTACGATGAGGTCTATGACATGCGCTACATGGGCAAAGACTACAAGGGCTACTGGGCGCGCAATGGCAAAACCATACAGCAGGCATTTGCCGAATTTCAAGGCAGCTACGACGACATCATGTCGCGCTGCCTGAAGCAGGACAAGATAATCTACGACGACGGCCTCAAAGCCGGCAACAGCAAGTATGCCGAGTTCCTCTGCGCTTCCTACCGCCATTGCATTGCCGCCCACAAGATTTTTGAGGACAACAAGGGCAACCTCCTCTTCTTCTCGAAGGAGAACAATTCGAACGGTTGCGTCAACACTGTAGACCTGACCTATCCCTCTGCCCCGCTCTTCCTTCTCTACAACACGGAGCTGATGAAGGGCATGTGCACCTCTATCCTCGACTACTGCGAGAGCGATCGCTGGGGCTTCGACTTCGCGGCTCACGACCTCGGCACCTATCCTCATGCCAACAATCAGGTCTATTCCATCCGCTTCCCCGACGCCGGTGGCGGCTTCGCAGGCAATATGCCCATCGAAGAGAGCGCCAACATAGTCATCCTTGCCGCCGCTATTTCCATCGTGGATGGCAACACCGACTGGGCCGACCGCTACTGGGAGACGCTTACCAAATGGAACGACTATCTCAAAGAGAACGGACTGGACCCCGAGAATCAGCTCTGCACCGATGACTTCGCCGGCCACTTGGCACACAACGCCAACCTTGCCGTCAAGGCCATCATGGGCGTGGCAGGCTATGCCCAGCTCTGCCGTCTCCGCGGCGAGCAGGAAGCATACGAAGAGAATATGGCCAAGGCCAAGGAGATGTCCTCCGAGTGGGTGAAGCTCGCCAGAGACGGCTCCACCACACACTACAAACTGGCCTACGACAAGTCGGGCACTTGGAGCCAAAAGTACAACATGGTGTGGGACAAGGCCTGGGGCACGGGCATCTTCTCCGAACAGATTAGGAACAGCGAGTACAACTTCTACATGACCAAGCTCAACACCTATGGTTTGCCCCTCGACAGCCGTTCTGCCTACACCAAGACCGACTGGGTGGCATGGACCGCTGCCATGGCACGTAGCAACACCTACTTCCTGAAACTCTCCAACACGCTCTGGAACTATGCCCACAACACCAAGACGCGCTGGCCGCTCTCCGACTGGTACTTTACCAACGGACAGGGCGATGCAGTGGCCTTCCGTGCCCGTAGCGTAGTGGGCGGACACTGGATGAAGGTCTATGTCGACAAGATGATCAGCGGCGAGATAGGGTCGTCTATATCGCCAGTCCGCACCGACCGTAATGGTCCGCAGAACGGCAACCTCGTGACCGGTTGGTTCAATATCGGCGGCCAGCAGGTGGACGAGCCTACGCAGAAGGGCATCTACATTAAGGACGGCAAGAAGATTCTCAAGTAAGGGGCCGTGCTCCCTTCTGCCGGCGGCTGCGCCGGTGCCGCCTTTCCGGCGTGGGGCCTCCGGCCGGAAACATTCTCCCCCTCGCCTTTTCCAAGTGGAGAAGGACGAGGGGGAGTTTTTTTGTTTCTGCGAGCCGATGCTTGCGGAGCCGCCCTCAGATGCAGTTCCGCACCTCGCCGCGCAGGAAGGCGGCAACGTTGCCGGTGGCAATGTCTATCAGACGGCGGCGGGCTGCCTGCGATGCCCAGGCAATGTGTGGCGTGATGAAGCAGCGTGGCGCATCGACAAGCGGGCTGCTCCGTCGCGGTGGTTCCTGTGTCAGCACATCCACACCGGCAGCATAGAGGCGGCCGGCAGCCAGTGCATCGGCCAGCGCCTGCTCGTCCACCAACGGGCCGCGCCCTGTGTTGATGAGGATGGCAGTGGGCTTCATCTGCGCCAGACGTTCGCGGTTCACCAGATGGTGTGTTTCGNCGGTCAGCGGGCAGTGCAGACTCACCACGTCCGCCTTGCTGAAAAGTTCTTCGTAACCTTCTGCCTTGTGAATGCCCATCTGTTCGAGCGCCNGGGCCTCTTTGCTGCTCACCGCCATCACCTGCATGCCCAAAGCCTGTGCCATGCGGGCGGTGGCCATGCCCGTATGGCCCAATCCGACAATGCCGAAGGTCAGGGAATCCAGTTCCAGAAGCGGAGCCTTGGTGAACGTGAAGTCCGGACATCGCTGCCACTCGCCTTGCTTCACGGCTTCGGCATGGAGTGCCACGCGGTTCGTTATGTTCAGCAGGTGCGCCATCACCATCTGTGCCACCGACATGGTGCTGTAGGCCGGTATGTTCGTCACCACAATGCCGCGTCGGTGCGCTTCGGCAACGTCCACCACATTGTAGCCCGTTGCCAGTACCCCGATGTAGCGAAGGCGTGGCAACGCGGCCATGGCGGCGGCATCGATGATGACTTTGTTGGTCAGTAGCGCTTCGGCGTCAGCGGCACGCTCCGGCAGTTCTTCCGGTGCAGTGCGGTCATAGACCGTCAGCTCACCCAGTGCTGCCAGTCCGTCCCATGACAAGTCGCCCGGGTTGGCTGCATATCCATCTAAAATAACTGTTTTCATAGTGCAGTGTAGGGTTGAAAATATTAGACGCGGCACATGGGGAAACAAAAAGCGAAGCCTGCTCCCCATGCCCATGCACAAAGTTACGCCTTTTTCTTCAAACGGCAAACAAGTCGGCGCAAAAAACAGTCTTTCGCCCGACCTTTCTGCCCGACTGCACCTCCACAGCATGCGGCATTGCTCAACTCAGCGTGCTGTATCGCCCTTCACGCCACGCGGCATCGTTCTTCACAGCGTGCTGTGTGAATCCCTGTCGCGGCATGAGCAATGCCTAACGCGATTCTGTTCCTGTCGCCGTGCCGGCGAAACGCAACATGGCATCCTGTGGAATGTGGAAAGAGTGACCTTTTCTGTTGCTGCTCAAAACAAGGTGCATTAACATATATTAACCTTCGGGGGGGGGGTAAAATCAAGTTTTTTTCATAATTTTGTACCATATTATATTATAAATATTCATGCGCCCAAATTGTTTTTGTGGCGAACGAACAGGAAAGGGATATATAAGTTAAACAAAATTAGAAGAATGAAGAAAACATTACTTTTTCTCGTTGCCCTGCTAAGCATGACAACGGTGAGTCTGGCTCAGGTGGACTTTACCTGTACAGCCGGCGCGAACTATGGTATGAAAGAAGGAATTGATAAGATGTTCGATGACAACATCAACACGAAGTTCTGCGGCAACACTGGTGACGGCACTTATGCTCTTGTCGCAGCCTCGGAGCCTGTCTATGTGTGGGGCTATGAGTTGACAACGGCCAACGACAATGAACGATATGGTCGTCTGGTCACGCGTTGGACGCTCTGCGGCACCAACGACGAGAGCGTAGCCAATGACCCTAATGCAGAGGGTTGGGTCACACTGTCAGGCTTTGGCGCCAACAAATTCGTGCAGCAAAAGAATTTCAATACCCAGCGCTTCTTCTGCGATAAGGCTTCTGTAGGCACCGCCTACAAGTATTTCAAAGTGGTCCTCAACGAGGGCGGCTTCATTCAGCTTTCCAAGTTCACATTTTGCTATGAGCGTCAGCCCATTGTTACATACAATTGGCACTCGTCCTCCAATGAAAATTCAAAGAAGGCTGTGGACTGGTTGCTTGGCCAGAAGTGGGAAGGCAGCAACCTTGCAGGCAATTGGGTTGTCATTGAAACAGCCGATGGCGAGCCGCATTCGGTGAAGAGCTACTCTTTTTCCACTAACGATGACGGGTCGTGGACAGACCGTGCTCCCAAGACGTGGAAGATAGAGGGCTCGAACGACAATGCCTCTTGGATCACTATTCATGAGGTGACGGAGGGCAATCCCATCCAAAATGAGAACTACAAGACATTCGACTTCATCCCGACAGACAATGAGAGTGCGTTCAGATATCTGAAACTGACACTGAACTCCATGAAGAGTACAGGCTGGACGCAGATTGGCGAGTTCCATGTGGTGGGCTACCATTACACCGCTGAGAATTGTCCCGGACATGAGATTGTTGCCGCCGTAACGGTGGAGCCTACATGTATGGAGGACGGTTATGATAAAGGCACATGCTGGAAGTGCGGAAAGAGCGTAGTACAGCCTATCATCGCACGAGGCTACCACACCTATGACGACGGACTGTGCACACTCTGTCAGGCTCCACAAGAAGACTACATGACTGCCGTGGACGGATACTATCAGCCCACTACTGCGAGGCAGTTCACCTGGTTGGCTGCTATGATACAGAACGGCCATTCTGCCAACATCAAGCTGATTCAGGACGTCGACCTCACCGGTTTTTCCGGTTTCGGCAATGGCGATAATGTTGTTCCCTTCAAGGACGAATTTGACGGACAGGGACACTGGCTGAAGAATCTCCGCATCGACGTGCAGGNGAAAAACGCGGGCCTCTTCGGCATGACGGAAGGAGCAAACATCCATGACCTCGGTCTGGACAATGCGTATGTCAAGACTGCATGGTACTATGCCAATGCCGGCGGTGTGGTCGGCAACGCCAAGAATACTACCATCAACCGCGTTGCAGTGACCGGAGGCTCATACGTCGAGGGCTATGACCATGTTGGTGCCATAGCCGGCAATATCGAGGGCTCAAGCGTAATCAGTAACTGTATGTCGGACATTACCGTCCTTTCCGGCGCTTATCAGGCAGGTGGCCTTGTCGGCACATCGAGCGGCTTGATTCTGGAGAACTGCCTCTTCACCGGAGAAGTTCGCAACNACAACNACANTGNTTCCGGTCTNATAGCCCTCATCGACAGCGAAAAAGCACCTACAGTCATCCGCAACAACATATNTGCTGCNTCCCAAANNTGGGTAGGCCGCAGCGATGGTGTATTTCCTATCATCAATACAGGCGGTCGCAAAGCTACCTATGTGAACAATCGTGTTGCGGCAAGCACACTATTCGCCATGTCGCATTGGGACGATGACAATAAGGGTGAAGAGTCATCGACACGGAACTATACCAATGCTAACGACAACAACGGACTGACTACTGCCGATGCAGACATGAAGGTGAAGAGTTTCTACACCGAGACGATGGGCTGGGATATGGAGAACGACTGGACGTTTGCGGCTACCGGCAGGTATCCCGTGTTGGCTTGGATGGCCAAGCAACAGGTGTCCGTTTCAGAGACGGGCTATGCTACGATGGTAGCAGAGGCTGACGTGGCCATACCGGAAGGTGTCCTCGCGTTTGCTGCGAAGAAGAACGACGAGACCGGCCGATACACGTTGATTCCTGTCGAAACAGCCATCCCGGCTGGCAGTGCCGTCATCATCAAAGCCGCTGCCGGCACCTACACTTTCCCCTATGACGGCGGTTCGGCCGAACAGATTACGGACAACGACCTCGTGGCAGCAATGAACGATGTGAACACCGACGGCACGCAGTATGTTCTCGCAAATGGCGAACAGGGCATAGGCTTCTACAAGGCTACGGGCACCATCGCCGCCGGAAAGGGTTATCTTGTCAGCGCCAATGCGGCAGTGAAGGCATTCCTTCTCGGCGAGGACAGTGCTACAGGCATCAGTGCCGTGCAGACCGATGCGGAAGGGGCTATCTACAATGTTGCCGGCCAGCGCATTCAGAAGATGCAGAAGGGCATCAACATAACAGGCGGCAAGAAGGTGTTGAAGTAAAGCAACGCATAAAACGACTAAGAAAATGAACTACATCAGACCCGCTATCGAAATCATCGAGGCACAGCCGGTGCAGATGCTGGCAGAGAGCCTCATCATCAGTGACTCCACCGTTGACGGCTCTCAAGCCCTGACGAAGGAGGATAACGATTGGGACATCTGGAACGACGAGGAATAAGCCTCGCGCGTCCCTACATAAAGAAAGCCCCGGAGCATCTGCTTGGAGAAAGCAGAGCCTCCGGGGCTTCTGTGTCGGGTTAGTCCATTATGGGGCGCGGCTTACGGACGGTTCTTAGCGGAGCTGTCATGGCCGGAACTCTGCGTGGAGAGGCATGGACTGTGCCATCGTCCGATGCACGAAAGCCTTACCGCTCGTCTATGCGGATGCCGATTTCTGTGATGCCGGTCATCGTCTCCCGTGCCATGAGATGGTGGATGCGGATGGTGCCGCATTGTCCCTGCTTGATGCGGACGGGCAGTTGCTGCGTTTCGTACTGAAGACAGTTGACGCCCCTTGTGAGCGCATTTCCCTCGGTGTCTGTGAGGGGATATGACAGCGTGTCGCATCGGTATGCCATGGGCGTATCGAGCCTCTGCTCGACGGCCAGGACTATTCTCTGCATGGGTGGGGTGGCTATGGTGCGTAGCCCTATGATGAGCACGCCATCTACAGCCTTTTCAGCCTTTGGCAGATGGAAGCACACCGTGTCGCGCTGCCGCCAACCATCAGCAGAGAGCGGTTTGTAGCAGTGCAGCACAGTGCCGTCCGTGCAGGCTGCAAGAAGCAGGGTTGCGGCGGAAAGGCAGCAGGCGGGGCGTTTCATTCGGACTGACTGTTCTTGGGGCCGCGTGGCGGTCTGCCTGTTGCGGCTTGCGGTTTGTTCCGGTGTTTCTTCTTGCGCTTCTTTTTGTCGAAGCGGTTGAGGTCTTCCTGAGTGGCAAGATCGATGGGGCGTTCCGGCTCTTTTCGGCCATTCTCTTCCAGCGCAATGGGCTTCTCGCCGCGCTGGTTCATCTCAATGATGGCCTGTGCACGCTCTACGCTGATGGTGACAAGGTTCGAGGGGATGCGCTTGTCGGTGGAGTAGGTGATAAGCTGTGCCAGAAGGTCTGCCTTGAAGAAGTAGTAGTCAGCGTCCTGTGCGTAGAGTATCGTGTCGCGCGTGGGCAGTTTGCGGAATGCCTCGACATACTGGTCCACCTCGTAGTTCATGCAGCATTTGAGTTTTGCACACTGCCCTGCAAGTTTCTGCGGGTTGAGGCTGAGGTCCTGGAAACGTGCAGCTCCCGTGCCGACACTCTGGAAGTTTTTGAGCCATCCGGCGCAGCATAACTCGCGTCCGCAGGGGCCGAAACCGCCGATGCGGCCTGCTTCTTGGCGTGCGCCAATCTGCTTCATCTCGATGCGCACATGGAAGGTGTCGGCCAGCACCTTGATGAGTTGGCGGAAATCCACGCGTCCATCGGCAATGTAGTAGAAGATGGCCTTGTTGCCATCGCCTTGATACTCCACGTCGCCTATCTTCATCTCCAGGCCGAGGTCCTTGGCAATCTGCCGGCTCTGTATCATGGTGTCGTGTTCGCGGGCCTTTGCCTCCGCATAGCGCTCCATGTCGCCCGGGCGTGCCAGACGATAGACCTTGCGTATTTCCTCGTTGGGCTTGAGCGAGGCATGCTTCATCTGTAGGGGGACAAGCTTGCCGGTGAGGGAAATCACGCCGATGTCGTGCCCGGGATTGGACTCAACGGCTACGATGTCACCCTTCTTGAGCGGAATGTTATCGCTGTTGTGGTAGTAGCCTTTACGAGTATTTTTGAACTGCACCTCTACGAGGTCTGTCTCCTCGTTGTTGCCGGGAATGTCGGCCAGATAGTCGTAGGTGTTGAGCTGGGCGTAGTGTCCTGTGTTGGCACTTCTGGCGGAAAATCCGCGTCCGTGTTCGCCGCTGATATATTCTTTGTCCATATTGTCTTTTTCCGTGTAGTGTGTTCTCTCCGGAGTGGAGGTTGGTGGCAGGCGGTTATTGTTTGAGCAGCACAATCATTTTCAGAGCGAAGTCGAAAAAGACCATGCGTGCCTTGACGTTGTGCGAGANGTCGCGCTGTGCATCGCTCAGCTCGTTCATGATGCCGATGACGNTGCGCTCGTTGATGAACGGCGCGAAGCGAGTNCTGAATTGTTCTTCCTTGCGGTCGAGATAGTTAATCTGCGGCAGGCGGAAGTTGTAGATGAAGTTTTCGCGGAGTTGCTGCTGGAAGTATTCCAGCATACGCTTTTGGCGTTCTCTGCCCAGTTCGGACACAGTGAGTGCCCACTGGTGCATGTCCTTGATGCGACGTGCATAGCTGTGGCGCATCAGCTGAACGAAAAGATCGAAGAAGAGTTGCTGTTCTGAGCCGGCCGCCATGCGCTTCAAGGCTTCGGTATAGCTGCCTTGGGCTATGTGTGCCAGCAGACCGGCATCCTCTGCCCTCATGGCATGTCGCACTTGTAATGCTTCGCTGATGACCGCTTNTGGCAGNGCAGGCACATGNATGCGCTGCACACGGCTCTGAATGGTGCCAAGCACGAGGTCCGGCTCCTGGCTGACCAGAATGAAGTGCGTGCCGGNGGGNGGCTCTTCGATGAGTTTGAGGAGTTTGTTGGCAGTCTGCTCCATCATGCGCTCCGGCAGCCAGATGATGACCACTTTGCGTCCGCCTTGGCTCGCTTTCAGGGCCAGCTTGCGCTGGAGGCTGTCGCTCTCTTGTACGTAGAGGGTGATCTGCTGGTTTTCCGCCTTGATGGCTTCGAGCCACTGCTCAGTGTCGAAATAGGGGCGGTGGCTTATCTGCTCGCGCCACTGCGGCAGATAATCGTCGGATGTAGGGCGGTCGCTGCTCTTGGCCTTGCAGACGGGGAAGGAGAAATGCAGGTCGGGATGCGTCCAGAGTTTAGACATCTGACAGTCTTGACATTCGCCGCAGGCTCCATCGTCCGACGGGTGCTGGCAGAGTAGGGCCTGTGCGTATGCCAGTGCCAAGGGCAACTTGCCTGCACCTCTTGGACCGCAGAGCATGACGGCATGGGGCAACTTGCCCGTCTTGAGCAGGCGAAGCAGATGCTGCTTCACCTCGTCCTGTCCTATGATGTCGCTGAAGGTCATGGATGTGTTCTGTTGTCATTTCGGTCGATGCAGGATGCCGGTGACGTACTGTCATTGCCCGAAAGCAGGAGATCAGTATATCTGCTTGGCTATTTCCGCTATGCTCTCCACTGCACTCACTGTGTAGAAATGGAGGCTGACTGCGCCGCTCTGCATCAACTCGCGGCACTGCGCAACGCTCCACTCGATGCCTACCTGTCGGACCTGTTCGTCGGTGGTGCATTTCACGGCTTCGCGGTAGAGAGCGTCGGGCAGGTCGCAGTGGAAGGTTTTGGGGACAACGCGGAGCTGCGAGAGCTTGGCCAGCGGCTTGATGCCGGGGATGATGGGGATGGTGATGCCGTGTGCTCTGGCTTGCTCCACAAAGTGGAAATACTTCTGATTGTCGTAGAAGAGCTGTGTCACGGCATAGCCGGCTCCCATGTCCTGCTTCTTGCGGAGCACCTGAAGATCGGCTTCCATGTTGGCCGCTTCCTCATGTTTTTCGGGGTAACATGCCACGCCGAACTGGAAGGGAGTGCCCGGTGCCTTTATCTCCGTCCCGTCCCAGAACCGCCCGTCGTTGAAGCGGTTTATCTGCTCGATGAGTTCCGTGGCGAACCTCGGCCCGTCGCCTGTTGGCTGGAAAGTGCTGTCTTCGTGTGCTTTGTCGCCTCGCAGAACCAGCAGGTCGTTGACGCCTAAGAACTGCAAGTCCAGGAGCATGTACTCGAGGTCTTCGCGGCAATTTCCGCTACATACGATGTGCGGCACGACGTGTAGGCCGAAGCGCTGCTGTATGGCAGCCGCGATGGCTATGGTGCCGGGACGGCGACGGATGCGTTGCCGTTGCATTAGACCCTTCCCGAGGTCGTGATAGACGTACTCGCTGCGGTGGGTCGTGATGTTGACATAACTTGGACTGAACTCCTGAAGCCGCTCGATGGTGCGGTACAGGCCTTGTGTGCCGTTGCCCCTTAGGGGAGGCAGCACTTCAAAGGAGAAGGCAGTATTCTGCTTGCTGTTGATGAGGTCAACGATGTTCATTCTGCGCTGTTTTTTTTGCCGCCTCGGCGACCACGGCCGCCTCTGCGCGTCCGTGCTTTCTTTTCTTCTGGTGCCACTGTAGGCGTAGCTTCTTCCGTGCCGGCTTGGGTGGCGGGTTCGATGTTTGTTGTCGGTGTGGTGATTGTTGCGGTCTGTGCTTCAGAAATCACTTCGGCGGCCTTTTGCTCGGCAGCTTCCTGTTCAGCCTTACGGCGTGCTTCGGCAAGTTCCTGGTCACGTCGTTGCTGTTCCTTGCGCTGTTGCTCTTTGCGCTGCTGTTCTTTGCGGTCTTGTTCCTTGCGTTGCTGCTCGATACGGTCGCTGCGACGTTCGTGGCGGTCGCCGGGGCGGAAACCCTCAAGCCAGAGTTTTAGGGGCTTGTCGAGTGTTACGGCCACACGTTGCCGGGCATCCTGCATCCATTGGCGTCCTGCTGCAACTGACAGGTAGTGATATTGTCGGGTGTAGGTGTCGAGCGTCTTGAGATCGTCCATGGTGAGTACCATCGGGCGTTGAGGCTCGTAGACGGTGTGCCAGGTGTTGTCGTCTATGTCATTGACACGCTGTAGGTCATCGCACATGCCCAAAGAGCGTATGCCGACGGATGCATCGTTGGTCAGCAGCAACACCTTCTTGCCTGTGGCAAAGAGTTCTACCGTGCGACGAATGATGGCGGGGTCGGCAAACGATGCGTGATGGCTCTCGCTGCCGATGCCTTCGATGCGCAATCTGTTCTCTTTCTGCTGTGCCAGCATTAGACGTTTGGCCAGACGGGCGGCCACGTTACGGCAGAGCGCTTCGTCGGTCCAGTCTGCATCTTTATAGTTGACGGGCTCTAAGGCGGTGGCAAAGCGGTCTATCTCTTCGTAAGTCTCGCTCATGACCATGAAGCGTCCGCCAATGCGCTTCATCATTTTGCTGATGCTCTCCAGTTGACGCTCGAATTGTAAACGTGCGTTGACGCGTGGGTCGCTGTGGCTGGAGCTATGACCTACCAGCAGTTCCAGCCAGATGTTGGTGTCGGAGAGTACGATGTCATAGTCCAGCACCGAACAGAGGATGCCTTCCATCATTTCGCTACGGCGCAACGCCTCTTCCCATGAGAGCATTTGTATCTGCTGATCGTTGAGCACGGGAATGCGGTTACTTTGGTTGATTAAATCGCAGAAGTCACGCACCTGCACGCTGGCCATGCTGGGTATGGTGATGGGTTTGGGCTGCGGTTTCTTGTTCTGCTCCTGTTTGGCAGGGGCAGTCTGGGGTGTTTCTGCTTTTTGCTCGGTGGCCTTGGCTTCTATTGTTTCCGGCTTCTTGCTTTCGTTGATTTCCGGCTCAACCACTTTGGGAGCCTCTTGAGGAGCGGCTTCTGGCTTGTTCTGTTTCTTTGTGGTTTTCCTTGTAGCACGTTTGCGAACGGGCGTTTCCTTGGAGGGTTCGGCTGGTGTGGCAGCCGCAGGAACCTCTTCTGCAGGCTTCGTTTCAGCCTTTTTGCGGGTTCGTGTGGCGCGCTTGGCCTTTGGTGTTTCCTCGGTAGAGACAGTTTCAACGGGAGTCTCGTTTTTCTTCATGTATGTGTTGTCGTTTGGTCTGGGGCCGGCACTCTGCATGGANGACCNTATCGGGACAGTTCCTGACGTGCGGACCGTGANTNTNTACTTTTCGCGTGGCAAAGGTACAAAAAAAACCTGACAACTGCAAAAAGCAGTGCAGGTTTTAGCGTTTCGGAGCAGCTGCGAAAGAACGAAGGGACAAGGTTCGGTCTGTTCCGTAAGTTTCGGGACCGCGAATCATGAAGTTTTCACTTGACNATGATGGTGTATGGGNGGCGGGAGATGCTGACAATGTGCAGGCCCGGACAGAGGAGGGGACCTTCGCTGCCGCTCGTGCCTTGTGCTTCATGTGCTCCCTGCATGGAGAAGACATCGTAGGGNGTTCCGCCGGGAATGCCGCTGATATAAATGCGTCGCCCCCAGATGTGGATTTCCGGTTTCAAGTCAATATGTTTGTCCGACAAGGCATCTTCGAATGCTTGGGCGTCATACTTCAATTTCTTGTCCATCCATGCTATGCGGCGCGACAAGTAGTCTTTGACGTTCTGCACTTCCGCTTTGTAGCTGCCCCAGATGATGGGATTCTGGTGCACCTTGGTGTTCATGATGGGCCAACGGATGAAGTTCAAGCGCTGCGACTCGCTGAGAACCTCTGCCAGGCTGTCGACATAGGCTTGCAGTCCCTCCNCCGTGATGCCACCAAAATAGCGGACGTTTGCCCACNGNGTCCTCGCCTCGGCCACGGATTCCACGTCNACCACCATGATACGACTCACTACATTGTGGAAGTTCCCGGCGTGTGAGCCCTTGGTTCGGTAGATGTAGTCCGTCTGACTGCAAATGGGGTAGGTGCGGGTGTCGTTTTCGAAGGCAAGGTCGAAATCCCAGACCGGTTCGATGTAGAACTGTGTGTCATAGCGGTCTTTATACATGTAGGTGCTCCAGTAGGTGTCGGTGTTGCCCGACAGTTCACCGACAAGGAAGTGACGCTGAAAGCTGGGCAGGTTCAGGTACTTCCTGTAACCGGTCTCAGGATTATTCCATCCAATCTTGAAGACGGCACTCTCAAAAGTATTGTAGTAGGAGCGGATATAGTTGAACTGCTCGGTCAGTAACTCATCGTCATCGGGATACTTTATGGTGACCGGCGTGGAGCGTGAAGAGGTGAAGTGTTTGGGCTCTTTCGCAGCATAGGCATCAATCTCAATGAGGTAGCCGCCGGTGAGCATGTCGCCATTCGTGCAGGTGGAGTCCATCTCAGTAATATCNATGCGGTGTTTNCGTATATCNATGGCGTCGCAGAGTTGATAACANCCTTTGTAGTCTCCGTTCACGATGACATCCACCAGCTGGCAGAAAGGCGTATAGCCGATGCCGAGGCGCCGACTTATCTCGAAGGCTATGCAATTGCGCATCAATGTTTTGTCGCCGTAGTTGTTGATGAGAGTCCATTTCTTTGCCTTCGCAGGAGAGTCCAATACGCGTTGCTTCTCGTTGAACTTTATCCGGTAGGGCTTCTTGGGATGCGTCATCGAGTTGTTGCCTCGCAGTCGGGTTGTGCCGTCCTGTTGGAGGATGGTCTGCCCGCTGTTTGAGATGATGCTGATGTGCGACTGCAATTCGTTGACTTTGTCCTGAGGGTCAGACCCCGATGCTGTGTGGATGACAACGGTCGGCAGGTTGGTGACTTGAAAGAATGACTTGTCGGAGCCTATGCCGGCATAGCCCCAGAACTCCAGTTCCGAGATGGTGGAGCGCGTACCCTCGTATCCCTTGTAGCGCACATAACGGAAGGCGCGTGTCACAGGGACATCGGCATACGTCATAGTGCCTATCAGAGCCTCCTCCTTGACCATTTGCAGGGGCAGCGCGTCCGAGAAGTCGGGCTGGTTGGCACCTTCGAAGATGCCCAATAAGGTGCGCGCCGGACCGTTGTTGCGGTTGGCGGCTGCATAGCCCACTTTGTCGATGACATGGGCTTTCCCGAGGTCGAGTCCTACCCAACCGCCTGAAGTGGTGGCGGCTGCAAAGTAGGTCTTTAGGTTGCCATCGAAGGCACAGTCTCGGATATTGACTGTCGAAGAGGAGCTCTTTGAGTTGTAGTCGTAACCTTTGCTTGTGCCAATCACGGTTCCTGTCAGCTTGCGACTGGCGGGAAATGCCTGCAAGCTGACAAGAAGACAAAGCAGGAGGAGTTCAGTATGCAATTTCCTGCTCATCAGTGGTGGGGCCTTCAACGGTGAGGATGCCTTCCTCGTTGATGTGAATGCGGTCCATGAGCACGACGCGCTCGTTAGGGTTGTCTGTCATGCGTCCGTGATAGACGCAGTAGCGATTGCCATCGGGCATGGTGAGTACCATGTTGTGACCGGTGCCCATCACGCGACCGCCCTTGCTGACGTTCTCCTGTAGCACGGGATTGTTATCGGCTTTAGTGAAAGGACCGAGCGGGTTGTCGGCGGTGGCATAGCCTACGGCATAGTTCTTGCCTTGATAGCAGTTGGCGCTATACATTATATAATATGTATTACCTTCGCGTAGCAGATAGCTGCCTTCTGTCCAACGTCGGTTCGCTTCACCGTGGGTGGCACTGCGGCTTTCCCATTCGGCTTGTCGGTCAGAGAGCTTGCTGGGTGGACAGAGTAACAATTGCGGTTCTCCGATGATGCCGCTGAAGTCGGACTTCAACTCTACGCCATAGACCCAACTTTCTTCTATTTCCGGATAAGAGCCGGCCTGCCGCAGGCTGTCGGCCACCTCGCTATCAACGGCGTGCTTGTAGCAGCAACGGCTGAAGTAGAGGTAGCAGCGGCCGTTCTCATCATCGAAATAGACATTGGCATCAATGATGGGGTACGGCGGGTTGAAGATGGGACGGTTGTAGAGGTCCTTGAAGGGACCGGCGGGAGAGGCGCTGACGGCTACGCCAATCTTGAAGTTCTCGCCCTCGTTAGTAGGGTTTTCTCGGTAGTTTGCACTGTAGAAGAGATAATACTTGCCGTCTCTCTCATAGACTTCCGGTGCCCAAAAGCAGTCGAGGTTCCATTGGGTGGAATCTCCGCCTCTGTATATTTGTCCGCAGGACTCCCATTTGACGAGGTCATCGCTGACGAATGCTTCAAATCCATCGCCGAGCGATGTGCCGTACATATAGTAGCGTCCATCGTTGGCATGCAGCAGAAAAGGGTCGCCAAACTTCAGCGGAATGGGGTTCGTAATAGTGCTGATGGCGTATTTCGCCTTATTCTGCGTGGTCGTGCAGCTTGTCAGAATGAGGCACACGAGTGCGCAAAAAGAAATGAGTTTAGTGTGCATGAGAATATGGTTTAATGGTTTTTGAATAGGAGGGAACTGCATATAGGAGAGACGCGTTTAATGGTCAGAACAGGAAGCCCACGTCATTTGTGAGCATTGTAAGCCTCGCTTGTTGTTACATTCTGCGTGTTGGCAGGGTCGCTGTCGGCTTGACGGAACCAGTCGCTGTAAGCGATGTAGTGTCGGGCGTATGTTTTATTGAGGGACTGAGCCTGTTCGGGGTCAACCTTCTTGATGAACTTGGCGGGTACGCCGCCCCATAGTTCGCCATCGCCAATCTGTGTGCCTGTAAGCACGAGTGCACCGGCAGCAACGATGGCTCCCTTGCCCACTACGGCATGATCGAGCACTGTGGCACCCATGCCAACCAGGGCTCCGTCCTTCACTTCACAGCCGTGCAGAGTCACGCTGTGTGCGATGGTAACATCGTCGCCCAGTATGCAGGGCGCTTTGCCGTTGAGAGTGTGAATACATGAATTGTCTTGTACATTGGTGCGGTGGCCAATCTTGACGAAGTGTACATCGCCTCGAATGACTGCATTGAACCATATGGTGCAGTCGTCGCCCATTTCTACATCGCCTACTATCACTGCTCCTTCGCTGAAGTAGCAGTGTTTGCCGAAGCGGGGAGCAGGCATCCCCGCGAGAGTCTTTATTATTGCCATGGTCTATGTTGAAGTTGAAAAAATGTATCTTTTACTTGTCGATTGAGTTTTCTACACTCGGAAGGCAGACCATTGCCTTTAGCCGTTGCAGTTTCCTAATTTGTCATTCAGGTTCACTTCCCGTGTCTGTTCCTTGAGCCAGCAGCATTCTTCTGCGCTCAGGTGGGGCGAGAGAGTCTCATAGACGTGCTGATGATAAGCGTTGAGATAGGCCGTTTCATCGGCTGCCATCATGTGCCAAATGACGGGAGTGAGGTCTATGGGGCAGAGAGTGAGCGGCTCCATGCGGAGGA
>WFLX010021531.1_pt1 | contig 21689 bp, 17 predicted proteins | sample 4967041 | NCBI WGS metagenome assembly WFLX01 (sample SAMN12857096, study PRJNA449069) | gut metagenome | isolation source: stool from male and female vole | host: Microtus ochrogaster | place: USA:Florida | collected 2017
GGGACAGTGATGTTCCCGTAAGAGGATTGAAAGTGATTTGGGCAGAAATCACTGACTCTCCTTCGCCATAGCCGTTGGGGCCGANNANGAGGTCATCTTTGCAGGAACTTAATCCNCCAAGAAGCAGCAGAAGTGNGAATATATGGAAAATCCGTTTTTTCATTATCAGAATGTTGGGCTCGGTGATAGATTGGTGATGGGGAAGACCCGCGCTGACAGTCAGAACTTGGGACGGTTGATACCGAAATCGGGGTCAAGCCATACGCCGGTGTAGGGGTGCAGGGTCACGGTGGCCTGAATTGTGGCCGTCGTTGCGTTGACGTTGATGATGACGTAGGTGTTGCGGGGCAGACTGGGCAGATTGGGGAGCTCGGCGCTCTTGGTCACTCCGTCAACATCGGCCGAGAAGATGTATTTCTGACCCTCGGCGAGAGCGGTCTCGGGCAGGTAGATGTTGCTCCAGGAGTAGAGGTAACCGGTCTCACTGTCGGGAATCTTGACGGCCTCCACATCGGGAAAGATAAACGGCTGATTGGTGACACCGTAGGGGACGGCATAATCGATGATCATGCGGTCGGCGCCCCCTGAGGGATCGTCAGCTTCGTATATCGGCTTTTTGGCCGGAGAATAGGTGGCGTCGGGAAAGAGATATTCCTTGTTGCCGATGCTGCTGATGGTGACATTCTTTACCTCCGGGACGTAGGTCTCGCCATTGGACCCAACCGACTCCCTGACCTCGAAGTTGATCTGAAACTTGGTGGCCACACGGGTGGTGAAGAGGGTAAACCGGTAGGGCTCGGGACGGATGTTCTGAGCCGATCCCTCGGGTTCTTCCTGATATTTCAGACCGCCGATCTTGATCTTGTGGATCTCGGTCATGGGGATGAGAGCGTTTGCCGCGAAAAATGGCTCTCCATCACCGGGGGCCGACAGGATATAGTTGGCCGCCTTATCTGCCGGGATAAACGGCTCGCCCCGCTGGAGGGAGATCAGTCGGGCGATGGCCTCGTCGGCTATGATCGACGCCTCGTTGCCGATAAGATAGACCGTCTTCTCCTCATCAGGCTTCACCTTGTAGGAGTTAGTCTTGATCAGGGCCGTCTGTGGCTTCTCGGGATCGAGTTTGGCCTGGTCGAGGAAGATATTGTGCTCAACGTTGCCAGCTTCGTCAACGACAATGACGCGCATCGTGTGGATCAGCTCGTTGGTCAGGACGTCGCTTTCGCTTGCGGGGTAGGTGTCGTCGGTCTCCCAATCGGCGGCGCGGCTTCCGTTTGCCAGATCGGCGGTGCGGATGGCGAATTGCAAGTATGTTCCGGGAGCCAGTGTCTCATCCTGATCGGAGTCGGACTGACAACCGGCCACAATGCCGCCGGCAAGGATTATGGCGAGTGTGGGAAATATGTTGCGTAAGCGGAATGTCATACGATGGCGTGATTGAGGCGTACAACCCAATCGTTGACGATGATATGGGTGCTCACCCAGTTATTACTACTGTCGAGGAAGAAGATCACCGACCAGTCGGTCTCGCGGTCAAGATATTCCTGCGCGCCCATCGACTGATAGACGTCGCTCTTGAGCAGGAGGAGATAGGGGATGAGGGGAATGGATATGGTCGGGGATGATGATGAGGCCAAGCTGCCGGCGGGGGTAATCAGCAGGCGCATCTTGCTCGCAGGGTCGAGGCGCGAGGTCGAGAACTCGGCAAAGGCGAGCTGAGGAGTGTCTAGCGTCGGAGGAACGGTGTTGCCCACAGTCCAGGGATAGATGGTAAAGGGACGGTTGGGTATAATGGCGTTTGACGCGTCAAACACGGCATTATCGGCTCCGGTGATCGAGAAGTTGAAGTCGCGATAGTCTACGGGCTCGCCGCTGACATGCTGCAGAAGGACGCGGATGTTGTGGGTGTCGCGCATCATGTCGACGGTATAGGTGTGGTTGAGCACATCGTCGCTGCTGGGCTTGATCTCGAAGGTCGATTCTCCGAAATAGAGCGGATGGAGGTTGACTCCGGGGTCGGCGTCGATATTGCGCAGATTCATCTCAACATTGTAGCCGGTGGCTGTGGAGTTGGATCCGGTGAAGTGAAACGAAGTCTCGGATCCGTCCATTCCGCCGTAGGCCTTGACGGTATATGTGCCGGCTTGTAGACGGTCGAATTCATGAGTGGGATCGGGCAGGATCCTCATGCGCCAGTTCTCGTCGGCGAGGCTGTCGCGGGGAATTCCGCTGCGTGTCGCCACAAGGTTGCCATCGCTGTCGTAGATCAGCACCGACAGGCAGTCGACTTTAGAGGGAAACGCATTAGCATACAGCATATTGTAGGTGTAGGTAAAGCGCAGGTCGACGCCGCAGGGGGGCAGATCGTCGTAAATGACGGAATCGCAGGATGACAAACCTGTCATAGACGCGGCGATGAGCGCCGCGCCTACGATTGATTTGCGTATTGATAGTTTTGTCAGGTTCATCTCGGATGTTTTCCGCGGGTTTGACAATTAGAGATTGATGTTGTTGACGCGTACAACCCAGGGCACAACCGTAACATTGACCTTGAAGTATGTCTTGGGTGCTTCGTCGGGATCTTTCGGATCTTCGGGCTCCGGATCGTCGGGAGTGTTGCCGGGGTGGCCGAACTCGTTGACGGTCTCGACGGTGAGTTTGTAGACGTTGTTGCGCACCACGGCAAATTCCATCACATGCATCAGGATGTTGTTGAGGTTGTCGTTGTGGCGGTTGTAGTAGTAATAGTAGACGTTGTAATTACCATCGTCATCCGGGCGGTAGATGGTTATGCCGTCTTTGACCGTTGCGGTAAACTGCTGGCCGGGCGTGAGGGTCGCTACGGTTTGGTCGTCGTTGAAAGTGATTACGCCTTTGTTGGCATCGGCCAGAGCCATCTGCTTGAAGTAGCGGGCGAGGCTGGTGTTTTGATTCTCATTGTATGCAGCCACGAGGCCCTGAATGCTATAGAAGACATTGTCAAACATATAGACAGGCTCCTCGCCATCAAGCATCTCAGCGAGATGTGATCCTTCGGCACCGGAGAGAGTTCCGCGGAAGATCACGCCGGTTGTGATGCCGTGTTTCTGATTGCCTACATCGGGCTTGCCGGTCTCAGGATTTGCCACATCGGGGATGGTGTTTTCGGTGCAATAGCGCCAGATATAATAGCCGGGAGTGCCGGGAGTCCAGTGCTCGTCATTGTCAGGATTTGTCGAGGGGAAGGGATCGTAGGTGAGATCGGCGGGATTGAAGTCGTCAGCGGATGTTGCGTTGTCAAAATAATCCGACACGTTAGCGCCGCCATAGTTCTCCTTATAGCGGTAACCGGTGCTGGCAACCCAAGAAGTGTGCTGCGAGGGGAGGCCATTGTTGGATGCGGTGGGCTCGTATGGCCATTCGCGCACGCAGATATACTCCGGAGTCCAATCAGGCATGGTCGAGAGATGTTCGAGCGCATAGAACGACTTGGATATATTGAAGAGAGCCATGCCGTTGAGGGTCACATATCCGGCCACATCGCTGGTGCCGATGTTGGTTATGGCATATTGGTTAGCGAGGAGGTTGTTTTCCTCGTCGGCGGCTTTTTCCTTGAAGTCAAAGCGTGCTGCTGCGCGATGCACCTCGACCGTGCCGAGATCAACGGGATTGTTTACGGATGATTTGAGGATAGCCTCTGTGGTGACATAGGTTGGAGCAGGTACTGTGCGGTTTGTCATAAGGAACTGGTCAGGTGTCCAGATGGAAGAGACATCCTCAACAACTTGATTGGATGTTGAGATCACATCAGCGGGGACAGCCTCGGAGGTCATCGCGAGATCCACGAAAGACTGGCCATATCCAAGTCCTGCCACACGGGTGGCCAAGGCGTTTGTCGGGTTGCAATAGGCGAAGACATAAACCGGGGCTCCTTTCTCGGTAGCTCCACCATTCTCAGCCACATAATCAACCAGCGCCTGAGAGCGGAAGCGAACGGTATGGACGGTCTTGCCGGTCTCAGCGTCTGTATCGGAGGAGGTGGGAGCGTCGGCCTGACCTGCGGCTATGAAATCATATACCATAGGCTCGCTTGTGCTCTTGGAGGAGGCGAGCACAACGAGGATCGAGCCTACATGGTTCTCGAAGGTCTGACCGATTTCATAGCCTGAGTTTGAATTAGTATTATCGTCAGGATCAACCGTATGGCTTCGGCTTGCCTTGGGGAAGGAGAGGGCTATGCGGACAGGGATACCTTCTTCGGGAACGGGAGCGGTGTTCTTCGGGGTGTCGTCGGAGCAGGCACATAGACCAACCACTGCGGCGATCGCTGCATATCTGGCTAAATGCTTCATTTGTCTGTGAGTTTTATGATGTTTTGTTTATTGTTAGCTTTTGGAGGTTTATTGGACTAATAAGACTAATTAGTCTAATTATTATTAGTGAGGCGGATTATGCGCTCGATCTGCTCGATGGCGGCGGGGGCGTCGCTCACACGCAGGCGTGCGGCCTGGCGGAAGAGGTCGAGGGCGGTGGTGTTGTCGCCTTCAAGGGCGGCGAGGATGCCTCGGGCGTAGGTGGCTTCGGGACTGTCGCCGGCTTTGGCGAGGAAGNGTGCTGCCGATGTGAGGTCGCGGCGGCTCATGGCGGCGTTGGCGGCGTTGAGGTTAGCAATCTCGCTGTCGGGATACATGCGCACGGCGGTGTCGAAGATGCGGTTGTAGGGCTCGCTGCCGGGCTCGTAGGTCTGNGCGGCGAGATAGAATTCGTTGAGGCTCAGCTTCTGAGGTGCGGTCTCGATGAGGCGCTTGATCTCGTCGACGTCGGTGAATGAGCGGATGTCGAAGTCGATGGTATAGTCGGAGTGGCGCAGGGCCGGATAGACGTTGGCCAGGAGCCAGGCGTATTCTTTCGGGAAGTCGGCGCGGATCTTCTGATCGCGGGGATCGGGCTCGATTGAGGTGTCGGAGGCTATCGCTATGATCTGGTTGCGGTAGGCTATATCATTGTCGCGAAGCCAGTTGATCAGCCCCTCCCAGTCTTCGGGCTCGTAGGCTGTCTGAAACAGCGATGCCGGGAAGCGGTAGAGATCCATGACATNGTTCTTGAGAGCCTCGGTNCGNCCTNGGGCCAGACGGACGTTGTTGGCGTAGGAGCCTTCGGGCGAGGCGTAGCCCTTGATGGTGATGAGCCTTACGGTGACATCCTTGTCATTGGCCACGGAGTCGATTGTTGAGCGGATCTTGGCGAGCTCCTTTACATTGCCGCGATAGTCGGGATAGATCTCGGTGCGGTTGACGGGGAAGTCGATGAATGCGCGTCCGGACACCTGCCGGCTCTTGACGGCATCGGCCACGGGGCGGATGTACTGGAACTGAGGCTCGAAGGGGCGTGGGATCTCAAGAAGGGCGAGGGGGCGTGAGGCTTCGCCTTCGATGTTGGCGCAGCAGCCGTAGTCGGTGCGGCGCAGTGCGAGGGTTGCGCCGTCCATCCATTCCTGCCAGTCGGCTGTGGCGCTGTAGGGCAGGGGCGAGTGGGCGTGAGAGGCCTTAAGTGTTTGGTCGGTGGTCACTTCGCGGGCGCCGCGCTCAAGATGGATGTAGCGGTTGTGGCCGTAGATGCCTACGGTGGGGAAGGTTATGGAGTCGGAGCCGTTGACAAGAACGGGCTCGAAGACTACTGTCCGGTTTGACGACACGCGGATGGAGTCGAGGGGGAGGGTCATCGAGACCTGAACGAGGTTGCCCTGCCGGCTGACGGCGGGGTTGCCCGGAGCCGGGACGGTAACGTTGCGGTCGGCAAATGACTGGGGCATCACGGCCGCCATCACTGCCAGGGATGTGAGAATGCGTTTGATCATGACTGTGTCGGTGAGGCTATGAGCTTAGAAAACGTAGACGAGGTTGAGTGCTGCTTTAGTTGGGCCGACGTAGTTGTGTTTGCCGGAGTCGGTCTTTGTTCCGCATGTAGCGCAGGGATATTCGTCGTAGGAAGCGCGGACGTAGCCCACACCGATCTCGGCCTCGAGATTCCAGTGGTGGCTGAGGAGCCAAGAGTAGCCGTAGGCAATGCCTATGCCACCATACCAACCCTGATAGCGGTTGTCCTTGAGCTTGTGGAAGTCGGTGCCGAGGAACTTGAATGGCATGTCGAGGTGGCCGAAGTTGTACTGACCGCCGAGGAGATGGAGGCCGAGGAAGTGTCCGCCGATGGCTTCGCAGAACCAGTAGCGAGCTTCGGGCTGGACCATCCAGTGCTTCCAGCGCTTGTCGTGGCCCATGGTCCAGGCGTTGAGGTTGCCCGAGAGGTCGATGGACCATCGCGGGGCAANGGCAATCTCGGCGCCGATGTTTGCCGTTGCGGNGGCGTCGTAAAAGAGGTTGGNTTTAAGGGCGAATTCTTGCGCGCCCGCGANGGGGGCTCCCGCAATCATCATTGTGATGAAGGCTAAGGCTGCCCAAAGCCTGTTGATCGACTGTCGAAACATACGGTATTTTAAGAAAAGAAAAGCNGCAGACCGGTGTGTGAGTGACCGGACTGCTGAAGGAGGGTTATGATCCGATAAGGGGTTGNCTGATGGGTAAGTGNCTGATTGATTGNCTGTTGGTGAAAATGGGGGGGGGTAAAAATGACTTCGCGCAGGGNAGATGCCTGAGCTACACAAGAAGGGCAAAAGAGATTCTTGAGTGTCATGATAAAAAGAGCCTTGAAAATCAATAACATCCTGCCGAATGGACCCAGAGGCGTCGGTATGGTAAGGAGGGTTTGATGTGTAAAGGTGTGCAAAGATAGTAATATTAATCGGGCCTTGTCAAGTTTTTTTGTAAATTTTTTTCAATTAATATGAACCAAGGCATGGGGCAGGGCGTTTTACTGACAAAGAGAAGGAATTTTCAGACTTCTTTATAAAAGTCAAGACCCAATTGTTTTGAAACCTTCTCTGAGGCCTCCGTCGGATTTCGGTCTGCCGGGGGCTTCTCTTGTGTAAAGGGGAGGGATCAGTCGATGTCGGTGATGTCGATTGCCGCGGGGGCTATGCGTGCGGCGACGCCCGGCGTGGGGCGGCTGAAGACGGGGATTCCGCGNTGGATGCTATGGTCGAGTGAGATGAGGGTCTCGGTNCCGGTCACTCCGGTGATTGTCTGGATCTTGTCGTTGAGGAGCTCCATGAGGTGCTGGTTGTCGCGGGCGTAGACTTTGATNAGGATGGTGTAGGGGCCGGTGGTGAAGTGACATTCGGTTATCTCATGGATCTTTTCGAGCTCGGGGACAACGTCGCGGTACATAGCTCCGCGCTCAAGGTTGACTCCGATATAGGTGCAGGTGGTGAATCCGAGGCTTTTGGGGTTGACGATATATCCTGAGCCGGTGATGACGCCGAGATCGATCATGCGCTGTATGCGCTGGTGGATTGCGGCTCTGCTCACACCGCACACGGCCGCTACATCTTTGGATGCAATGCGGGCGTTGTTCATGATAATTTCAAGGATTTTTCGATCAAGGTTGTCAATACGTTCCATTACAAAATTTTAGGATTTGGCCTCAGATTGGCTTTGAGGATTGCAAAATTAGAAAAATTTTGTTGAAAAGCCAACAGATTGTTAAAAAAAAGAGTCGGGCGGGAGCGAGGCGGGGGATAAAAGACGGTCGCCCGCATGGCTCAGGGAGCCTGCGGGCGACGGGTTGATATCGGGGCGAGAGGGTGGATTATTCGCCNTGTGTGAGGGTGTAGTTGAGGCCGGGAGTCTCGGAGGGCTGGAGGTCGGCGCCTACGAGTGTAATGGCTGAGTCTGAGTCGATAAGGAAGTAGAGGGTGTCGGCAGGAGCTGACTCGGATGCTTTGCTGACGAGGCGGAGGTGTTTCTTGCCGGCGGTGGCGGGGGTGGCGTCTTCAACGGTGAAGTTGCCTTCGGACTGGAAGGCCTGGCCGTCTTTGTATCCGTCGGGGCTGATGGAGTCGAAGTCGAGATAGGTCTGGGTGAGTTCGTAGTCGCCGTCGGTGTAGTCGAGGGAGAGGGTGTAGCGGATACCTGCGGCATCGGCTGCGGGGAGGATGCCGGTGTAGACTACGTCTTCGGTCTCGGTAGCGGTGGTGTCGGCGGTGGCGGCAGCGTTTTCGTCGGCTTTCTGGTTTGAGCCAGAGCAGGAGGCCATGAATGTCATGGCAGCGGCTGCTGCAACATAAAGAAGTTTCATGATCGAGTTAAAAANTTTTTCGGATGAAAATATGAAATAATATTAGTCAGTGGAATGCAGTTGGGGCGTGGATGCTGCCCTGCGGGCAAGCTGTCGTTATAACAACGGTGGCGGGCGGATTGTTTGCCGGTAATGAAAAAAATATGATCCTGCCGTGTGGGAGGATCATATNTAATATAATAATAAGGTGTCGGGGTGAGAAGACTCGAACTTCCGACCTCCACGTCCCGAACGTGGCGCGCTGCCAACTGTGCTACACCCCGAGCTGGCGCTTTAGCCTAAAAGCGCTGCAAAGATAGGCATTTTTTCTGAAACGGGCATCATCGGGGGCGAAATATTTTCGAAATCAGTTGAAGAGGCGCTCGATTTTGTGGATTGCTCCCGAGAGGCAGAAGACAACGACATGGTCGCCGGCCTCGATGCGGGTGTTGCCGGTCACGATCATTCCTTTGTTGTGGCGGATGAGTCCGGCGATGGTCATGTCGCGGCTGAGGTTGAGGTCTTTGACCGGGGCGCGAGTGATCTTAGATCCGGCTCTGACCTCGATCTCGGCCACGTCGGCATCGGCCAGAGCCATGAACTTGGGGGTGTCGGCATCGGCTTCGAGGAGGATCTGGAAGATGCGTCCCGAGGCGAGGAGTTTCTTGTTTATTATAGTGCTGACGTTGAGGTTTTCNGCTTCGGAGATGAACTGTATGTTTTCGACTTCGGCCACGGTCTTGCAGACTCCGAGCTCGCGAGCTGATACTGATGCGAGGATGTTGGTCTCGGAGCTGGCGGTGAGGGCGATGAAGGCGTCCATGTCGGTTATGCCTTCTTCGACAAGGATGTCGATGTCGCGGCCGTCGGCGTTGATTATTTTGGCGTCGGGACATCGCTCGGCGAGCCACTCGCAGCGGGCGCGGTCGCACTCTACGATCTTGAAGCGGTAGGTGTCGCCGGCCATGCGGACGAGGCGCACAGCTATCCGGCTACCGCCCATGATGAGACACTTGCGGATGGGGGTGCCGGTGTTGCCGCAGATGTCGCGGACGGTGTCGACATATTCGGGGGTGGAGGTGAAGTAGACTATGTCGCCTTCGCGGATGATGTCGTTGCCTCGCGGGATGATGGTCTCGTAGTTGCGCTTGATGGCNCTGACATGGAAGAAGCGGTGCTCCCGGCCTATATCCTTGAGGGCCATGCCGTTGATGATGGAGTTGGCCTGGATCTTGACACCGGCCACTATGAGGAGTCCGTCGTGGATCTCAAACCAGTTGCGTGTCCACGACCGCTTGAGGCTGAGCATGATCTCGCGCGCGGCGAGATATTCGGGATAGATAAGGTGGTCGACCCCCATGGCGAGGAAGAAGTCGCGGTTGTCTCGCAGCATATACTCGTAGTTGTCGATCCGCGCCACGGTGCGCTTGGCTCCGAGACTTTTGGCGATCGAGCAGGCGAGGACATTGTTGGTCTCAAAGGGGGTGACGGCGATGAAGAGGTCGCAGTGGGCGGCTCCGGCTTCCTTTATTGACTCGAAAGAGGTCGGCTTGCCCTGGAGTGTGAGGAGATTGAAGTTGGCATCGAGCTTGGCGAGATGGTCGGCATCGGTGTCGAGTATCGTCACGTCCTGCTCCTCGCGGGAGAGGAGTTTGGCAAGATGGCTGCCAACTTCACCGGCACCGGCAATGAGGATCTTCATTTTTCTTTTCGTGCTGATGAGACAATGGCGTCGGCAATGGCGTCGGCATCCAGACCGCAGAGTGCACGGAGCTCGGCAACCGAACCGTGGGAGATGAATCGGTCGGGTATGCCGAGGCGAATCACAGGCACTGTATAGCCGTGGTCGGCAAACCATTCAAGCACGGCCGATCCCATGCCTCCGGAGCGGATGCCGTCTTCAACGGTGACTACGGGGCGTCCCGAGCGGCCTACTTCGTGGAGGATGGCCTCGTCGAGGGGTGAGGCGAAGATCATGTCGTAGTGGGCGGCTTCAACCCCTTGCGCCGCGGCTTTTGCGATGGCGGCGGAGGCCTCGGAGGCTATGGGGCCCAGGGTGAGGACGGCCACGTCGGCACCCTCGCGGAGCTTCTCGCCGCGCCCTATGGGGAGNGGGGAGGCGGGGGTGGACNGATCGGTCTNGTTGCCTGCNCTGCCGCGCGGATAGCGNATGGCGAGCGGCCCGCGGCGGTCGGGGGCGAGAGCTCCGGCCATCAGCCGCCTTAGCTGGGCGGGGGTGCGCGGGGCGGCAACGGTCATGCCTGGTATGTTGCGGAGATAGGCTATGTCGAACACGCCGTGGTGGGTGACACCATCCTCGCCCACGAGTCCGGCGCGGTCGATGCAGAATGTGACCGGGAGGTTCTGTATGGCAACGTCGTGGATGATATGGTCGTAGGCTCTCTGGAGGAAGGATGAGTAGATAGCCACAAATGGGCGGAGACCCTCTTTGGCCAGACCGCCTGCAAAGGTCACGGCATGGCCCTCGGAGATTCCTACGTCGAAGGTGCGGTCGGGAAACTCATGAGCCATCATGCTCACCGAAGTGCCGGAGAGCATGGCGGCGGTGATGGCAGCGACGCGCTCGTCGTTGCGGGCAAGCTCGACGAGGGTCGATCCGAAAATCTCCTGCCACTTGGGATCGGAGGGCTTCTCGGCGCGCTTGCCAGTGGCCGGATCGAAAAGGCCGGGAGCGTGCCATGAGGCGGGATCTTTCTCGGCGGGGGTATAACCCTTGCCCTTGACGGTGCGCAGATGGAGCAGGCGCGGGCCTTTCATGTCGCGTATGTCGGTGAGCACGCGGATTATTCGCCTGAGATCGTGGCCGTCAAAAGGCCCGAAATATCTTATGTCGAGACCTTCAAATATATTCTGTCCCTTGCTCAGGAGGCTCTTGATCGAGTTGTTGAAGCGGAGTATGCGACCGCGGTTGCGCTCGTTGATGAGATGCATGCGGTGGAGCCCGCGGTAGACGTTGTAGCGGAGGGCATTATAGCTCTTTGAGGTGTTGAGCCCGGCAAGATATGAATTGAGCGACCCCACGTTGGGGTCAATAGACATGTCATTGTCGTTGAGGATAATGAGGAGGTTGGCGGCCGAGTTGGCTGCATTGTTGAGTCCCTCGAAGGCCAGGCCTCCGCTAATCGACGCATCACCTATGACTGCAACAACATTGCGCTGATGGTCGCCGTCGTGCTGCCCTTTGATGCGGTTGGCTGTGGCCATGCCGAGGGCGGCGCTCACTGAATTGGAGGCGTGGCCGGCGGTGAAGGTGTCGTAGGGACTTTCGGCGGGAGATGGGAATCCGCTCAGTCCGCCCAGACGTCGGTTGGTGTGGAAAAGCGGAGCGCGCCCGGTGATCAACTTATGTCCGTAGGCCTGATGACCCACGTCCCACACTATCCGGTCGTCGGGTGTGTCGAAGACATAGTGAAGCGCAACGGTGAGCTCCACCGCGCCCATCGATGAGGCGAAGTGGCCGGGATTTACGCTGACTTCGGCAATCAGGAACCGGCGAATCTCGGCACACAGCGATTCGAGCTCGTCGAGAGTCATCCGGCGGATGTCGGCGGGCGTGGAGACCTTGCTCAGGAGTGGATATTCCGTCGGGTCTACCGGGCGGGGAGCGAGACTATTCGTCTGCTGACTGGCGTTTGTTTCGGACATATTTTTTCCAGAGAGGAACAAACACGACAATGCCCGACGCTATGATCACAAAGGCAACTCTCAGGTTAAAAGGCTGAGAGGCAACGACAAGATAGCATAGCGCGAGCCACAGGACAACTATACATACTGCCCTAAACTTTATGGAGCCGTTCATATAGCTGCAAAGTTACAAAACTTTTTTGTAACTACCCAACCCGCGCCCGCTGTAGATGGCGGGGCAGGGAAGGGTAAGGGTTGAGGCGGAGGCTCACTCGACCGACTCTATGTTGCGGTCGTAGTGGCGGGTCTTCTCGCCCCCGCTGAGACGGAGGACTGCGGTGAGCTGGATGCGNTTGTCGGNTCGGAACTGATTGTCGCCGACCGAGTNCGATCGGTATGCAGTGCTATCGGTCACGCGTCTGAACCGCCCGCTTCCAAGATGCCAGGGAGAGTGCCACATAGCGAGNAGAAGCAAAGATCCCCGGCGGAGTGGAATGATCTTCTGGACCGAAACGGAGAATCCGTCGCTGGTGCCCCATCCTGTTTCCTGCGGAGTGACGTAAAGGCTCTGTTGTGCCGATCCGCTCACATAGACGGTCAACTTCCGGGCAATGTTGNTGTAGCTCACCCACCAGCTCAGGCCGGGCATAGTCTTGTGCCTCTCAAATCCCTGAGCGCGCGCACTCTTGCGNTCGATGCTTCCGTCGGCCGACAGGGCGAAATACCGGCTGAGGCTCCGATAATAGGAGAGATTGAATTTCAGGCTGCTGGCTGTTCCCTGCCTGTAGGTCTCCACCACATAGCAGTCGGGAAAACCTACGGCATCNTCTGTGTTCCATCCGGCCTCACGCATCATGAAGGACTCTGATGTGGTGAGGGTATAGTCGATTTTAGCTGTGAGCCCGTTGTTGAAAAATCCGGTCAGAGTGAAATTATGGTTTAAGGCCGGCTTCAGCCCCGGATTGCCTTTTGTATAAAGTAGGGAATCGCGGAAATATCCGTAGTCCTGAATCTGACTGAGTCCGGGATAGAGCTGCTGGACCGTGTAGTTGAGCCGCAGGCCATTGTTGCGGCCGAAAAACCGGTTGACCCAGAGGCGGCCCCGCGGTCCGGCGTAGGTCTTGCTCTGCGTCCGGTTGGAACGATGGACGGTGCTCAGGCCTGCATATCCGCCAAGCGAGAGGGATCGGGATGGAAAATAGCTGAGGCTCACGGTGGAGCGGCTACGCAATTCATCCGTGCGGCTGTCGGAGATGTCGCCGTAGATCCGTGTCTGCTCATAACGGACGTCAGTAATGTATTCTGACAGGCCGTAGCTCAACTTGCGGTTCTTAGTGGTNTGGGCTATGTCGANGCCACCCCAGAGGTAGCGTGAATTGTAATGGCTGCGGTAGCNGGTCGTGTAGCCGGTCGATCTGTCGGATCTATAGTCGTAGTCGCCGNTTGAAAAGTTGTAGCTGAGGGTTCCGTCGAGGGTCCATCGGTTTTTCAGTTTGCCCCGGTAGAAAGCTCCAATCGTGTGGCCTACGCTTTTGCTTTTATTATAGCTGTCGATGCCGACTGTGTCGCGGAGCGCGCTGCCGTAATCCATTTCATAGGCCATGTCGGTGATCTGACGGATATTGTCGGGACGGATGCGGTAGGTGAGCGACAGTGAGTGACGGTGGTTGATCTGGTAATCCAAAGAGGCGCTTGAGCTGACCGAGCGGACAAGCATATCCGAGGCCGGATCTTTCTTGCTCCGCGGAATCGAGGTCTCGGTGAGCGAATTGAGNGGATATTGGATAGAGTGGTAATCGGTCGACCCTGTCTGGCTGAAATCGTAGGATCCGCTTATGGCAACATTCAATTTCTCGCGGGTGTATGTGAACTCAGCAACGTCATTGCTGGAGTTGAACTCCCGGCCTTGACCGTTGTAGCCGTCGGGAAGGATCACGGCCTCACCCTTGACAACACCGTCGTAGCCTATATATTGCGGCTTGGTGTGATAATTGATCACAGCCTCATAACCGGCNTATTTNCCGTCGGGAAAAGATATGATATCGATCCTGTCGAAGCGTTTCGGATTCATACGTTTGATATAGTCGGCGCTTTTCTGCACGCTGTCAACGAGAATCACTACCTTGTCCGATCCGAGATATCTCACCTCTGTGCTCAACGGATCATAGTAGATGCCTGTGAGGCCCTTGAGCATCTCGCCGGCATCGCGTGATCTGTCGCGCATCGCCTTTGTGACGGTNACGCTCTCGCGGTTGCCGTGTCGCTCGGTAAGCTCTTTCACTACTGTCACTTCCATCAGTGTCTTCACCGAATCGGGATTTACAGAGTCGGCTGTAGCGGCGGCAAAGCCATTACGGAAGCAGAATATTGATATGCTTAACGAAAGCAGTAGGATCAGGGGGCTGTGATTTATCATTGTTGCGTAGGTTTGAAGGTTGATGTCTGTAATGAAGACACGCNACAATGATGTTTGTGACAGCCGATGGATCTTTTTTGCGGGCCTGTCCGTGAATAAGGCAATCGCCCCGCCTGATGGATTCAGGCAGGGCGATNAATGAGATAGCAATAAGCAGGCTGACTCAGATCGTGAGGAGTCAGAGCTGAGATTCGGGATCGAGGTTGGCGCTCTCGATATCGAGGAAGTAGCGGTAGGTGTCGACTTTGAGCTCGCCGCAGGCAGCATCGTCGGCAACGATGATTGCCTTGGGGTGCATCTGGAGCGCTGAGATGGTCCACATCTGGCTGATGCCGCCCTCAACGCCGTGGCGGAGTGCGCGTGCCTTGTTGTGGCCGTTGACAATGAGCATNACGCTCTTGGCTGCCATAACTGTGCCTACGCCTACGGTGAGAGCGGTCTTGGGCACGAGGTCAACGTTGTTCTCGAAGAAGCGCGAGTTGGCGATGATGGTGTCGTGGGTGAGGGTTTTCATGCGTGTCTTCGAGGTAAGCGATGATCCGGGCTCGTTGAAGGCGATGTGGCCGTCGGGGCCCACGCCACCCATGAAGAGGTCGATGCCGCCATAAGATGCGATCTTCTCCTCGTAGCGCTTGCACTCGGCTTCGGGCGACTCAGCGTTGCCGTTGAGGATGTTGACGTTTTCGGGAAGGATGTCGATCTGGTTGAAGAAGTTGGTCCACATGAAAGTGTAGTAGCTCTGCTCATGGTCGCGGGGAATGCCGCAGTATTCGTCCATGTTGAAGGTTACTACGTTCTTAAACGATACCTTTCCCTCCTTATTGAGGCGGATAAGCTCCTTATACATACCGAGGGGGCTGCTGCCTGTGGGGCAACCGAGCACGAAGGGATGCTCGGGGGTGGGATTGGCCTCGTTGATTCGGGCTGCCACATAAGCGGCTGCCCACTTTGATACCTTGTCGTAGGAGGGTTGGATGATTAGTCTCATGACTGGAAGATATGAGTGTGGGGATGATTTAAGGGAATGATTATGCGCAAAGTTACTAAAAAAGTGGACAACGACAAAAAAAACCGACAGGCATAGAGCCTATCGGTCTTTATATCTTACGGAGCGGGATGCAGAAGCGTAGAAGTAGAAGTAAGGTAGCAGCGCTCCGGTTTATGCCTGATGTTATTCAGCCGGAGCAGCTTCAACAACCTCTTCGGCAACTGCAGCAACAGTGTCAACAACACCGGCGGTGGTGTCAACAACTTCGTCAACAACCTCGGCACCAGCGGCCTCGACATTTTCTGCAGCGTCAGCAGCAGCGTTGGTAGCTTCTTCAGCCTTGTTGCCGCAAGAGTAGAGAGCAGCGGAGAAGGCAACAGCGAGTAAGAAAACTAATTTCTTCATCTTTAAAGTGATTAATGTTGGGGTTTATAACTATTTGATAAGTCTTTTTTGATGCTTGACTGATAGTGATTGTCAAAATCACCGCAAAGGTAATTCAGAAAATTGAGACACCAAAAGAAATTTTAGTATTTTTTTGTCGGAATGTTATTATTTGGTGAAAAAAGGTTAATTTGGATTTAGCTTTCGACACTCTGATTAACATTCAGGCCTCTTTTTCGTGCTTTGCGACGATGTGGTTGGCCATGGCCACAGCCTTGTTGATATGCTCGCATATATGATCGGCGCCGACCATCTTGTCGATACCCGAATGATCGAGCACCGTCCTCACCTGAGGGTTGACTCCCGACAGTACGACGTGGATACCCTCCTGCTTCGACGATTTGATGAGGATCTCGAGGTTGTGGACTCCGGTTGCATCTATGAAGGGCACCTTTCGCATACGGATTATGCGGACCAGAGGTTTCTCGGCCATCGACGTGCGCATGAGCTCATCGAATTTGGTGGCGATACCGAAGAAGAACGGACCGTCGATCTCATAGACCGACACACCACGGGCAACGTCGAGCACCTCGGGCTGCGCCTCCGTGCCCTCGGCAATGTCAAGCTCGCCTGAGTAGGCTTTGATCTGGGTGTTTTCCATCACGCGGCGCAGGAAGAGGATGATGGCCAGGAGCAGGCCGATCTCAATGGCGATGGTCAGGTCGAAGATCACCGTGAGGAGAAATGTCACGGCCAGCACCGATATGTCGCTCTTGGGATTGTGGAAGATGCTTCGCACGGTGCGCCAGCCGCTCATGTTGTAGGCCACAACGATGAGCACTGCCGAGAGGCAGGCCATCGGCACAAGATTGATAAGCGGCATCAGGAAAAGGAAGATGAGCAGGAGGACAATGGCGTGGATCACTCCGGCCACCGGTGTACGTCCGCCGTTGGTGATGTTGGTCATGGTGCGGGCAATGGCGCCGGTCACGGGTATGCCACCGAAGAAGGGCACCATGATGTTGGCTATGCCCTGGCCGATCAGTTCGGTGTTGGAGTTGGTGCGGCTGCCGGTGATACCGTCGGCCACGGTGGCCGAGAGGAGGCTCTCGATGGCACCGAGCACGGCGATGGTGAAGGCCGAGGGCAGGAGCAGGTTGATTGTCGACATATTGAGCTCGATGGAGTGAGGAGCCGGTATGTCGGTGGGCAGCGAGCCGAAGCGGTCGCCGATGGTCTCTACGGCCAGAGCCGGGAAGGTGTTCTTCAGGAGGGCGACGGCTGCCGTCACTACGATGATGGCGATAAGCGCGCCCGGGAGTTTCTTGCTGATGCGGGGCACGAGAGTGATGATCAGGAGCGACACGATGCCGACACCGACCGTCGGAAGATCGATATTGGCGAGGTTGCGCAGATACATCCCCCACTTGGGTATGAACTCGCTCGGGATACCGGTCAGACCCAGCCCGAGAAAGTCATTGATCTGGGTAGAGAAGATTGTCAGAGCGATACCGGCCGTGAAGCCGACCACAATAGGGTAGGGGATAAACTTGATGACTGTCCCGAGATGGAAAAGCCCGAGGCCGACCAGAATGACGCCGGCCATGAAGGTGGCTATGGCAAGACCTTCGAGGCCGTAGGTGGCGATGATATTGTAGACGATAACGATGAACGCACCTGTGGGGCCGCCTATCTGCACCGAGCAGCCGCCGAGAGCCGATACAAGGAAGCCGCCTATGATGGCGGTGATAAGACCGATGGTGGGACTCACACCCGATGCGATGCCGAATGCGATGGCGAGCGGGAGCGCTACTATGCCAACCACGATGCCGGCTATGAGATCTGCTTTGAAGCGCGAGGCATTGTAGCCGCGCAGTGCCGGTATGATCGCCGGCTTGTAGTCAATTGGCCCTGATAAATTCATGATTTGCTGCGATAGAAATTGGTTGGAAACTGAGGTTGACTGGGCTTGTAGTGATATCTCTCTTGATTTGAAGCCGCAAAGGTATGAATTTTTGGGTAAACGTGATAATAAATCTAAATAAATGTGAAAAATCGAAATAGAATCGTGGCTTTCATTTGTTATAGGGATACGAATTTCAATTATTACTGGGACATGAAAACCAAACTCAAACTTCTCGGAGCGGCCCTTCTTGCTGCCGCCTTGCTTCCTTTCTCGTCTGCAGCTCAGGGTGTAGCTGAAAATGATTATGCTTCCGACTCTCCTTTCTGGGGTCTGAGGGCATCTGTCGATGTGTCGTGTCCCGGCAAGTGGGGCGTCGGCAATCAGAAGTTCAAACTGTTTGGCCCGGGCGCCGGTGTGTCTCTGTCGGGTGTCTACAACAGGCCTCTCGGTGGCGGACTGTATGTCGAGCCGGGCATCGGCTTCTTCTATGACACGATGGACGCCGACTATGACAATAATCTTCCCGGTGGTCCGCTCGGCAATATCGACAGGCTCGATGCGTGGGTAGGCACATGGGGCATGAGAGTGCCGCTGATGGCAGGCTACAGAGTCGACTTCACTCCGGGCACGGCGCTGTTCGTCTCGACCGGACCGCAACTCGAGATTGGCTTCTCGTCACATCTGTCGGATGATATGCCGGGNGGNTCGTCGCTTGCCGGTGAGCTGTATGACAAGATGTTCCACCGNTTCGACTGCCAATGGAAGATCGGCGTGGGAGTGGCCTTCGGATATAACTATTATGTGGGNGTAGACGCTTCGCTCGGAATGGTCAATCTGGCCAAACAGGGTGGCAATGTCAATTTCCACCGCAATATTGTCTCAATTTCGGCCGGCTATAATTTCTGAGCGCGCCGCATTATCCGAGCGTGGACAGGAGCAGGGTGGAGATCGACATATAGATCACCATGCCGATGATGTCGTTGGTGATGGAGATGAAGGGGCCGGTGGCCAGTGCCGGGTCGATCTTGAAACGCTCCAGCGTCATGGGCACGAATGTGCCGAACACCGAGGCAAAGAGNACCACCGCAAGCAGCGAGAGCGACACGGCTACCGTCGTGACCTGATGTCCGGCTCCGAGCTTAAGAAAATTGTAGCCGAATACAAGGAGCGAGATAATGCAGCCGTTGATCAGGCCTACCCCGAGCTCTTTGATGAGCTGGCGGGTGGAATTGCGTATGTCGAGCGAGCCGTTGGCCAAGCCCTGCACTACGATGGCGCTCGACTGGGTGCCTACATTTCCGCCCGTGCCGCCTATCAGCGGTATGAACAGGGCAAGGGTGGGATCGGCTGTGAATCCGGCCTCGAAGTTGCCGAGGATAAGTGAATTGCCTATTCCGCCGAGCATGCCGATGAGCAGCCAGGGCAGGCGCGCTTTGGTCTGGGTGAAGAGGGTGTCGTCGGTCTCTACGTCGCTCGACAGACCTGAAGCCAGCTGATAGTCGCGTTCGGTCGATTCGCGCACCCGGTCCATTACGTCGTCGACGGTGATGCGGCCCAGCAGACGGCCTATAGAGTCGACCACCGGCATTGCCACGAGATTATATTTTTCGAAATCGAGCGCCACTTCGTCGATCGGGGTGTCGGCTTTGAGTGCGACCGGGTTCTCCTCCATCACATGCTTGATCTTCGACACCGATGGGTGCGTGATGAGCTTTTTGAGCGGGAGCACTCCGCGCAGCTTGTTGTCGTCGTCAACCACATAGACATAATAGATCTCGTCCATATCCTCGGCCTGCATGCGCATCTCCTTGATACACTCCGGCATCGACCAGTTTTCGTTGACGGTGATCATCTCGGTGCCCATCAGGCCGCCGGCTGTGTCGTCGTCATATTTGAGNAGGTCAANGATGTCGCCTGCCTGCTCCACGTCGTCGATGTGTGAGAGGATCTTGTCGCGGTCGTCTTCGTCGAGCTCCTGAATGATGTCCACGGCATCATCGGTGTCGAGATGCTCGATAAACTGCTTTGCGATCTCCTCGGCGGGCATGTTGGCCAGGAGCTTGTGGCGGTCCTCCTCGTCGAGCTCCATCAGGACTTCGGCGGCAGTCTCCTCGTCGAGCAGGCGGTAGAGAAACTCGGCCTGATCGATGTCAAGATCCTGATACAGTTCGGCTATGTCGGCCGGATGGAGGTCGGCGAGCTGCACTCGGGCCGAGTCTTCATCGCGGTTTTCGATGATATATTTCAGACGTTCGATAAATTCGGGAGTAAGGATCACGGGACGGGAGCGAGAGAGGCGTTAGGTGGGGGATTGGCTGTTCAGGAATTGGGCTTGCGCGAGGCTGCCACCATATTGGTGAGCTCGATAAACTGCTCCACCGAGAGCTGCTCGGGGCGCATGGTCATCATTCCGGCGGCTTCGGGGGGGATGCCTGAGGGGCCGAACAGGCCTTTGACCGACGAGCGGAGCATCTTGCGCCGTTGTCCGAATGCTGTCTTGACTATCGACCGGAATAGGGACCAGTCGCAGCCGAGATCGGTCACCGAGTTGCGGGTGAGTCTGATCACGCCGCTTTTCACTTTTGGCGGCGGATTAAACACATGCTCGTCTACGGTAAAGAGATATTCAACATCATACCATGCCTGAAGGAGTACGCTCAGGATGCCCCTGGCTTTGCCCCCGGGAGGAGCGGCAAGGCGTTCGGCCACCTCCCTCTGCAGCATACCTGAGCAGCACGGGATGCGGTCGCGGTAGTCGAGGATGTGGAAGAAGATCTGCGACGAGATATTGTAGGGATAATTGCCTATGACACAGAACTGCTTCCCGTCGGGAAAGAGGGCGCCCAGATCAGTTGTGAGAAAATCTACCGGCAGGATGCGTCCGTCCTTGTCGAGCTCCGGAAACTCCCGGTGGAGATATTCGACACTTTCACCGTCGATCTCCACTACGGTCAGATCGTGGCCCTTGTCGAGCAGGAAACGTGACAGGAATCCCATGCCGGGACCTACTTCGATCACGGGGAGCCCGACGTAGTCGTCGAGCGTTGCGGCAATTCGGCGGCCGATATTGGCATCTGTCAGAAAATGCTGGCCGAGCGCTTTCTTAGCTCTTACCTGTTGCATGGTGATGATGGTCGGTTTGCAATTATGCGCAAATTTAGCAAAAAATATTTATTTACCGGACGGATTGAGGCGGGTGGGACGCTTGGGACGCGGAGGCGCCAGAAGCCAGCGGGCTAAGGCCGCTCCTCCGTGGCCTGTCAGGCGGGTAATGAGATAGGCGAGATGGGTGGCGAGCCGGTCGGCGGGCGCTGAGGCTTCGAGGGCTTCGTCGAGCGTGGTCGAAGCGATCTCCTTGGCGCCTTCGCGGGCAAACAGAGCGGCTACGATGGCGCGCCGGGCGTGGAGATATCTCAGATCCTGCTTCAGCGAGGCCGAGGCAAGGGTGCGACGCATCGAGTCGAGTGCAGCCCGCAGGGTAGNGGCATCTTTCGAGTATGACGAGCCGGTGATGGAGTCTGCNCGCGGCAGGACGGTCACCGTGGGCTCGCCGGTGAGCTTTCGGGGGGCCGAGGCGTTGACGGCCAGACGCAGCCCGAGCTCATAGTCGTTCCACCGGGTCAGCTCCTCGTCCCATCCTCCGCATCGGTCAATGAGCCATTTCCGGGCGGCATAGCGCTGGGTCGACAGTGTGGCGTGGAATATATGGCTGTAGATCAGCGGCTCCTCGCCGGGAGTTGATTTTACCGTTGTCCATCCGTCGGGATCGCGCATGGCGACGTCGAAATACAACAGGTCTGTGTCGGGATATCGCTCAAGCCAGGCGGCGATGCGTGAGAGGTGGGTCGGGTGCATGATGTCGTCTGAATCGAAAAACACCACATACTGATCTTCCGATCCGGGAATTTCGCGCAGACCCCGGTTGCGAGCCGCCGGGGCGCCGGGTTTCGGCTCGGTCAGTAGCACCGCGTTGATCTCCGGATGGGCGACAATCCATTGTCCTACGGTCTCTGCTGTTGAGTCAGTCGAGCCGTTGTCGACGATTATCAGCCTGTCGGGCAGACGGTTCTGTGCTGCTACTGAGTCGAGTGTCGAGCCGATAAGCGCGGCGCGGTCCCGTACCGGTATGATTACATTTATCTCCATTTCGCCACAAAGTTACTAAAATGGTTTAAAAAGAAGATGGTTAAAGACGGTAT
>WFLX010074686.1_pt1 | contig 21673 bp, 17 predicted proteins | sample 4967041 | NCBI WGS metagenome assembly WFLX01 (sample SAMN12857096, study PRJNA449069) | gut metagenome | isolation source: stool from male and female vole | host: Microtus ochrogaster | place: USA:Florida | collected 2017
AACAACGCTGAATACTCTTTGGGTGGATAAGAATTTGAAGTACCATGGACTTTTGCAGGCGTTCTCCCGTACCAATCGCATTCTCAATTCAGTAAAGACATTCGGCAACGTTGTCTGTTTCCGTAATTTGGAGCAGGAGACGAATGACGCAATCGCACTCTTTGGGAATAAAGAGGCAGGCGGCATTGTCCTGCTGAAAAACTATGCAAGTTATTACAATGGGTATGATGAAAACGGAAAACATTATGAGGGATATACAGAACTGATTGACAAGCTGCAGGTGATGTTTCCGCTTGGGCATTTTTCAGAACTTGGGGAGCAGGACAAGAAGAAGTTCATATCTTTGTATGGTGCAATTTTGAAAATGAGGAATATCCTGTCCGCCTTTGATGATTTTGCAGGGCAAGAGATACTTTCACCACGAGATTTTCAAGATTATCAGAGTGAGTATATAGATCTTTATCACGCGTTTAAGCCAAAAAAGGGGGAAAAAGAAAATATCAATGATGATATTGTGTTTGAAATCGAACTTGTAAAGCAGATCGAGGTCAATATTGATTATATCTTAATGCTTGTGAAGAAATATCAGAAAGACGGAAATAAGGATAAGGAGATTGTAGTCACGATTGAAAAGGCAGTTAATTCAAGCCTTAACCTACGGAGCAAAATAGCGCTTATCAGAGAATTTCTGAAGAGGATTAATGCCGATACCGAGGTTGAAAGGGAGTGGCTGAAATATGTTGATGAGCAACGGAAAAATGACCTTGCTGTAATTATAAAAGATGAAAAGCTAAAAGACAAGGAAACGTATATATTTATCGAAAATTCTTTCCGTGACGGAGTATTAAAAACTACGGGTACGGACGTTGATGCGATAATGCCTGCGGTATCAAGATTTGGTGGTGGTGCAAAAAATAGAGGTGAAACAAAGAAAAGAGTTATTGACAGGTTGCTGGCGTATTTTGAGAAGTATTTGGATTTAGTTGGGGTAAAATAATATTTTTTAACTCCCTTTTCGGAAAAGTTTTCCACTGTTTTATATGTGAAATACAATGCGTATTCTTATATACGATTACTAAATTTGGACTCGGCTGATAATTCTTCAAACTTGAATTTGCAAGCTGAACGCTAATCGTCTATGCTGTCTTCGGACAAGCCTTCCACAAAGTCCAGANAACTCTCTNCAAGANAATGNAAACATCTATCCTCCAATTCTCCCAAATCCATATACACAATATAGATTCCTCCGTCCTCCAAATTGATGCAGATTGGATTAGCTCCATAGTCATTAGCAAAGGGAAAATAAGATGTCATCAATGGGGATTTCTCTTTGAATAATAAATATTTTTCCTCTGCTGTTTCTATGGGAATGTCACAACATTGATTTTTTAATGGGAGAAAAACTTGAACTTCTGTTTCAATATCTTCCTCTTCAGAATAGAAAAATGGCTTTGCAGGTATTCCGCCATTATAGGACAGATAGTGTCCAACAAAATCCTCTGGAAATGTAAGCCCCAGATTTACTTCGATTTCCCCTATATCTGCTCTTGTAAGTACTTCACCCATTTTTTCAAACATATACAATCCTTCCATAAACTCCAATTTGTAACTTTGATTATATCACGAGCATATACCCTTCGTCACTCATTTTCGTGAAACCAACGGAGTTTTATCCAGCAACACTAATCTTTGAACTAGACGGAACAGCCCTATAATTGACAAACATTTGCGGCGGTGCTATAATTCAGGCAATTATGAAAAGAAAGAGGTAATGCCGATGAAATACTCTGCAGATGAGGTAATGCAGTTTGTGCAAGAGGAAGATGTGAAATTTATCAGATTGGCTTTTTGCGATATATACGGAAAGCAAAAGAATATCTCCATTATGCCGGGGGAGCTTCCGCGGGCTTTTGAGCATGGAATCGCTGTGGATGCATCGGCAGTTTCTGGTTTTGGAGGAGATATTTACTCGGACCTCTTTTTGCATCCGGATGCAGGAACCCTTGCGATTCTGCCTTGGAGACCGGAGCATGGCAAAGTGGTGCGGATGTTTTGTTCGGTGGCGCATCCGGACGGGACCATAATCGAAAACGATACCAGAAATATTTTGAAAAAAGCTATTGCAGATGCGGAGGCGGCAGGAGTTTCTTTTGACTTTGGCGCCGAGCTTGAGTTTTATCTGTTTAAATTGGACGAAAACGGAGAGCGGACGGATATTCCTTATGACAATGCGGGATATATGGATATTGCCCCCGATGACAGGGGAGAGAATGTCCGCCGCGAGATTTGTCTGACTTTGGAGCGCATGGGGATTTGTCCAGAAAGCTCTCATCATGAGGAAGGTCCTGGACAGAATGAAATTGACTTTCGTTATTCCGATGCGCTTTCTGCGGCAGACCACACTGTAACTCTCTGCTCTGTGGTAAAGACAGTAGCGCTCAGGAACGGTCTTTATGCTGATTTTTCGCCCAAGCCCATAAAGGATAAACCGGGAAGCGGTTTTCATATTCATATGTCGGTGGAATCAAAAAGTGGTGCAGACCTGATGCCCTGTATGATAGAAGGGGTTTTGCGCAGGGTTCCTGAGATGACAGCCTTTTTAAATCCTTGTGAAAACTCTTATGAGAGGCTTGGAAATCACAAGGCGCCTCAGTATGTCTCATGGTCCAAGGAAAACCGCTCGCAGTTGGTTCGCATTCCGGCATCATTTGGCACTTCTAAGCGAATGGAGCTTCGGTCTCCGGATTCCATGACTAATCCTTATCTTGCTTTTGCACTGTTAATTTATGCGGCAATGGAAGGAATTGAAAATAAATGGGAACTGCGTCAGGAGATTAACTGCAATTTATTTACGGCGGATAGGGAAATTCTTGATAAATGTGGGCATTTGCCTCAGAGTTTGAAAGAGGCACAGGAGATGGCAAAAGACAGCGAATTTGTGAGAAAGCATCTGCCAGAAAGTCTGATACATTTATATTGTAAAGCGTAAAGGATGCAGAGGCAAAAAATTTGGCGTTGAAAAATGCCGCTCAGACGGACTTCTTACAAAAGAAAAGCGAACACAGACATAAAATTAAAAAGCAGGAGTTTTGCAATTACTGAAGAACAGCGCACAAGGGAGGGAAGAACATGATTTTTGACGGACATACTTACAGCATACTGCTGGTGTCGGCGTCCGATAAAATCAACGCTTCGCTCACCGGACTGCTCCCCCAGACATACTATGGGCAAATGCTTACGGTAAGCAGCGTGGCGGCAGCCAAACGTGCCATGCTGGAGAAAACTTTTGATTTTGTCATAGTAAATGCGCCCCTGCCGGATGATTTGGGCGTGAACTTTGCCATTGACAGTTGTAATAATCAGAGTACGGTGGTGCTTTTGCTGGTGAAGGCAGAACTGCATGAGGAAATTCATTCCAAGGTGGTGGATTTCGGCGTATTTACCCTTCCCAGACCCACATCCGCATCCATGATTTCGGCGGCTTTCCGGTGGATGAAGGCTTCCAGGGAGCGCCTGCGCTGTCTGCAGCAAAGAGCCACTACTCTGGAAGAAAAAATGGAGGAAATCCGCATTATGAATCGTGCCAAGTGGTTGCTAATCGGCAACTTGAACATGACGGAGGAGGACGCCCACCATTATATTGAAAAACAGGCCATGGATCAGGGGATGACAAGACGCAAAGTGGCGGAAGGGATTATTAAGTCATATCAGTAATTAGATAAATAATAAGCTGTTAGTCCCTCGCGCTTGATTTTTGGGGTATGGTGTGTTATTATTTTAACGATGCAAAATCGTGAAAAAATTTCAACAAGATTATTTTAAATGCAACAAGAATGCCTGAGGAGAGGAAGGGAGTAAAAAAGATGAAACAGGGTTTTGATGAGATTATGGCAAAGGTAAAGGAATGCGGCAAAAAGACCGTTTCCGTGTCCGTGGCACAGGATGAGGCAGTGTTGGAGGCCGTGAAGGAGGCAAAGCGGCTGGGAATTGCGGATGCAATCTTAGTGGGCGATGAGGCAAAAATCAGAGAAATAGCCGCATCCATCGATATGGATTTGAGCGGTTATGAAATTATAGATGAGCCGGATATGATAGAGGCTTCTTTAAAGGCAGTGAAATTAGCCCATGACGGCAAAGCTGATATGTATATGAAGGGAGTCATTGANACTAAGAACTTCTTAAAGAGCGTNCTGGATAAAGAGGTAGGCCNGCNCACAGGGNCAGCGCNCTCCCATNTAGCTGTTTTTGAGGTACCCGGCATTGACAGACTGTTGTTTTTGACAGATGTGGCGTTTATGACTTATCCCACACTGGAAGATAAGGTGCATATTATCAACAATACGTTGCCGGTGTGCAAGGCCTGCGGCGTGGACAATCCCAAGGTGGCGCCTCTTGCAGCAGTTGAAGTGGTAAACCCCAAGATGCCTGTGACCGTTGAGGCAGCAGAACTTACTCGTATGTGCGAGGCTGGAGAACTGACAGGCTGTATTGTTGACGGGCCTCTTTCGCTGGATTTGGCAATCGACCCGGAAGCCGCAAAGCATAAGGGCGCTACGGACCGTAAGATTCAGGGAGATGCAGATGTGTTATTATTCCCGGATATTCATGCCGGACATACGTNTGGTATATAAGGCAATCGTGCATATGGTACAGGTAAAGAACGGATGTATTTTGACCGGTACCAAGGTGCCCGTGATTCTGGCAAGCCGTTCCGACACCTTTGAGACAAAGGTAAATTCGCTGGCGTTGGCGGCTGTGGTTGCAGAGGAAATGAAAAAGCAACAGTAAAACAAAAATCGTAGGAAAAGTCAGGAAGGAGACAGCTATGTCCATTAAAAGTTTGATCATCAATCCGGGTTCCACATCTACGAAGATAGGTGTGTTCGAGGATGAGAATCTTTTGTTTGAGGAAACATTGCGGCATTCCACAGAGGAAATCGGGAAATTTGCAGGCATTGTAGACCAGAAGGATTTCCGCAAAAAGATTATTACGGATTTGCTGGAGGAAAAGAATTTTGACATCAAATCCCTGAATGTGGTAGTAGGGCGGGGCGGTATGTTAAAACCTATTCCCGGAGGCACTTATGCGGTGACGGATGAGCTTTTGGAAGATTTAAAAATTGGTGTGCAGGGACAGCACGCTTCCAATTTAGGAGGTATTCTGGCCAGAGATATTGCGGATTCCATAGGAGTGCCATCTTATATCGTAGATCCGGTGGTGGTGGATGAATTGATGCCCATTGCCAGATATTCCGGTGTGCCGGAGCTTCCCCGCATCAGTGTGTTTCATGCCCTGAATCAAAAGGCGGTGGCGAAAAGGTATGCAAAGGAGATTGGAAAGCCCTATGATTCTCTGAACCTGATTGTAGTGCATATGGGAGGCGGCGTGTCCGTGGGTGCTCATAAGCAGGGAAGGGTGATAGATGTGTTTAACGCTTTGGACGGAGACGGTGCATTTTCGCCTGAGCGTGCAGGCGCAGTTCCCAGCGGCGCTCTGATAAAGATGTGTTTTTCCGGAAAATATACGGAGAAGGAAGTATACAGCAAGGTNGTGGGCAAGGGCGGTTTTAATGCGTACCTTGGAACCAATGACATGAGGGAAGTGACGAAGCGCGCAGATGCAGGAGATGAGAAAGCTGCGGAGGCAAAGCAAGCGTTTATTTTTCAGGTGGCAAAGGATATCGGCTCCATGGCTTGTGTTTTAAACGGCAAGGTGGACCAAATCATTGTCACGGGAGGAATTGCCTATGGCAAAGATGTCGTGGAGGCTTTGAAGGAAAAGGCAGAGTGGATTGCGCCGTTTACAGTGTATCCCGGCGAAGATGAGCTGCTTGCCCTGGCACAGGGCGCTCTGAGGGTGTTGAATGGGGAAGAGCAGGTTATGAATTATTAGTTGCAATGCCACATGCATAGAATAATAAAAGATAAAAGCGCCCCGCTAAAGCGGAGCGCTTTCGTTATCTCTTATAGAATTTTTACAGAGGGAAGTTGAAGTATCTCTTTGCATTGTCATAGGAGATATTGGTAACAATTTCACCAAGGGTATCATAATCCTCAGGGAACTGTCCGCTCTCTACCCAATTTCCAATCAAGTTGCAGAGGATGCGTCTGAAATACTCATGTCTGGTATAGGACAGGAAGCTTCTGGAGTCGGTGAGCATTCCGATGAAACCGGACAAATTGCCCAGATTTGCAAGGGAAATCATCTGATCCTCCATGCCTGTCTTATGATCATTGAACCACCATGCGCTGCCCTGCTGAATCTTGGCAACAGCAGTGGAATCTTGGAAGCATCCGAGGATAGTGCCGATTGCCTGATTGTCGTTGGGATTCAGGCTGTAAATAATGGTTCTGGGAAGCTCTCCGGTCTGGTTTAAAGCATCCAGATAGTTAGCCATCTGGGAAGAAGGAGCATGATTATCGATACAGTCATATCCGGTATCGGGACCAAGCTTCTGGTACATTACCTGATTGTTGTCGCGCTTACAGCCATAGTGGAGCTGCATAGCCCAATCCAATCTGTGATACTCTCTGCCCACAAATACCATGAAAGCTGTCTTAAACTTTAATTCATCTTCCTTGGTGAGAACCATTCTGTTCAATCTCTTTAAGAAGATTTCTTCAATTTCATCATCAGAAGCAGGCACATACATAATGTGCTCAAGGGCGTGGTCGGATACATTACAGCCCATGGATACAAAGAATTCCATACGCTGTTTTAAAGCAGTTTTCAGTGCGCCGAAGGTACGGATTTCGGTAACGCCGGTCACTTTAGCCAATTTATCCAGATATTCCAGATATTCGGGCTTTTCGATGTTCATTGCCTTGTCGGGTCTCCATGCGGGAAGAACCTTTACATCAAAGGAAGAATCTTCTGCAAGCTTTTTGTGCCATTCCAAGGAATCAATGGGGTCATCGGTGGTGCAGATTAAGGTGACGTTGCTCTGCTTGATTAAGTTGCGCACACTCATGGAAGGCTGCTGCAGCTTCTCATTGCAGAGGTTCCATACCTCATCAGCGGTATTTTTGTTTAATACGCCATGGTAGCCGAAGAATCTCTGTAACTCCAGATGGCTCCAATGGAACAGCGGATTTCCGATTGCCTTGCCCAAGCACTCAGCCCATTTCTGAAATTTCTCGTAGTCGGAGGCGTCTCCGGTAATATATTTCTCATCTACGCCGCAGGAACGCATAAAGCGCCATTTGTAATGATCCCCGCCCAGCCATACCTGAGTGATGTTCTCAAACTGGCGATCCTCGGCAATTTCCTTGGGATTGATGTGGCAGTGATAGTCAAGTATCGGCGTTTTCTCTGCGTAATCGTGGAACAGTTTCTTGGCGGTTTCTGTCTCTAACAGAAAGTCCTTGTCCATAAATGCTTTCATTTTTTTCCCTCCATTATGAGTATGTATGTTTAAGGTATTGCTATCTAATTTAAGATTATAACGAATGCAGGGCTTTTTTTCAAGATGCATTTTACAGCAAAATGCATCTTTGCAAAGAGGAAGCGGTTTTTATGGTTGACGAAAGAGGATTTTGGCTGTAAAATTATTAGTAAAATGAAGTTGCGCTCAGGGGCGCAGAATGGAGGACAAGATGGAAATCTTAAACAAGGCGAAAACCGGGAAAAAAGAAAGACCAATCAAAGTAGTGCAGTTCGGCGAGGGCAATTTTTTGCGCGGATTTGTAGACTACATGATTGATATTGCCAATGAACAGGGCAAGTTTGATGGAGATATCGTTCTGATCAAACCCATCGAATTTGGAAATCTGGATATGTTCCACAATCAGGACTGCCAATACACTGTTTCTCTCCGCGGCAATGTAAACGGCGAGGGCAAAAAGATAAACAGAATCGTTACCAGCGTTGCAGATGCGGTGGATACCAGCAACGAGTATCAAAAGTATATGGGATTGGCAGAGATTGACACGCTGCGCTTTGTGGTTTCCAATACCACTGAGGCGGGTATTGTATTTGACAACACCGATAAATTTGAAGCAGAACCTCCTAAAACCTTCCCCGGCAAACTGACCAAGTTCTTATATCATAGATTTGAAACATTTAATGGGGACAAGAGTAAGGGGCTTGTAATGCTTCCTGTGGAGCTGATTGACGACAACGGCATCCATCTTAAGGAATGTGTATTAAAGTTAATCGACCTCTGGAAACTCAGCGATGAATTCAAAAATTGGGTGAACGAGGCCTGCGTCTTTACTTCCACATTGGTTGACCGTATCATTACGGGTTATCCCCGCGCTACTGAGCAGCAGGAGTGGGAGGAGCTTGGCTATGAAGACCATATTATGGTGACAGGCGAGCCTTTTGCCCTCTGGGTTATCGAGTCCGACAAGGATATCAGCAAGGAATTCGATCTTCCGGGTGCAGGACTTCCCGTTATTTTTACCACGGATCATCATCCGTACAAGCAGAGAAAGGTGCGTATCTTAAACGGCGCTCACACCTCCTTTGTGCTGGCTTCCTGGTTGTGCGGCAACGATATTGTAAGACAGTCCATGGAAGATAATGATGTCAGGGAGTTCATGAACAAGACCATTTTTGATGAAGTAATTCCCACTCTGACTCTTCCGGAAGACGAGTTAAAGGCTTTCGCAGGCGAAGTGGTGAACAGATTCAACAATCCTTATGTTGACCATGCGTTGCTTGCTATTTCCTTAAACTCTGTATCCAAGTGGAGAGCAAGATGTCTGCCCAGCCTCCTTGGCTATGTGGACAAATTCGGAAAGCTTCCTGAACACCTGACTTTCTCTATCGCAGCGCTGATGGCATTTTACTGCGGAACAGAAATCAGGGACGGCGCATTGATTGGACATAGAAACGGCGAAGAGTACTTAGTTAAGGACGATCAGGCAGTGCTTGAGTTCTTCCGTGACAACTGTGAGAAGGATACCAGAGATTTTGTAACCAGCTATCTGGGAAGAGAGGACTTCCACGGACAGGATCTGAATCAGGTGGCAGGCCTTACAGATGCAGTTGTGGCATATTTGGACGATATTAAAACGAATGGAATGAGGGCAGCATTATGCAAGATTTCTTAAAAATCAACGACAATGACAATGTAGTGGTGGCTTTGAACACCCTTCCCGCGGGAACCAGCATTTCCGTGGGAGCAAAGACGGTTACAGCTTTGGAAGAAATTCCTGCAGGGCACAAGATGGCAATCTGTGATATTCCCGAGGGCGGTGAGGTTATCAAATATGGTTACCGCATTGGTAATGCAAAGGAAGCCATCAAGGAAGGCGGCTGGATTCACACCCATAATGTTAAGACCGCGCTGGGAGATTTGCTGGAATACTCCTATAATCCTACCCCTGTGGAGGAAAAACAGACAGAGGATGTCACCTTTATGGGCTTTAACCGCCCTGACGGCAAGGTAGGTGTGAGAAATGAAATCTGGGTGATTCCTACAGTGGGCTGTGTCAACAATGTAGCTACCGCTATTGCAAAACAGGCAAATCAGTGGCTTAAGAGTGAATATGGCGAGAGCACTGTGGAGGAAGTCATTGCATTTCCCCATCCTTACGGCTGTTCCCAGATGGGAGACGATCAGGAGCATACCAGAGCAATTCTGGCTGATTTAATCAATCATCCCAATGCGGGCGGTGTGCTGGTGCTGGGACTTGGCTGCGAAAACAGCAATATTGACGTGTTAAAGCCTTATATCGGCGATTATGACGAGAATAGAGTGAAATTCTTAGTGTCTCAGGAAGTGGATGACGAGATTTCAGAAGCGGTAGAAATCATCAAAGGATTGGTTGGTTATGCTTCCAAGTTCAAGAGAGAGCCCATTAGCGTAAGCAAGTTGGTAATCGGAATGAAATGCGGCGGAAGTGACGGTCTCTCCGGCATTACCGCGAATCCTCTTGTAGGGCGTTTCTCCGATTTGCTGATTTCCAAAGGCGGCACCACGATTCTCACAGAGGTGCCTGAGATGTTTGGTGCAGAAACCATTCTTATGAATCGTTGCGCAAATGAAGAACTGTTCCACAAGACCGTGGATTTGATTAATGATTTTAAGAATTACTTTAAGAGCCATAATCAGACCATTTACGAGAATCCTTCTCCCGGAAACAAAAAGGGCGGTATTTCCACCTTGGAAGATAAGTCCTTAGGATGTACCCAGAAATCCGGAAGCGCATTGGTGAAGGGCGTATTGGCATATGGGGAGACCGTAAAGACTCCCGGATTAAATCTTTTGAGCGCACCCGGCAACGACTTGGTGGCAGCTACAGCCCTTGCGGCAGCAGGAGCACATATCGTGCTGTTTACCACAGGACGGGGAACTCCTTTTGCATCACCGGTTCCTACCATGAAGATTTCTACCAACTCCAGATTGGCAGGAAAGAAGTCCAATTGGATTGATTTCAATGCGGGCGTTTTGGTGGAGGACAGTACCATGGCGGAAGAGACGGAGAGGCTGTTTAACTATGTGGTTGAGGTTGCATCCGGCAAGCAGGTATGCAGCGAAGCAGCAGGCTTCCACGACATGGCAATCTTTAAGCAGGGCGTGACCTTGTAAAATTACAATCGCAGTATCGCCAATGAAAAGGCGGCGAAAAGAGATTTATATAAAAATTTCTAAGGCAATGTATATGCTGCCTTAGAAATTTTTATATTATTGAGAGACAACGTTATCAGCGGATGCCTAAGTTCCAAGTGCGCAGATTAGGGAAAGGGTATGGTTATTGATATGAAAAAAATCATGGATGTAATCAGAAAAAGTCAATCCTATATTTTTTGTATGGCAATTGTTTTGTTATTTCTTGTAATTTGCATTCCATTATGTGTAGTTGCAAAATATAATTATATGTCAGCGGATGATTTTGGATATGGAGTTATTACTCATCATGCAATCATGGAAGGACAACCCTTAAAAATATTTGGTCTGGCGGCAAAACAGGCGGCTGATACATACATGAGATGGCAGGGAAGCTTCTCTGCAGTTTTTATTTTTGCATTACAGCCGGGTATTTGGGGAGAACAGTACTATCAATTGGGAATCTACTTTATTCTTTTCTGTATGTTTTTCTTACAGTTTGTATTTTTCCGGAGAATAGCAGGAAAAGGTCAGGAAAAAGTGCCTCTGCATATCATAATCAGTTTATGTGCTCTGTTGAATCTGATTCAGGTATTATGGGTTCCTTATCCTGAAGAATGTTTCTATTGGATGAACGGAGGGCTGTATTATACATTTTTTTATACTTTACAGATATTGCTATTCTCAGAGATTCTGGTATTCTTTCGCTTTCCGGCAAAACTAAAAGGGGCACAATGGCTGTTTTTTGGATGGATGCTGCTTTTTGCGGTAATCATAGGAGGCGGCAATCTGGCTACGGGACTTGCCACCGCTTTAGTGTTGGGATTGCTTACGGTGTGGCAGTTTGTCAAAAAGGGAAACCACAGGTTTTATATTCTGGCGCTCATGATTATTTATCTGATTGCTTTTGGCATCAATATCATATCTCCGGGCAATGCTGTCAGGGCACAGGATCCGGGATATCATAAGATGAATCCCATATCCGCAGTACTGCTTGCAATGTGGCATTGTATGCTGAACATATACTCATGGACGGATTACAAAATGTTGCTGATTTTACTGATTGCTGTGCCCTTGTTATGGCAGATTACAGGTGCAGTCATTCAAAATTGGAAATTTACTTTCCGTTTTCCTGCCGTAGCCACTGTTTTTCTGTTTGGAATTTATGCTTCCCAATTAGTGCCCATCACTTACATGGAAGGCAGCTTTGGACCCAAGCGCATGGGAGATATGATGTGGTTTAGTTATATGTTGTGGATTTTTTGTACGGAAGGGTATTGGATAGGTTGGTTCAGAAATAAATATGCGGATAAAAAACAGCCATTTATATTGANATATGGAGGAATCCTGCAGTTATGCATTCTGGCGCNGTGGTGTGNCCTTGNGTTGATGACCAATGTACGAAATAGCAGTACTTACCTGGCATGGGCGGCATTGAGGAGTGGAGAAGCGCAGGCCTATGCCGCAGAAAATGAAGAACGGCTGGAAATTTTGAAAAATCCGGAAATAAAGGATGTGTGGCTTGATAGAATACAACATCCCATAGAACCGATTTATAGCACGGATATTACAAATAATAATCAAAACTATTCAAATAGAGCAATGGCAGACTTTTATTACAAGAATACCGTGAATTTAATAGAGGATTGAATAAAAAGCATTTTTTTGGTATGATAGTATATACGAGGGTTTAGGCATTGCAGTGAATCATGAGAAGGAGGAAAAACAATGGGTTTGACGGCAGAACAAATTAAGGCACTGCCCCGTACGGAGGAGGGGATTTTTGACCTTACAGGAATCGGAGGAAATCTTTATCAAGCTGCGGGGGAGGTATATCCTGTCTATGCGGCTTACGAGACGGACTGCAACAAGAAAGAAGGCTATCCGGATATCATGGCACAGATGCGTGTCCTGGATAAAAAAGCGGCAGGGGAGTTTTCTTTGGAAAATGCTGCTGCATATGTGGATGCACTCTTGCATACCATTGAGAAAATCAGCCCTGAAATCTATGAGAATTACAGAGAATTAGTGGACATGTTCCGAGCCGCTGTGAAACGGTTTTTGTCTGAATATTATACAGAAGAAAACGGTTTTAAAAATGACGGTTCCGATGAAGTGAAGAAATTTTGCACCGTGGTAAAGGAAGCTTGCAGCAAAGATTTCTTGCTGGCAGAGAAATATCAGATGNGTTTGNGANAGAAATNAGAAGNAAANCAGNTTGNGGTNGCACNGTATCCGTNNACTTNTNATCCANANATTCAGGTTTGNCCTATATNGGTCACACAAAGAACCGTGCAGAAACGAGGAAAATAATGGAAATCATACATATCATGCATACCGCCAGAAGTGCGGCAATAGAAATCAAGGACGGGGGCAGGCATTTTACAAAGAAGCCTTACATAATAAAATTAAACGGGAAAGAGTATGGAAACACGGAATTGACCATTACTTCCCTCTATGGGCTTAAGCCGGACACGGAGTATCTGGCAGAGGTATTTGACGGAAGCGACAAGCAGGGGGAGGTTTCTTTTAAGACCGACTATGAATTTGTCACTCTAGATGTGACAAAGTTTGGCGCCAAGGGAGATGGGGAGCATGACGACACCCATTTTATTCAGGCGGCAATTATGGCATGTCCCAAGGACAGCCGCATTTATTTCCCGGCGGGAACTTATCGTATTACCAGCCTGTTTTTAAAGAGCCATATCCGTATAGAGCTTGCAGAGGGAGCAGAGCTTAAGGCATTTACTGATAGAACCATGTTTCCTACATTTCCGGCTATGATTCAGAGCTACGACGAGACGGACGAGTATAATCTGGGAACCTGGGAAGGCAATCCTCTGCCCATGTTTTCCGGCATTATCTGCGGTGTGGGCGTGGAAGATGTGGTGATTTACGGAAAAGGAACCATAAACGGAAATGCCTCCAAAGAAAATTGGTGGAACAATCCAAAGGTGATGAATATCGCATTCAGACCTAGGCTATTCTTTATCAGCGGCTGTGAGAATGTGACTCTTCAGGGTGTGAAGTTCTGCAATTCCCCTTCATGGACGCTGCATNNGTATTTTAGTAATCATTTNAAANTTGTGGGTGTTATTGTGGAGAATCCTGNAGATTCGCCTAATACGGACGGTTTNGANCCAGAATCCTNCAAGGATGTGGAAATTGTAGGGGTTCGTTTCTCCTTGGGGGATGACTGCATTGCGGTAAAGAGCGGCAAAATATACATGGGAAGAAAGCACAAAACTCCCTCCGAAAACATTCATATCCGCCAATGTCTCATGGAGAACGGTCATGGAGCCGTGACTTTGGGCAGCGAAATGGCAGGGGGCGTGGTAAATCTGACGGTGGAGGAATGTATTTTCCGCCACACGGACAGAGGACTGCGCATCAAGACCAGAAGAGGACGTGGCAAGGATGCCATTCTCAGCAATATTACATTCCGAAATCTGACTTTGGACCATGTAATGACTCCTCTGGTGGTCAATGCATTCTATTTCTGCGACCCGGACGGTAAGACACAATATGTGCAGTCCAGAGAGGTTTATCCTGTGGATGACAGAACTCCCGCCATCAAAAAGATGGTGTTTGAAAACATGGAATGTACCAACTGTCATGTGGCGGCAGCATATTTTGACGGACTGCCGGAGGCAAAGATAGAAGAAATCGAGATGAGGAATATTTCAATCAGTTATGCGGCAGATGCCAAATGTGATGTGCCGGCTATGTCCGAGGGTGTGGAGAAGAGCAGCAAGAGAGGGCTCTTTGCAAGGAATGTGGCAAAGCTCACGCTGGACAATGTAAAAATTGAGGGTCAGGACGGAGAGGCATACGAGCTGATTGGCGTGGATGAATTAGTGAAATAGTCAAATATATACAGTGAAAACGGATTGGAGAAAATATGTCCATTGAAGTGTCTTTTGGGCAGAAAGGGATGTTTAAGAAGTCCCTGCCTCTGGATGTCATTATAGGAAAAAACTTGAAATATGGGAATTATGATGGCTGGCGGATAGAGCCGGATGTGTTGGGTGAGACAGAGTTTGTGGCATATCATCCCGCGCATATCGGAAGGGGCTTCAGTGTCATTTGGAAACAGGGCGAAAAGAACAAGGTGGAGCTCAGGCTTTTAACCCCCGCTTGTGACGAAGAGGTGGAGGATTTCTATGAATGCATTGCCCGAATAGGGGAGTGTTGGAAAAACTGCGAGATACAGGTGGATGGAGTAGATAAAAGCCTGACAGAATGTCTGGAAGGAAAGGCACATATGCTGGATTGGAATCGAAGCATTATTGCTAGTCTGGGAGAAGAAAAAAGTCTCAGTCAGGCGCCTCTTGTGCTGCTTGGCGCGTTCTGGCCCATATCTCTTTCCGCGGAGGACTTACAAAAAGTATCCCAAAGTTCCGCAGCTTTTCGGGACTATATGCACCAAAAACAGAGCATGGATGTATATTATGCCAAGCCTCGTTTTTATCAGGATGAACAGGGTGTTTTCGGGGCTTATACCTGTACGGAGGAGACAAGGAGTATTTTCCCTACAAAGGCAGAGCTTCCCTTTTGGGCGGATGAGTCGCTTCAGGTGGACAGATGGAAAATTTCTCTGTTTTCTATTACAGTAGATGATGTTGTGAGTATTATTGATTATGAGCAGTTTATACAGAGGATTCCCGAAAATAAAAAGCATCCCTATGATGCAGACCATATTTTGGTGGAGCCCTTGGAACTTGAAGTGTTGGAGCAGATAGCAGGGTTGGTAAATATAAAAAAGAGAGAAGGATAGAAATATGCAATTAGGAATCCGTTTACATGACACGAAGAAGCTCCCTTTGGAGGAGCGCATTGCAGATGTACATAATCTGGGTTTTAAGTGTGGACATCTGGCATTGGCAAAGGTGATTGATGAATATCCTACCACGGATGAGGCATTGACTCCCGGATTTGCCATGTACTTAAAGAATTTGTTTGCAAAGAACCAAGTGGACATTGCCGTGCTTGGATGTTATTTGAATTTGGCAAATCCCAATCCGGAGAAGCTTAAGAGCATCACCCACCGCTATATGGCCAATATCCGTTTTGCATCATGGCTGGGATGCGGCGTAGTGGGAACGGAGACCGGCGCCCCCAATGAGACTTACACCCATGAGCCGGAGTGCCATGGGGAAGAGGCGCTTCAGACCTTCATTAACAATCTCCGTCCTGTGGTCAAGTATGCAGAGCAGATGGGCGTGGTGATGGCAATAGAGCCTGTATGGAAGCATATCGTATATGGTCCTAAGCGTGCAAGGCAAGTGCTGGATGCCATTGATTCCCCCAATTTGCAGATTATTTTAGACCCGGTGAATCTGCTGGACATCTGCAATTATCAGAATCAGGTGGAAATTGTGGATGAGGCAATCGATTTGCTGGGAGCCGATGTTGCAATGGTGCATCTGAAAGACTTTGTGGTGGAGGACGGTGCTTTAAAATCCGTGGGCGCAGGTCTGGGACAGATGGATTATTCTTCTGTCATTAAATTCATGAAGGAGAGAAAACCCTTTATTCATGCAACTTTGGAGAACACCACACCGGAGAATAACATTCAGGTGAAAGAATTTATCCAGAAATTGTATGACGAGGCATAATGTCGTTTTTGGATAAAATTGGATAAAATAAGAAGGGGAAATAAGAGCAAGGTTATGAGATTAAAATTAAAACAGTGCAAGGGGCGGTTTGCGCTTTTCCTTGCACTATGTATGATAATGCTGCTGACAGGGTGTGGCAGAGAAGTATCGGGAGCCGGAACATCTGGCGCACAAACGCCTGAAACCAGAGAGACGGCGGTGGAAGCCTCCGGAGCCGGAACATTTAGTGCGGAAACGCCGGAAACCAAAGCAGCGACGGTGGAAGCTTCTGGGGCCGAAACGTCCGGTGCGGAAACGCCCGAAACCAAAGCAGCGGCGGTGGAAGCTTCCGGGGCTGGAACGTCCGGTACGGAAACGCCCGAAACCAAAGCGACGGCGNAAGCCTCCCAGACCGGAACATCTGGTGCGGAGACACCCGAAACCCAAATTGTCGGCGATCCTGCCCAAAAGGANGAGCCGAANGACCTGAGGACAGAACAGAAAGCTTCTATAGATGAGGAAGGCNCTTATACCACGGCAGAGGATGTATCCTTGTATCTGCATACATATGAAAAACTTCCCAATAATTTCATCACCAAAAAGGAAGCTAATGCATTGGGATGGTCAGGAGGTTCATTAGAACCTTATGCCCCTGGCAAGTGCATCGGGGGAGATAAATTTGGAAATTATGAGGGCATACTGCCTGATGGCAGTTACCATGAGTGTGATATTGACACTTTGGGTGCTAAGAGCAGAGGAGCTAAGCGGCTGGTTTACTCGGAGGATGGGAGAATCTACTATACAGAAGACCATTACACAACCTTTACGATGTTATATGATTAAACGCTCTGATTTTAGGATTGTTTCTGAAGGAAGCACAATAACAATCAGAAAAGCAAAGAATTTTTAGATAAGATAATGTGAGCCGCATTTGCGGCGGAATGTGAGGAATTATGTTTACAGACGGAAATATTTACATGGGACTTGCAGATGGAGAGCGGGTCAATATGAAACTGAACATGAGCAATCGGCATGGTCTGATTGCGGGAGCCAGCGGAACCGGAAAAACCATTACCATGAAAGCCATGGCGGAATCCTTTTCGGACGCAGGAGTTCCGGTATTTTTGTGCGATGTAAAGGGGGATGTGTCCGGAATCGCTTCTCCGGGTGTTCCCTCGGAAAGCATGGAGAAACGTATTGACAAATTTGGGATTCGTGACAGTTTCTCCTATAAAGCATATCCTGTCTGCTTCTGNGATATTTATCAGGAGGGCGGACATCCTGTCCGGGCNACCATTTCCGATATGGGACCGGANNTGCTTGCCCGTATNCTTNGGCTTACTCCTNCACAGGAGGGTGTGTTGANNATTANATTCCGCATTGCAGATGACAAGGGACTCCTTTTGATTGACTTAAAAGACCTGAGAGTGGTGTNAAATTATGTGAATGNGCNTAAGNNTGAATACATCACTACATATGGAAATATTACCACGCAGTCGGTGGGCGGCATTCTGCGTGCTTTGCTTCCCTTGGAGAATCAAGGCGGAGACTTGTTTTTTGGAGAGCCAGCCTTGGATATCTTTGATTGGATGCGCACAGATTTGAATGGTAAAGGAATGGTAAATGTTCTGAATTGCGTAAAATTAGTGCAAAACTCCACCCTGTATGCCAGCTTTTTATTGTGGATGATGGCAGAACTTTTTGAGCGCCTGCCGGAGGCGGGGGATATGGAGAAGCCTAAATTGGTATTCTTTTTTGACGAAGCCCATATGCTCTTTGCCGATGCTCCCAAAGTATTGGTTCAAAAGATTGAGCAGGTGGTCAAGCTGATTCGTTCCAAGGGGGTGGGCATTTATTTCGTAACCCAGAGTCCCAGCGACATTCCGGACAGTGTGCTGGCACAGTTAAGCAACCGTGTACAGCATGCCCTGCGTGCTTACACTCCTTCGGAGCAGAAGGCGGTTCGTGCAGCGGCGCAATCTCTTCGTGTAAATCCGGCTTTTAAGGCGGAGGATGTCATTATGGAACTTGGGGTAGGAGAGGCGCTGACTTCCTTTTTGGATGAAAAGGGCGTGCCCACCATGGCACAGCGAACATCCATTATCTGTCCCCAGAGCCTTATGGCACCAGTGGATGAGGCTGTGAGGAAAAATCTTATGGCTAATGATAATATGTCAAAATATGATCAGGCGGTGGATAACGAGTCCGCATATGAAATTCTTACAGCGCAGCAGGAGAAGGATGCCGAGCAGGCAAAGTTGGATGCCGAGCGTGCTCAATTCGAGAAAGAAAAGGCGGCATTTGAAGCCAAGAAGCAAAAAGAAGAGGAGGCAGCTTTAAAGAAGAAAGAAAAAGAAGAAGAGGCTGCCCGCAAGAAAAAAGAAAGAGAAGAGGAAGCCGAAAAGAAAAAGAAAGAAAAGGCAGCAGAGCGGCGAAAGGCGCAGATTGAGCGCAGCCTGATAAATACGGGCACACAGGTGCTTAAGAGAGGGCTGTTTAAAACCTTGTTTAAATAAAAGGACATGCAGAAAGGATCCATAAATATGATTTATAGTGAATTTCAGGATAAAAAACTTTCCCTCTTGGGATTTGGGGCTATGAGGCTGCCACTGAAGCCGGGCGGTACGGATGCACAGGTGGACGAAGCACAGGTGCGGGAAATGGTAAAATATGCGATGGACCATGGGGTGAACTATTTTGATANGGNATACCCTTACCATGGCGGCGAATCAGAGCGTANTATGGGGCGCATATTGANGGNNTATANGAGGGAGTCCTTTTATCTGGCAACCAAATATCCGGGGCATCAGATTAGTAGTACATACAATCCTGCGGAAATCTTTGAGGAGCAGCTTGAGAAATGTCAGGTGGAATACTTTGATTTTTATCTGCTGCATAATGTGTGTGAAAGCTCCATCGGCACCTATATGGATGAAAGATGGGGAATCTTGGACTATTTTTTGGAGCAGAAGAGGCTGGGCAGAATCAAACACCTTGGATTTTCCAGCCATGGGCGGGTAGAAAATCTGGAGGAATTTCTTTCCCTTCATGGTGATGTGATGGAATTTTGCCAGATACAGCTTAATTATCTGGATTGGACCTTGCAGGATGCGCGAGAAAAATACGAACTGCTTACAAGACACCAGATTCCCGTGTGGGTGATGGAGCCTGTGAGGGGTGGAAAATTAGCTAAATTGGAAAGTGTACATGAACAGAAATTAAGGGCGCTCAGACCGGAAGAAAAGATTCCGGCGTGGGCTTTCAGATGGATTATGGAGCTTCCCAATGTCCATATGATTCTCAGCGGAATGTCCGATTTAGAACAGATGAAGGACAATGTAGAGACTTTTTCGGAGAAAAAGCCCTTGACGGGGCAGGAGCAGGAGACACTTTATGAGATAGCGGAAAGCCTGAAAAATTCCGTTCCCTGCACAGCCTGCAGGTATTGCTGTGAAGGCTGTCCGAAAGGTCTTGATATTCCCATGTTCCTTGCTACTTATAATGAGCTTCGCTTTGCATCCAGCGTAAATGCGGCAATGCGGATAGATGTGCTCCCAGAGGACAAAAAGCCCTCAGCTTGTATAGGATGCGGAAAATGTGAAAAGTCATGTCCGCAAAAGATAGAAGTGCCCAAGATGATAAAGGAGTTTACGGAAGCGCTGTCAAAACAGCCCAGCTGGGCGGAAATCTGCAGACAGCGTGAAGAGGCGGCAAAAAGGGGAAGGAGCAATTAGTATTGTTTTTTTCGCAAAAAGTGTTGACAAAGGGCAAAGAATAAGTTAAAATAGCATACGTTGGTTTATGTGTAAAGAATAAAAAAATATTCTCAAGAATAATATATTCTTTGCATATCCGTGGGTGTCCGTAGCTCAGCCGGATAGAGCAACGGCCTTCTAAGCCGTGGGTCGGGGGTTCGAATCCCTTCGGGCACGTTGAGAATGTATAAGAAATAATTTTTTGTACATTTTCGCGATATGGTGGGTATAGCGCAGTTGGTTAGCGCGCCAGATTGTGGCTCTNGAGGCCAAGGGTTCGAATCCCTTTATCCACCTTGTATGCAAAATAAGTCTTGGTGTCATACTTTAGGGCTATCGCCAAGCGGTAAGGCACAGCACTTTGACTGCTGCATACGCTGGTTCGAATCCAGCTAGCCCTGTTAATAGAATCAGCAAAACAGGGTTTGCCCTGAATTGCAGCCGGCATAAGACTGCAAGATATACTCATATGGAGCACTAGCTCAGTCGGTAGAGCACCTGACTTTTAATCAGGTTGTCGGGGGTTCGAATCCCCCGTGCTTCACTCTTAAATTTCATTGCTTCCTTGATTTGTCATTCAGAAAGGTCAGTTTTCTTTTTTGTTCTGTGTGTTTTCCATTATTATTAAAATTTCTGTTTTGCAACTAAAACATTGACAATCCATGCAAATATGGTATAATTTTCAAAGAAATGTAGAACCCCTGTATTTTGGAAGGGCTTTTTTTATCATTAAAAGTTTTGAGCGGAATTGATGGAATTGGCAGACATGCAAGATTTAGGTTCTTGTGGGTAACACCGTGTGGGTTCGAGTCCCACATTCCGCATGATGCAGGTTGAAGAGAAATATCTAAGAAAAAATGTCCGGTTGGAGAGCGGGATCACAGAAAGGTATGGGATAAATCATGGAGATAGCAATACAGTTGTTGCTTCTGGTAGTAGGCTTTGTCATGCTGATAAAGGGTGCAGATTGGTTTGTGGAAGGCGCATCCAAGCTGGCGGACAAGTTTGGCATTCCGCAGCTGGTAATCGGATTGACCATTGTGGCCATGGGAACTTCCCTGCCTGAGGCGGCAGTGAGTATTTCCGCCGCTCTCAAGGGAAGCGCAGAAATCACCATTGGCAATGTGGTGGGAAGCAATATTCTGAATGTGCTGATTATTCTGGGACTGACATCAGTCATCTGTGTGATACCGGTACAGAAATCCACCGTACTTTTTGAGATTCCTTTTACCATTCTTGTTACCGCGCTGTTAGCATTTATGGGGCTGCGCGACAATGTGGTGGGGCGCGCGGAAGGCGGTATTTTGTGGGGATTCATGATCGCATATCTCTTGTATCNGCTGAGAATGGCGAAGCAGGGGAATGATACACAGGAGAAAGAAGAGAAACAAGACTCCGTGCTTAANATGCTCATTATGATTGTAATCNGCGCANCCATTATNGTATGGGGCAGTGACATTACTGTGGACGCGGCAACAGCCATGGCAAAGATGTTTGGTATGAGCGAAAGATTTATCGGACTTACCATCGTGGCTCTGGGGACTTCCCTGCCGGAGCTTGTGACCAGCGTGACTGCCGCAATCAAAGGGAAATCCGACATTGCAGTGGGTAATATTGTGGGAAGCAATATCTTCAACATTTTGTTTGTGGTGGGCACCACGGCACTGATTACCCCTGTAGTCTATCAACCAGATTTTCTAATGGACAGCATAGCAGCTATTGCCGCAGTAGTATTGCTCTTTGTCTGTGTGCTGCCCGGCAAAAA
>WFLX010004540.1_pt1 | contig 21652 bp, 7 predicted proteins | sample 4967041 | NCBI WGS metagenome assembly WFLX01 (sample SAMN12857096, study PRJNA449069) | gut metagenome | isolation source: stool from male and female vole | host: Microtus ochrogaster | place: USA:Florida | collected 2017
GCAGTATTCTCCGACGAGATTATCTCTCGTTTCCAGGCTAATGACTATATCAATAGCATCCGCTTCCCTAACATGCGTTGGACTGACTACATCTTCAAGAAGACTACTTTCCAGCAGCAGCACAACGTAAATGTATCAGGTGGCAACAAGCGCGTAAGATACTTCATCTCAGCCGGTTTCTTTAGCCAGGATGGTATCTTCGATCAGTATGGTCGCGATGACTACGCTTTCGACTTCCGCTACAACCGTTTCAATTATCGTTCTAACCTTGACATCAACGTCACTCCTACTACTACTGTAACAGTTAACGTAGCAGGTAAGATCGACAATAAAGCAATTCCTCGTACAGGCCAGGGAGCATCAGGTATGGTGAAGGCAGTATATGCTGCAACTCCTTTCTCAAGCGCAGGTTTTGATGATCAGGGCAGATTCATCAGTGTCAATGCAGATCCACTCTACAACACTGAATATGACGAAGAGGGTAATCCGCATGTTGTCACTCTTCCTTTCATTGGCGACCAACCAATGACTTATGTGACATATCAGCCGGGTGCTTACCATGACACAGCAAACACTGTGACCACCGACCTTATTGTTGATCAGAAACTGGACGTCATCACAAAGAATCTTTCTCTCCGTGTCAAAGGATCTTACAACAGTGGATTCAACCAGAGAAAGACCCTTACCTCTTCCGCTGCAACGATCACTCCGCGTATGATGCCTGACGGAACAATGGAATTTATCACAAACTCTTTTGAAGAACCCGCTACCTATGGAAGCATATCCACCGGCAAATGGCGCAACTGGTATTTGGAAGCAGGCCTTAACTGGAACCGCTCTTTTGGAGAGAACAACCTTACCGCCCTTCTCCTCTACAACCAGAGCAAGGAATATTATCCTAAGACTTACTCAGATATTGCCCGCGGTTATGTAGGTTTTGTAGGCCGTGTGACATATGACTACGACAATCGCTACCTCGCAGAGGTCAACTTCGGTTACAACGGATCAGAGAACTTTGCTCCCGGCAAGCGTTTCGGTGCTTTCCCTGCCGGTTCTATCGGTTGGGTAGTATCAAACGAGTCATTCATGGAAGGTCTTCACCCATATCTCTCATTCCTTAAGTTCCGTGCCACTCTCGGTAAAGTAGGTAACGACAAAATCGGTGGCAACCGCTTCATGTATCTTTCCGACCCATTTGGTGTGAACGGTATGGCAGTGCTCGAACGTCCTACGAGTGAAAACCCTTATGGATATAACTTCGGCACAGGCAACGGCGTATACGGTACTCTTCCCGGCGCATGGGAAATGCAGAAGAACAATCCTGACGTGACTTGGGAAAAGGCTGTAAAGCAGAACTACGGTGTAGAAATCCAGTTCTTCAACGACCGCCTGAAGACAAGCTTCGACTATTATAAGGAACACCGTACCGACATCCTTCTCCAGAACTATGCAGCATCTACAATCCTCGGTTACACTCCTGCGATGACCAACTACGGTATCGTAGACAGCTGGGGCTGGGAACTTTCAATTGGATGGAACGACTTCGCAGGAAAGGATTTCAGCTACTGGGCTCGCTTCAACCTCTCTTTCAATGATAATAAGATCATCCGCGACGGTCAGGCACCTCAGACCTACGACTATCAGAAGACAGCAGGCCACCGCATCGGTGCACGCTCACAGTTGCTCTTCTTTGGCTATTATAACGAAAACACAGAAGCCGATTATATGAAAGCATATCCGGATGCAAATGGGTTGCCTTCACAGCTCAAGCCTAATTCACAGCTTAACCCTGGCGATCCTATCTACGTTGACCTCAATGGCGACGGAAAGATCGACGGAAATGACTATAGCCGTGACTTTGGTAAAACAGACGACCCACGCTTCATCGCCGGTCTTAACTTCGGTTTCTCATGGAAAGGCCTCAGCCTTGCAGCTCAGTTCACCGGAGCATGGGACGTGACACGTAGCATCAGTGGTGCTTTCCAACAGCCTTTCTATAACGCTGCTGGTTCAGGCCAGGGAGGTCTGCTTAAGACTCACCTCGACAACAGCTGGAGCGCAGAGAATCCGGATGCTGAGTATCCTCGCCCGACATTGGCATTCAGCAAGCATACATATGCAGGTTCTACCCTCTGGGAAAAAGATGCAAGCTATCTTCGCTGCAAATCTGTGCAGTTAGCATATGACTTCAACATGCCTTGGATGAAGAAAATCGGACTTAAGAATCTCCAACTCTCATTCAGTTCTTACAACCTCTTCACCTTCACCAAGTATAAATGGGGCGACCCGGAAAACCGCGCAAGCAGTAGCCCGGACTACCCTCTTACAAGAACTTATACTGTCGGTCTGAAGGTTGGATTCTAATGCAACTAAGTAAAACTACGAAATCATGAAAAAAGTATTTCACAGCATATTCGCATTGATACTTGCAGGCATCGCCGCCACAAGCTGTACTGATGAAGTGCAGTTGGGCAACGCATTCCTTGATAAGGCTCCCGGTGGCACCACCAACCTTGACAGTATCTTCGCAAACCCTGACTATGTCAACCAACTTTTGACATTCATCTATAACAGACAGTACTACGGTCTTCCCTATAATAACACAGAGAAGAACCAGGCTGCAAACCCATACAACGGCAAGCTTGATGCTTTGACCGACCTCTATCAGATGCACTGGTCAAGCTGCAAGGTATGGTCTTCTTACTACACTGGAACATTCTCAGCAAAGGAAGATCCACTTATCTCATACTCCAACGACTATGTATGGCAGACCGTTCACCTTGTGTCTATCATGAAGGAGAACATCGACCGCTGCCCCGGTCTTGACGACCATCAGAAGCGCTATATTATCGCTCAGGCAAAGGCCCTTCAGGCATTCGGATACTCTCTTCTTCTTCCTCATTACGGCGGCCTGCCCATTATCGAGAAGACAATTACGGATGCCAACGAAATCATCAATGATGAATATGGAGAGCGTAAGGCCGGCCAACGTTGCACTTTTGAGCAGACTGTCAATGCAATCGTAAAATGGTGTGACGAGGCTAAAGATGACCTTTACTGGGCTTATAACGGAAATGACAGCGAGACAAGTTCACGCCAGACTGGCCGCTGGACTAAAGCCGGCGTGATGGCTCTCAAAGCTCAGGTGCTCTGGCTTGCTGCTTCACCTCTCTACAATGGTGCTCCATATTTTGGAGGAGCGACTGATGCTGAAATCAACAATCTCGTTGGATATGGCAGCTACGACCAAAGCCGCTGGCAGCGTGCTCTCCAAGCATTTGAAGACTTCTGGCAGGAGAACAATAAAAACGGTGAATACTACCACCTTTTGCAAGCTGAGAAAAAGAATGAAGACGGATATCGCCTCGCTTACCGCCGTGGCTACTTCTATGATGATAGCCCTGAAAATATCCATTGGACTAAAGTAGCAAGTATTTACGGTTCTCAGGGTGCTTACAGCTGGCTTAACTGGAACACATGGTCAGTAAACCGTTCAAACAATCACCCGACTCTTGAATACATCGAGATGTTCCCATGGAGCGACGGCAAACCTTTCAATCATGATACCGACTTCAAGTATAAAGAGTCATACACAGTGGCAAAAGACGGATCTAATTGGGATGTCTACACATGTTTAAAAGGAACCTACGACCACCTTTTCTACGAATACACATATTCTTCTCGTAATGGTTTCTCCAAGTCTTACTCTCGCGACCCTCGTCTCTACGAGAATACGGTAGTGTCAGGAACAAAACAAAACCTTGCCCTTAAATCTACTGATGGCAAAGCTCAAGGTAGAATCATGGAGACATGGGTAGGAGGCACTGATGCCGGCGACTGCGTTAAGCATTCTTCTGACAGCATCCTTATGGAGTCTTTGACTACTTACTGTCCTACCGGATTCCCTGCATATAAATATGTATTGAATCAGATTGAATGGCACCGCGACCCTAACATGCACTGGAATGTACTTACTATTCCTGATATGATCCTCATGTATGCTGAGTGTCTTGCAGAATGTGGACGCAATGAAGATGCTATCAAGCAAGTTGACTTGATTCGCGCTCGTGTAGGTATGAAGAGTATAGCTTCTACTTACAACAACAGTCTGAATCTTAAGACAAATAAAGACAACCTCATCGAAGAAATCCTACGTGAACGCGCATGTGAGCTTGGTATGACCAATGCTCGCTACATCGATATGATTCGCCGCAAACGCACTGACTGGATGACTAAAAAACTTCATGGTATGGCGACTTACCGTATGAACAAGAACTCAAAGAACGAGTGGATTCGCCGAAATGCACCATATTATGGAGATGACGCCAACAATAAGATGGACGAACCGGCACGCTTCGAATATGAGTTCTTCGAGCTTAATCAAGGCAAACGAGTGCTTTGGGATTATGCCAACGACCAGAACAACCCTGAAGTTTTGAAATGGTTAATGATGCCATTCCCTCAAGATGAGATCAATAAGGGTTATGGTCTGATCCAGAACCCGGGTTGGTAATTCATTCGATCGAAAGTTTTTCAAACAACATCATCTCAAACGAGACATAAAGAGACTAAAATGAAATCAAGAAATATATTTCTAATGTCGCTTGCAGCCGGAATCTCTCTGTCAGCCTTTGCTCAAGAGGAAACTGACAGTGTAGTTGCGGTGAACTCATGGCTTGATCAAGAATACAACATCGGTGTAGANCTCGGCGTGNCGNCGCGANNATTANCANNNCCNCTGTCAGTGTGATCAAGAATGATGCCATCAACAGGCGCAGCGCAAAAAACGTTGGCAATTCTCTCATAGGCCATGGTAAAGGTCTTATTACAATTGCCGGCACAGGAACATACTACGCACAAAACCCTACTTTCTACGTTCGTGGCCTGCAGAGCCTTTCAGGAAGCACTCCGCTTATTCTTATTGATGGGATTGAGCGAGACATAGCTCTCGTTGATCCGGAGGAAGTGCTTGAGGTGCAAATTCTAAAAGATGCAGCGGCAACTGCCCTCTACGGCTACAAGGGTGCCGACGGCGTGATCAATGTCATCACAAAACGTGGCGAATACAACTCCCGCACCATCCGCGTCAACTACGAGCATGTATTCTCACACATGACCAACAAGCCAAAGTTCGTAGATGGAGTGACCTATGCCAATGCTATGAACGAGGCCCTCTTCAACGAAGGCCAGACAATTCCCCAATACAGCCAGCAGGAGATCAATTCCTTTGCAAGCGGCCAATATCCTATGCTCTATCCCAATGTGAATTGGGCTGCAGAGACTTTCCGCAACAACGCAAATGGCGACCGCGCGTCGGTTGAGTTCTCAGGCGGTGGCGAGAGATTCCGCTACTTCTCTATGGTGAATTTCCTCTACAGCGATGGCTTCATCAAGGATGCCCACAAGAACGACGGCTACTCCACACAGGATAAGTATGTCAGGGGAAATGTCCGCATCAACCTGGATGTAGACCTTTTCAAGTACACCCAGCTGAAGTCAAACATCTTCACCTCTCTCGGAGAAATGCAGTGCCCNGGCGACCAAGCCAATATCTGGAGCATGATCTACAGCACNCCTGCNGTGGCNTTCCCGATCAAGAACGACAATGGAGTGTGGGGTGGCAACTCAACATGGTCGGGCGACAACAACCCATACGCCCAGTCGGTGGGAGCAGCCTACTCTAAGATCTTCGACCGCTCACTCTTCTTCAATGCAGAAATCGTACAGGATCTCTGCATGGTGACCCCGGGTCTTAAGTTTAACATTGGCGCCAGCTACGACATCGTATCAAATATCGTGGAGAATCACTCCAGAAAATACAACTACGGTATGAACAATGTCTCAGGCTGGGTAGATGGCGAGCCTCAGTACACTTATTGGGAAGTGGCTGACCAATCTACTGAGATGGGTACAGGAGCATCNATGACAGCATTCCAGCGCCGTCTTAACGCTTGGNNAGGANNCAACNACGACCGCACTTTCGGCGACAAGCATCGCGTGATGGCTCAACTCAAATATTACTACGATTTTGAGTGTCCGATGGGAAATAATACAAGCATCTATCGCNATAACATCTCACTTTGGGGACAATACACATTCGCCAACAGATATTCTCTTGGTGTAGTATTGGCAGAGATGGGGTCTTCTCGTCTCGCTCCCGGAACAAAGTGGAGTTTCTCTCCGACAGTATCTCTCGGAGCAGTGATCCTCAACAATCCTGAGCAGGCTGTAGACTTCCTTAAGGTCCGCGGTTCCTGGGGTATCCAGAACCTTGACCGCCTCCCGGGCGACAACGTTTGGAACTATTATCAGCAGGCTTATCAGATGAGCGGCGTTTCATATCCATGGTCAGGCAAATATGATGGTGGCGCCACTTGGGGCGAGACCACAGTGCTTCAGACACCATCCGTAAATCCGACCCACGAAAAAGTTGCAAAGTATGATGCCGGTATCAATGCAAGCTTCCTCGGCTGCATCAACCTCACTGCCGACTACTTCTACAACCGCCACTATGACATCTTCGTGGATGGCTCCGGCGCTTACTCAAGCCTCATCGGTTTCACCGCTCCTTTCAAGAACCAGGGTAAGGTAGACAACCAGGGTGTTGACATCGAGCTCGACTTCAGCAAGAACTTCGGCGACTGGAACGTGATGGCAGGCGGCTCNTTCCTCTATGCNAAGAGCAAGATCGTGGACATGGCTGAGGAGCCAAGGGCATTCGACAACCTCGTGCAGACCGGCAACCCTCTGAGCTCCACCTATGGACTCGTTGCCCTGGGCCTCTTCACCTCACAGGAGGAGATCGACAACTACTATCCACAGACATTCTCGACTGTGCGCCCCGGCGACATCAAGTATGCCGACCTNAATGGCGACCACGTGATCGATGCCAACGACGTGACCAAGATCGGACACAATGCCATCTGCCCTGAGATATTCTACACCTTCAATCTTGGTGCCGAATACAAGGGAATCGGTCTTGTGGCTCACTTCCAAGGTGTAGGCAACTGGGGCTGCAACCTCAGCTCGCAGGGTTACTACTGGGGCCTGATCAACAACTCCTCACTCGCTCAGGAAGTGTATGACAACCGCTGGAATGCAGAGTCTAACAACAGTGCAGACGCACTCTATCCCCGTCTTAGCTCAAACAGCAACGCCAACAACTACCGCACCAGCACATTCTGGCAGCGCGACCGCAGTTATCTGAAGCTCCGCAACATCGAGCTTTACTATAACTTCAACAAGAGCCTTCTTGCGAAGACAGGATTCATTCGCGATGCACGCATATTCGTTCGTGGCGTAGACCTCTGCAACATCGCAACCGGAGGAGACGACAAGTTGACCGGACTCGNTCCTGAGGCAANAGGAATTTCCGCTCCTCTCAGCCGCNANATTGCAGTANGNGTGAAACTCACTTTCTAACCTNTCNTACTTCTAAACATAAAGAATAATGAAACTAACGCATATATTAAGCGGTGTAGCTTTCCTTGCACTCGGACTGACAGCCTGCTCCGATCAGATGAACTATAAGGAGTTCAAGATCGATGACGAAGAGTTGGTGAAGAGAGATTTCGGAAACGTAGGAAAGATACTTACACATATCTACCGCGACCTTGATTATGATCATGGACAGACTTATGGCGGTGCGATGCTTGCATCAGCAACAGATGAGGCAGTCTACAGCCATCAGGGTGGCTCAATTGAATCTTACTTCAATGGAGCATGGAGCGCATCAAATGCCAATGGAAGCACTTGGAGCACTTGCTGGGATGCTATCTCATATTGCAACCTCTATCTCGACAAATTTACGGGTCTCGAATTCCCTGAACATAAACTCGAAAAGGGCTACCCTGATGAGATGATCAAATACAACAACCAGCAGTGGGAAGTACGCTTCATGCGTGCATACTTCTATTTCCTGCTCGTGCGTCAGTATGGCGATGTGCCATTGATCACTCAATACATGAACGCTGATGAGGCAAATAGCCAACCAAGAGTACCTGCAGATGAGATCTTCGAGTTTATCGATAATGAATGCTATGCAATAAAGGATAGCATAATTGCAAACTATTCCGGAGCATTCAACTCAATTGAGGATGAACCGGGACGTGTAAACAATCTTGGTGTTCTCGCTCTTAGAGCACGCGCAGCCCTTTACCATGCGTCTCCCCTTTTCTCTCAGGGAAAAGATAACAATGAGAAAACTGAACTTTGGTATCAGGCAGCACTCCGCAACAAGGAATGTATTGATTCTTGTGCAGCTCGCGGCATGCGTCTTGCTAACGACTACTCCACACTTTTTGGAGATGACAACTGGCAAAATACCGAATCAATAAAAGAAATCATCTTCTCCCGCCGTGTGGCAGATGATAGAGCAATGGAAACTCGCAACTTCCCTATCGGCATGAATGGTGCAGGTGGTGGCAACTGTCCGACTGAAAACCTTGTATCTGCATATGAGATGACAAATGGTTTGCCTATTACAGATGCAGCATCCGGATACGACCCACAGAATCCTTATGAAAACAGAGACAAGCGTCTTGCTGCTACAGTAGCCGTCAATGGTGAAAGATGGCCAAACGAACTTCCAACTGCAACCCTTGAAATATGGTATGGAGGTGCGAATTCACGTTCCGTAGTTTATGGAACTCCTACCGGATATTACCTTAAGAAATATGTAAATCCAGCGCAAGTTATTTCAGGAAATAGTCCATCAAACACAAAACACCCTTGGGTACTTTTCCGTATGGGACAGCTCTATCTTGATTACGCAGAGGCTATCCTTAACTATAGTGGTAGCGGATATGACGCTCCGGATGAATTTACAATGTCGGCTGCTGATGCAATCAACCTCGTACGCACTCGTGCAGGACAACCGGAACTCCCAACCGGACTTTCATTTGCAGATTTTGAAGCAAGATATGAAAACGAACGCTTCGTAGAACTTGCTTTCGAAGGTCACCGCATGTACGACGTTCGCCGCTGGATGAAAGCACCTCAATATTTCGTCAATATCAAGGTGATGGAAGTAACTAAAAACGGGGATGAAATCACTTACACTCCGGTGATGAATCCTTCTTACATCACTCCGCGCACTTGGCCGGGCGACAAAGGCTATCTCTGGCCTATTCCGCAGGCTGAGGTGTTAAAGTCGGGTGCTCTTACACAGAACCCTGGCTGGTAAGCATAAAAATAACCATGAGGTGTCTGATACACACCTCATGGCTCCAAATTTTGTTAACCCAAATTTTCATTTATTTTATTAACTAACATTTTTTCTATGAAAAAATCTTTATTAACTCTTGGGGCAGCTTTCATCGCCCTTTCATCGCTCGCCAGCACAAGAATTCTGTATCAGCAGAATTTCGAGACTGTGGGCTCTCCAGCAGAAGCAGGTTGGACCTACGGTGGCGCTTCACTGACACTCGTATCTGACGGTGAAGGTAAATACCTTGAACTCGCTCTTGGCCAGAACAACGGCCGCTCAGGTGTCTCCACCTGGGGACAGGACATCTTCATGGATGAAGATGGCGAAGTAATACTTGAAGATGATGGAATCTACAATGTAGACTTCGAATTCAGTATCCTCAAAGGTTCAAACAACCAGTACAACGGTGCACTCACTCTCTTCACTAACCACGCTCCTGTGACCAACCAGCCTTACCGCAACCCATGGTCACCAGCTGGCTATTGGCAGAACTACCTGTTTGATATGTCTCAGGTAAATGGTCAGGCAACTCAGTTCGCTGTTAACGGTGGTACTCTTGAAGTTAAAGATGAAGAAGGAAATGTAACAGGTCACGAAATCGACTATGCAGATCCTGTAACATTTGAAGAAGGCAAATGGTATAGCGTTCATCTCGTAGTAGACGTTGTGAACAGAGCTGTAGAATATGACGTTGTTTACATCGCTGACAAAGAGACTGTTGCATCAGGCACACTCGAAGTTCCTGCAACTGACTTCAATGGTGATGTAATCTCAATGTTTGCTGAAGGTCTCTTCGTCATGACTGCTCGCTATCAGCAGACAATTGGCCTCGACAACATCAACATCTATTTCGAGCCATCTTATGACTGGGCAAATGTTCCAACAATCGCTATGACCGCTCTTGGCATCAAGCCTGATGAAACTGCAGATCCAGCTTACCGCGCATACACCATCAACTTCATGGAAGGTGAGACTCTTCACGTAGTCGGAACTGACGGCAAGGAAGTGTCTGTAGAATATGAAGATTGCGACGGTGCTTATGTATATGAAACTACTACAAGCGGCGAACTCAAAGCATGGACCGTNGTAGGTGATGTTAAGTCACAGGNGGTTACAGCAGCAGTAGATTGTAANCCTGTAGTTGTTCCTCAGGCAGTAGCAACNATCTCNGCAGTAAGCGCTGGTNATGGTAAGACTTATACTCTCACAGTTGACAATTCAGATGTACCAATGCGTCCACAAATCTCAATGGAATATGAGTTTGTAGGTGAAAGCGGAAATAAACTCTCAGGAGACGAACTCTTCTCTGGCGCTACTGTAACAGTAACTGAAGCCGGTACACTCACTATCACAACTAATGCTTATGGTTACGGCTCAAATACAGTCTCTGTTAAGAACGACATCAAGTTTGAAGAAAAGAAAGCATGGGATTTCGCTCGTTTGACTAAAGAAGAAATTGTTGCTGCCGGTTTCCCCGCTGAATTCACTGTTCTCAATAGTAGTGAAACANANGGTTTCAATAACTGGACTGCTCGTAGGCGTCTAAACTATATTTCTACAACTGAGATGGTAGATGATATAGATGACGAAGGCAATATCGTAGGTCAGAAACCAGCAACTATCTATCCATTCGGCTTTATTTCAGAAGATAATGAAACAAACGTTATTGAATATTCTGTAATTGACCGCGCTGCTATTGCAGAAACTTCTAAGGGTGAAATTTTTGAAGGCCTTACTATCTTCCCAGAAAGAGGCAAGGTTGCTGAAGGTGGTCTTCCAAACGTTGGTATGTTGTATCGCATCGGTCTTTACAATGACCAGACTACTAACAACAACAACAATGTTTATGTAAACGATTTGGAAGAGACTGATTTCGTAGTTGTTAACTATATCAATGACTATGGCAGCAACTCAAATCACCCATCAGTAGCAACTGACGAAGAATATTATGCAGTTCTTGCTGGCTCAGATGCAGTGANCAGCGTTGCTAAAGATGGCACAGCAAACGAAGAGACCGGTCTTTATGATGCAGTATACTCACTCTATCGCGTTGACACTGCTATCACTAAGATCACTGTCTACAANCAGGCTGCAGGATCTGGCGATGCTGTTGAGTCTATCGAGTCAATCAAGGCTGTTGACAACAACTGGTATTCTATCGACGGCGTACGNGTTGCAGAACCAACTCGTCCAGGCCTCTACATCCACAACGGCAAAAAGATCATCGTAAAATAATATACGATAAATCTTGAATAATCTCCGAAGGACGCTCAAACCGAGCGTCCTTCTTTATTTATAAAAAATATATTTATTAATATTTGCATTTAAGTTTAAATTAAATTAATNTAGCANCCGAAAATANAAAAGACCATNACAAAGGAAAGANATATCAACNNTAAAAAGCANGAANAGGAANCATTCATGAATCTCATGACANACTTTGCTTTAAGGACGNATTGAATAGTGCGTCCTAATTTTTTAATTTTATTAAAATTAACTAAATTTTAATTGCACAATTTCTAAATTTATTGTAATTTTGCGTTCGTTGGGATTTATATCCAATAATAAACATAGAATCAACCTACTGATTCTAAATTCTAAATTCTAAATTCTAAATTATTAACCTATATTATGAACAAACGATTATTATTAGCCTTAGGAGCCACGTTAGCATTAGTGCCGTCCATCTCAGCACAACGTGTCACCGACCAACTCGGACGAGGACTCGTAGCGATGAAGACAGACGCCGGCGTATTCTGCTCTTGGCGTATCAATGCCGANGAATGGGACGGCACTGAATACAACATCTACCNAGGCTCAACTAAACTGAACAGCACCCCGCTGAAAGTCTCTAACTTTACTGACGCTTCAGGATCTTCTGACGACACCTACACCATCAAGGCTGTAGTAAACGGAATTGAAACTGATGCTTGCTCTCCCGTGAAACCCTGGGAGAAAAACTACACCATCATCAAGCCGCAACATGCTCCGGAAATAACTGCAGCACTCGTTCCAAACGATGCAACAGTTGCCGACGTAGACGGTGATGGCGACCTTGAGATCCTGATGAAGTATGACAACTCCGCATTGAGTTATCATAATGGAGACAATGGCATCTTTACCGTCATAGAATGTCTTGAAATGGATGGAAGTGTAAAATGGTGGATCAACTTCGGTCCTAACATTGGAGACTTCCAAAACAACGAGATAAACATCATTGCCACTGACTGGGATGGCGACGGGAAAGCTGAAGTAGTATTTCGAGCTGCAGATGGAACTGTAATTCACCAAGCAGACGGCACCATTTACACCATAGGCGACGATTCCCTAAATTATCGCGGCAATGCTTGGCCCGATGGGCAATGGTTTATGCACTGGGGCAAAGAATACCTTATATATGCCAACGGCGAAACATGCGCCCCATATGAATGCATCGACTTCCCTCTGATGCGTGTAGAGCCGGAAAATAACCCCAACAATATTCTGAGCGGAAGCGCTTACGACACTCTCGTCAACAATGAATGGGGCGACGGCTATGGACATCGCTCATCAAAATACTTCTTTGGCGCCCCATACCTCGATGGACGCAAGCCAAGTCTCTTCCTCGCTCGCGGCATCTACACCAAGCATAAGATGATAGCCTACGACATCGACCCCGTAAATCATGAACTCGTAGAACGCTGGCGTTGGAACGATCTCGGTGGCGCTTGGTATGGCCAAGGATACCACAACTTCGGAATTGCTGACGTTGACTGGGACGGTCGCGATGAGATCGTATACGGTTCTATGGTGATTGATGACAATGGTTATGGACTATCGACCACCGGATTAGGACACGGTGACGCCCAGCACTGCGGCGATTTTGACCCTTATACCCACGGCCAGGAAATCTTCTGTTGCAATGAGGATAACCCCAACAACAACTTCCGCGATGCAACCACCTCGAAGATCTATTACCGCACTACCGGAGGGAATGATGACGGCCGCTCAATGATGGGCAACTTCATAGATGAATATCCCGGAGCAGAAGGAATTTCATCACGAGACAATGCCCTGATTGGAGGCGCATCTCACAAGGCAATTGTAGGAGACAGCAAATCTACTGTATCCATCACACAAAACTTCAGAGTATATTGGGACGGCGACCTCTGTGACGAGTCTTTTGACTACGGTGCAGGCAAGAATACTGCAGGCGTAATCTATAATGCAAGAAAAGGTCAGATAGCCCGACTTGAAGGAAGTATGACCAACAATGACACAAAAGGCACTCCTTGTTTCCAGGGAGATATCCTCGGCGACTGGCGCGAGGAATACATCATGCGCGACGGAGACAACAATATACGTATCTTTACCACCAACATACCTACTGAGCACAGAATCTATACCCTATGGTACGACCATCAGTATCGCAATGCGATGAACTGGCAAATGTGCGGCTACAACCAACCTCCCCATGTAAGTTTCGTCCTAAGCGTTTTTGAGGATATCACAGTTCCCCCCGCACCTCTCACAATGACCGGACGCACCGAAGTGCCTAACAATGGCACAATAGATGCCTCTCTCAATGGAAAGCATGCAATAGTATGCGAGACCGGAGACATGACCATCTCTGCAGCTGAAGGAGTGGCTCCAGCCATCCTGACAGTCAATACTCCAACATGGGTGGAAGGACACAATGACAATAACAGAATCTCTACAAAATCCTTTACCCATACAATTTCTGCCGGAAGTTTCGGAGGCGACATGCGTCTAATCAAGCAAGGTGACGGAAAACTCGTAATGCCGGAAGGTACTCACGGCTATGCTGGCAAAACCGAAGTATGGGCAGGAACTTTGGCAATCGATGGTGAGATTTCCAATAGTCCCATCTGGCTTAACAGATTCTCTGTTCTTGAGACTTCCTCTCTCAAAGCCCCGAAAGGCGTAGACATGAACTATGCTTCTATACTCAAACTTGGCGACGATACCAAAGCCGGCATTATCACTACCGGAGAAATGACTCTTGGTTTTGGCTCAATCCTCGAACTCGATGCTTTCGCTGATCAGACTATCGACCAAGTCAATGCCACAAAACTGATTATTGAAAAGAAGGATTGGACTAATGGTCCGGAATATCTCCAGCCAATTCTCAAACTGACCGCCCATTTGGCAGAGGATGCCACTACCCTCCCCTCGGGAAAATACCTGGTAGGCGAAATTGCCGAAATCGAAGGTAATCTTTCCGACATCATCATCCTTGGCATCGACGACATGAAAAAAGAACTCGCCTATGAAGATGGCAAACTCTATGTAAGCCTCGCTGCTTATGAGCCCGGCATNAAGANATGGATGGGCGNAGAGTCAGCCGTATNGGNTCTTGACNACTCTTTGGCATTTAAAGACACGANGAATGANNCGGAAGATGTATTTGTTCCGGGCGATGAAGTGATTTTCGATGATTCAGCACTTACTACTGATGTGGTGATCAACGGTCGCCTACAGCCAGCTGCTGTGACTTTCAATAACAATGAGAAAGACTACACCCTCTCAGGAGAAGGTCAGATTGTAGGAGATGCAAAACTCATCAAGGAGGGGAATGGCACTCTTACCGTAAAGAATATCAACAGCTACACTGGAGGCACTTATATCAATGGAGGCAAACTGATAGCCGGTGTGTTTGCAAACAATATCGGCACAGACTTAGGAGCACTCTCAGATGTAAATACGCGCATCAACATCGGAAAAGACGCCACTCTATCTCCTGACGCTTCCGGCACTCTTGGCCAGCGCATAGTAATCTCAGAAGGAAATGNTGCTATTGAAGTTCCCACCAATATATCATTGACTGTCACAAATGGCATTTCAGGATTAAGTGTGGGACAAAAGCTTTACAAGCGCGGCAATGGCACCCTCAATCTTGCCGGTGGAAATACAATAAGCCGCCTGGTGATAGAAGGAGGCTCTGTGAATGCTTCTGAAGTCAGCGATGTGATTTCACTTCCAAACACAGTGGAATTTGTCAATGGCGCACTTTGGGACCCTGAAAGCATGTATACTTACAGCTCTAATCCGACCAACTACTATGTAGGCGAAGGCAACAAGGGGTCTCTTTATCTTGATTCACGATGCAAATATACAGGTAAACTTACCGGACAAGGCTCCTTCTCAGTATATGCAGCAGGTGTTCGTTGCGATCTCACCGGCAACTGGTCGGATTTTGAGGGTGAAGTCGTAGCCGGATACTATAAGAGAGGCGCATATGACCCTGATTTCAAATGGGACAATGACTATGGCATGCCTAAAGCAGCCCTGAACATCCTTTCCGGAGTCACCTTCAATGCACAATCGCATAAGATGACGCTCGGCAACCTTAAGGGTTCCGGCACATATAACGGCACTGCTCAACTCACAATCGGAAATGATGAGAAGCCTATCACATTCAGCGGATCATTCGCAGGAAAACCCAAGATTGTCAAGACAGGGGCTTGCGACCTCAACATGTCGAAGCTTTGGTCTGAAATCACAAGTCTCACTGCTAATGATGGCACGGTATCATTGACCGCTTCTAAATCTCCTTATAATACTGTATTCCTGAAGGCTCCACTCAACATTGAGGGGAACGCAAAACTTCGTGGACGCGGCACTGTAGGCAATATCACAGTGTCAGAAAATGGCGTACTCGAACCTGGTTCTTACTCCGATTCAAACACTCACCATTATGGACCTATCTTCTCAACAGGAAATGTGACAGTGAATGAAGGAGCCAACCTCAACCTTTATCTCCGTGCTGCAGGAAAGAGCAATGACTGCTCTTATCTCGNTGTGAAGGGCACGNTTACAGTNAATGGCAATGTCAATGTGACCATGAACGCTGATTACAATCCTGCTGTGGGCGACGAGTTCCACCTGTGGATAGCCGACAAATTCAGCGGCACTCCCAATATCAACCTGCCGGAACTCCCTGCAGGCCTTGAATGGGACGCAACAGGATTGACAGATGGCTCCGGCATACTGAAAGTGGTAGTTGCAAGTGCTGTCAGCACTATCAGCGACACAACTCCGGTGACTTGCAAAGTCTACGATGCCTCAGGAATCTACATCGGATCTATTGAGACCACAAAGAGCAGTGCAAAAGCCGCAGTAAAGAGCAGCCTCAACCTCAACACCGGCATCTATATCTTAGTAATCGAATGCGAGGGCCACTCTGAAACTCTAAAACTGCAATTCTAAAAAGAATTCAAAATAGAATTCCATAACCCACCCAATAAGGACGCACCCCCAGTGCGTCCTTATTTATTTCAAAATATCCCCACGCAAAACCCAATTCTAAATTCTAAATTCCAAATTCTAAATTATTATTCAAATTCTAAATTAAAAAAAAATTTGCAAGAGCAATTTTTTTTTTGTATTTTTGTGCAAATTGCGTAAATTATGGCCGAAATCGAAAATACCGACAACATTAACAACGAAAACGAGGAACTNATAGAAGAGGGTCTGGCAGGAATAGTAGAGACTCCGGAAGACGAAAAACTTGAGGAAGAGGCAGAGGCCGACATCCCCAAAGTCCCAACTGCGACCTACAAAATCCCAGGTGCCTCCGACAAGAAACATCAGCTNTCCGGAATGTTCAAGAACTGGTATCTTGAATATGCCAGCTANGTCATNCTTGAACGCGCNGTCCCACATATCGAGGATGGTCTGAAGCCCGTGCAACGACGAATCTTGCACACCATGCAGACACTCGANGANGGNAGATTCAACAANGTTGCCAACATTGTCGGCAGCACAATGAGCTATCACCCNCANGGNGANGCATCAATCGGCGATGCCCTTGTGCAACTCGGCCAGAAAGAAATGCTNATNGACACCCAGGGAAACTGGGGAAACATACTGACCGGTGACTCCGCAGCCGCTCCCCGATACATTGAGGCTCGNCTCAGTGAACTCGCTTTGGAAATACTTTTCTCTCCAAAAATCACGGAATGGCAGCCAAGTTACGACGGCAGAAAAAAAGAACCCGTCACTCTCCCTGTCAAATTNCCTCTTCTCCTTGCCCAAGGAGTGGAAGGTATTGCAGTGGGTCTCAACAGTAAGATTCTCCCCCACAATTTCAATGAAATCACCGACGCGGCGATAAAATATCTGAAAGGAGAAGCATTTTCCCTCTACCCGGATTTCCAGACAGGAGGATTGATGGATGCCTCCCGATATAATGATGGAGCACGCGGAGGTCAAATCCGCGTAAGGGCGAAGATTGAAAAAATCGACAACAAGACTCTTGCCATCCGCGAACTTCCTTTCGGAAAAACCACCGCCACACTAATTGACACCATTCTTAAGGCGATGGAAAAGGGGAAGATAAAGGTGCGCAAAGTTGACGACAACACTTCTGCCAATGCGGAAATCATCGTGCATCTTGCGCCCGGGGCGTCAAGCGACAAGACCATTGATGCTCTATACAGTTTCACCGACTGTGAGGTATCAATCTCACCAAATTGCTGTGTGATTTGGGACAAAAAACCCCATTTCCTGTCGGTTAGCGACGTGCTTCGCTTCACTACCGACCGCACAAAGGAACTTCTACACCGTGAATTGGAAATAAAACTGGATGAGACTCTCGAGGCCCAGATGTTTGCAAGCCTTGAGAAGATTTTCATCTCAGAGCGNATGTATAAGGATGAGCAGATAGAGCATGCCCCCGACATGGAAACCGCACTCGCTCGCCTATCCGTGCTTTTTGAGCCTTTCAAACCCTCTTTCTTCCGTGAGATTTCCCACGACGACTATATGAAACTTTGGGAAATCAAGATGGGACGCATCCTGAAGTTCAATTCAGAGAAAGCAGATGAAAAAATCGCTCTCCTCGACAAGCAGATTGCCGAAATACGCAATAATCTGGAGCATATAGTNGAATACACCATCAGATGGTATGCCCATCTTAAAGAGAAATATGGTCATGCTTTCCCACGCCGCACAGTGCTTCGCGGATTCGATACTATTGTCGCCACAAAAGTGGCTGAAGCCAACCAACGNCTTTACTATGATAAGGAGGGNGGCTTCATTGGCACGGGCCTGAAAGATGCTGAATTCAAGTTCACTTGCTCCGACATAGATGATGTGCTGGTGGTTTATCGCGACGGCACCTACAAGATATCTAAGGTGCAAGAAAAACTCTATGTCGGCAAGAAAGTGATCCACATAGGGCTCTTCAAGAAAAACGATAAACGCACTATCTACAACGTGATATATCGCAACGGCAAAGGTGGCATCTACTATAAAAAGCGCTTCTTCATCACAGGTCTTACCCGCGATAAGGAATACAATATGACTAAGGGTGAAGATGGGAGCCGAATCGAATGGATGACTGTGAATCCCAACGGAGAAGCTGAGACTGTCAAAGTCACTCTAAAAGATGAGCCCGGACCTGACGGACGCCGCCCACGCAATAGGGAGGTGATAGTAGACTTCGCGACTCTTGATATCAAGGGAAAAGAGTCACTTGGAAATCTTGTCACTAAATTCGCAGTGCAATCAGTGACCCTTGACAAGAAAGGGACTTCGACTTTGGGNGGACGTGACGTATGGTTTGACCGCGATGTGCTCCGCCTCAACTATGATGGACGTGGAGACTATCTCGGAAGTTTTCTTGGAGAAGATCTTGTGCTTATCATCACTAAGAATGGCGAATTTTACACCACAAGTTTCTCAGAGGAAAACCATTATGAAGACAACATACTGAGAATTGAGAAATTCATAAAGGGAAAGGTCTGGACTCTTGCNCTGCAAGATGCAGAACTGGGATATCCATATCTGAAACGCTTTGAATTTGAGCCATCCAAGAATCCTCAGAGATTTGTGGGCAATGGTCCGGAGTCGAGTATAATTTTGCTGACGGACACCCCTTACGCCCGACTTCAGGTCAACTTTGGGGGCAACGACTCAGTGCGACCACCCCTTGAGATTGAGGCTGAAGATTTCATCGGAGTGAAGAGCTATAAAGCAAAAGGAAAGAGAATCACCACCTTCCAACTCGGAGAAATCTCCGAACTGGAACCCCTCCGCCAGCCCGAACCCACAGCCCCGGCTCAAACCGAGACTATCGAGACCGAAGACCCCGACTCAGCAGACCAGCCAGACCAGTCTGACCAGTCCGACCCTCAAATAATTGAGCCCACACTCTTCGACGATCTCCAATAAAGCAGCAAGCGCACTCCCTGCGCCTCCTCCCAGAGTAGGGAACGTAATCAAGCATGCTCCGCATGCGCCCCGCAAAGTCTAATATAGTAGCAAGCGCACTCCGTGCGCGTCCCACAGAGTCTAATTTGCAGAGTCTAATATATAGTGCAAAAAAAGCATGAACAAACTAACCCTACTACCAATTATAGCCTCCGTCCTGCTTCTCGTCGGACTGACCCATTCCTGTGTAGACGANAGCCATATCAAAAACATNTANGACCCNGTAGCCAACTTCGACCAGCTATGGAAGACTATTGATGAGCATTACTGTTTCCTCGAGGAGAAAGGGCTTGACTGGGATGAAGTGTATCTAAAATATCGTCCGCTCGTCAAAGACGACACCCATTACCTGCAACTTTTCAACATCTGCGCTGCTATGCTCGATGAATTGAAAGATGGCCATGTCAACCTCATATCCTCTTTCAATACTTCGTTCTATCGTAATTGGTGGACCGACTATCCTCAGGACTTCCGNCTCCGCACTATCCAAGAAGACTATCTGCATTTCAATTATCTGCAGACTTCCGGNATTTCCTACGCAATGCTCCCGGACACGATAGGATACATGTATTATCCATCGTTTTCATACGACATCGGCAATCTTAACCTTGATTATATTCTCGCCATCCTCTATCAAAGCAAAGGACTTATCATCGATATTCGCGACAATGGAGGTGGGAATCTGACCAACATAAAAACTCTCGTGAGCCGACTGATAGATCACAAAGTCTCCGGGGGCACAATCCGGCATAAGACAGGTCCCGGACACAACGATTTCTCCGAACCCTATGAAATCATCTATGAACCTTGCGACACNACATACCGTATCGCNTATCTGAATAAGCCGGTAGCAGTATTGACCAACCGCAGTTGCTTTAGTGCCGCCAATGATTTTGTTTCAGTAATGAAATCCCTGCCTAATGTAAGCATTATCGGAGCGAGGACTGGAGGCGGTGGTGGGCTACCGTTTAATTCCGAGATGCCGATAGGATGGGGCGTACGATTCTCAGCCTGCCCTATGACATCTCCCGACGGCGCAATAACCGAATTTGGCATTGAACCCTCGCCAGGCTGCGAGGTACACGCCCCGGACTCCTTACTCATCCAAGGCATCGACCCAATTCTCGACTTCGCAGTGACCAAAATCCTTTCTAACTATCCTCCAAACCCGCAGAACTGATAATATCCTCATCTTACTAAATCAAACAGCCCGGAGGGCTAAAATCTTGTTAACCGCGAGCGTANGCTCGCGGTTTTGCATATCTACCCCACACACGACTCCNGAGGAGTCGCACAAGAATTTCCTTNTATTTCCTTGTATAAAAAATTTTTTTTTTGTAATTTTGCAAAGTTAAAATGCCTAAAAATGCAGTAATTTAAAAATTTAAATTTTAATTTACNGTATTTCAANGNTTTAAAAATTAAAATTCTGACATTTTAAGTCATTATAGAAANTTTATGTATAGAGACACTACATGCGGCGAGCTTCGCATCGCCGATGCCGGTAAACAAGTGGAGATTGCCGGATGGGTCCAGAAGACCCGCAAGATGGGTGGAATGACTTTCGTAGATGTCCGCGACCGCTACGGCATCACCCAAGTGGTTTTTGACAGCGAAAACAACCCCGAACTCTTTGAAGCCGCTAATAAACTTGGACGTGAATTCGTAGTGCGAATTAGCGGAAAAGTAGAGGAACGCACATCCAAAAACCCCAACATCCCTACCGGCGAAGTGGAAATCATCGCCGACGGTCTGAAAGTGCTTAATAAGAGCAAGACCCCTCCATTCACTATTGAAGACAATACTGATGGCGGCGACGACCTCCGCATGAAGTTCCGCTATCTCGACCTGCGTCGTCCGTGCGTAAAGAAAAACCTTGAATTGCGCCACCGCATGGCATTTGAGATACGCCGTTATCTTGACTCAAAAGGATTCCTTGAGATTGAGACCCCAATTCTCGTTAAGTCCACTCCGGAAGGAGCACGCGACTTCGTAGTGCCTTCCCGTATGAACCCCGGTGAATTCTATGCTCTGCCCCAGAGTCCACAGCTTTTCAAGCAGCTCCTTATGGTGTCTGGCTACGACCGTTACTTCCAGATTGCCAAGTGCTTCCGAGATGAAGACCTTCGCGCCGACCGTCAACCGGAATTCACTCAGATTGACTGCGAGATGAGCTTCGTAGAGCAAGAAGATGTGATCGACATGTTTGAAGGTCTTGTGAAACACATT
>WFLX010053541.1_pt1 | contig 21645 bp, 13 predicted proteins | sample 4967041 | NCBI WGS metagenome assembly WFLX01 (sample SAMN12857096, study PRJNA449069) | gut metagenome | isolation source: stool from male and female vole | host: Microtus ochrogaster | place: USA:Florida | collected 2017
AGAAGCCTATCGTTAAGATAAGTACCACAACGGAATCAGAAGTAATATCCTACTCCGATTACAGCGGTTGTAGAAGCCAATCGTTAGGATAGGTATGACAACTTTGAGATATACGGTTATGGTAGTGTGCTGCTTAGTTGTAGAAGCCAATCGTTAGGATGGGTATGACAACTCCCCCAGAGAGCTTTGATCTCACCGTTGATTACTTCGTTGTAGAAGCCTATCGTTAGGATGGGTATGACAACCCTGCGATTTTGCAATCTTCGCGGACGAAATACAGTGTTGTAGAAGCCTGTCGTTAGGATAGGTATGACAACTTACAGCTGGAAGTTGAGCCCAACCTTCGCACCAGTTGTAGAAGCCTATCGTTAGGATAGGTATGACAACTCTTCTGTCGTGATGTTCTTCTTGCTCTGAACGAAGTTGTAGAAGCCTATCGTTAGGATAGGTATGACAACTCATTCTTCTGAGACCTTGAGGGTGTAGGCATCTGTTGTAGAAGCCTATCGTTAGGATAGGTATGACAACCTTCAAGATTTCGTGCTATTCTGCCTTGTGGCATTCGTTGTAGAAGCTTGCCGTTGGGGCGGGTATCACAACTGCCGGCGTGTAACTGCACAAAAAAAGCGCTCATCATGGGCGCTTTGCGTTTTATGTTTGTATTGCTATTACTCTTTTATAGCTCTGGAAGTGATAGGGGATGATATTGCAGTGGGTGGGGAAATTTTGGTGAGGAGCTTGCATATAAAAAATAATGTGTATCTTTGCAGCCCAGAGGTTCGCCGAGGCATTCGTGCCGTAGGCGATAAAAGGGAACCGGGTGAGAGTCCCGGACAGTCCCGCTGCGGTAATTTCCGTTCAGGCACTGCCATTATGCCACTGGAGGGCGACATAGCCCTTCCGGGAAGGCGGCAGAGAGCCGGAATAAGTCCGAAGACCTGCCTCACAACATATTAATGTCATTACTTTCGAGGATGAGTAAGCATAATTTTATCGCACCANTGNNGGTGNTTTNCATAGTATGTTGCGCCACGCTGTTGCCCTCTGCNNCATCANCGCAAAAGCCGCTTGACAATGACACCCTTGGCACAGTGCGCAATATCTCCACGGTCACAGTCACCGGCAGGCAGAACCGCACGGCAACCTCCGCGGCTCCGCTTTTCAATATCGGTGCGGACAAAATCAACCGTTTTTCAATAACAGATGTAGGCAATGCCGTGAAGCGGCTGCCAGGGGTGAACCTGCGCGATTACGGCGGCGCGGGCGGCTTGAAAACAGTTTCTGTGCGCGGTCTCGGAGCGGCACACACTGCGGTGGTGTATGACGGCGTGACTCTGAGCGAGGCGCGTAACGGTGAGATAGACCTGTCGCGCTACTCTATTGACAATCTTAGCAATATAACCCTCCGCGTGGGTGACAATGATGACATTTTCCAGCCTGCGCGTTCATCGGCGTCTGCCGCTTCGCTCTCCTTTACCACTGCGCCCGCAACGGGCGATGATTCACTGCACCTCACTGCAAAGGCACGTGCCGGCTCATTCGGCTATGTCAGCCCGTACCTCAAGGTGACCAAGGGGTTCGGGGAGAAGTGTGCCGCTAATATTTCCGNTGATTTCATGCGTGCCGATAACCGCTATCCTTTCAGGCTGCGAAACGGCAACACCTATACTATAGAACACCGAAAGAACAGCAAGGCGCAGGCGCTGAACACCGAGGCAAATATCACTTTCGCCCCACGCGCCGGCAGTTCGCTAACAACCAAGCTGTACTATTACGACAGCCGCAGGCATCTTCCCGGTCCGGTGATTTACTACAACGACGAGAACCGGGAGAGGCTCACCGAGCGCACTGCATTCTGGCAGTCGACCTACCGCACAAGCTTTTCTCCCACAGTGGCTTTCCAGGCAAACGCCAAATTCAACTGGGACGCTTCGCTCTACTCCGACACAAACGGCAAGTATCCGGGAGGAAAACTCAACCAGAACTATTACCAGCGGGAGGCATACGCTTCGGCGGCGGCATTATGGGCACCCGTGCAGGGATGGTCATTCACCTATGCGGCAGACTATGCTTACAATGGCTTGACNAGCAACCTTGCAACCGAAAACCATNCGTNGCGCAACTCGNTGCTNCATAGCCTCAGCGCACGGNGGAAAAACGCGCATCTTACCGTGACGGCAAGGGCGCTTGGCTCGATATACCGCAACGGCTCGCGCAGCGGGCAGCCTGCGAAAAATGCTAACCGACTCAGCCCTTCGGCGAGTCTGAGCTATCGCCCGCTTGCAAGCCGCAACCTCTTTCTGAGGCTTTCATACAAGAGCATATTCCGGATGCCTACATTCAACGAGTGCTATTTCTACCANTATGGCAGCCCGGATGTCAAGCCTGAAAACACCGACCAGCTCAATGCCGGCATAACATGGCAATGCGCTCCGGCTGAGTGGCTTAACTCGCTGANGCTCACCGGCGACGTTTATATCAGCAGTGTGAAGGACAAGATTGTTGCTGTGCCATANAATATGTTTATATGGACAGTGGTGAATCTCGGCAAGGTGCGTGGCAAAGGCACCGACCTGACTTTATCCGCTGATTTCGTTCCCGCTAAAGGTCATTCGGTGCTCCTCGCGGCAAACTACAGCTACCAGCGTATGGCTCCGCGGACAAATCCGGAGTCTAACGACTACGGCAAGCAGGTGGCTTATATTCCACGCCACAGCGGCGGAGCTTCGCTGAGCTACGAAAATCCGTGGGTCAATATCGCGGCAAACTTCACCGCAACATCATCACGCTTCACATCAAACGAAAACCTGCCGCAGACCCGACTCGGCGGTTATGCAGATACCGGCGCGGCTATATACCGCCCCTTCAGGCTTGGGCGATGCACCCTTGAAGGACGCCTTGACATACTTAATATTTTTAACAGGCAGTACGAAGTAATTGCCCAGATNCCCGNTGCCCNGACGTTCTTTCCGCNCAACGGTNAAAATNGATTTTTAAACCATTAAANCCGTTTCATTATGACAAATCATTTCCGCACTCTCGGCGCAGTTGCGCTTGTAGTTGCCTCTCTAACCTCCTGCAACGAAAGCGACGGACCGGATGGACCGACAATCGACCCGGTAGAAACTACCACCGGTGCGATAATCATCAATCAGGGAGTTTACAATGCCAATATTGCCGGTTCATTGACATACATTGACTTTGTTACGAACACTGCCGACCAGAAGGTATTTGAAAACGCAAACGGAAGTACCGTTTTGGGAGATACACCGCAAAGCGTGTTTGTTTACGGCTCGAAAATGTATGTTGCTCTCTACGGCAGCAATCTCATCCGTGTCCTTGACATAAAGAATTTCAAGGAAATAAAGAGGATTACTCCCACGGCAAGTACAGGCACACAGCCCCGCTACTTTGCCGCCGAAGGCAAAAAGGTGTATGTGACCATGTTTGACGGATATGTGGCGAGAATCGACACAACTTCCCTTGAAATTGACGGAAGTGTGAAGGTTGGTCCTAATCCGGACGGCATCGCTGTTTGCAATGGCTATGTTTATGCTGCCAACTCTGACGGCATGAACTATATGGAAAACTACGCCAACGGCAATACCGTCAGCCAGATAGAAATAGCAACATTTACCGAGACAAAGAAAATCAATGTAGGCATGAACCCCGGTGCTATGGCTGCAACACAAAATGATGTATTTGTCATTGTCCGTGGCAATTACGGTGACGTTCCCTCATTGCTCAAGAAAATAAATTCAAACGGCACCCTTGAGGAAATAGGCAATGCTACCTACCTAAGCGCAACCCAAAACCAGGTGCTTTATGTCCATGCTCCTTATGGTCAGCCACTTGAAACAGTTTACTGCTATACTCCACGTGATGGCTCCACACAGTCTATCACTCTCTCTTCTCCAGTAGCATACCCCGCTGCATTTGAGGCAGATGCTGCTTCAAAGACTATCATAATCACCGGATATAATGTAAATGGTCCTGTTGCCGATTATATGTCCCCCGGATTTGCCAACCTATATGACAACAGGGGCACATTTGTCAAAACTTACGAAACAGGGCTCAATCCATGTGGCATCACATTCAAGACATTTCTGCAGTGATTCGCTTTAAAGCGTTTCTTCATACCGCCGCCATGGTTATGCTCCTCCTTCCGTGCGCTTGCACGGGAGGAGCGGCAGACGGCGATACATCCGGCGGCGATACCGTTGCCTTGTCCTACGCAAAAGAGCTGACGCTAACAACGCATGACGGCTACACGACAGCAACGGTACGCAATCCGTGGGACACAACAGCTGTCCTTGCAAAATATATACTTGCGCCTGATTCAATCCCGGCGGAAAAGCTGCCGAAAGGCACTGNCATCAGGGTGCCGTTNAAAAAATCGCTTGTCNACNCAGCGGTGCATATCGGGCTGATAGATGNACTCGGAGCCGATTCAGCNATAGCCGGAGTGTGCGATGCGCGGTTTATAAACCTTGANAAAATCACTNCGCGAATAGCTGCAAAAACTATTGCCGACTGCGGCAACAGCATGGCGCCGGACATCGAGAAAATAATCCATCTCTCTCCAGATGCAATCCTCCTTTCGCCATACGAAAACAGCACCACAAACGCCCGGCTTGAATCCCTTGGCATCCCCATTGTGCAGTGTGCCGACTATATGGAAGCGTCACCCCTTGCGCGTGCTGAGTGGATGAAGTTTTTCGGCATTCTATATGGCTCGCAGCATAATGCCGATTCGCTTTTCCTCGCTACCGAAAGCCAGTACCTTGCATTGAAAAAACTGACGGAGGGATGTGAAAACCGCCCGTCCTTGATTTTTGACGGAATATACGGCTCCCAGTGGTTTGTGCCCGGAAAGCATTCCACAGCAGCGACATATATCCGTGATGCAGGTGGCACCAATCCGTTTGACCGCTACGATAGCCCGGGAAGTGTACCCCTTTCTCCGGAGCAGGTGCTCATGCAGGCGCATGATGCTGAATTCTGGCTTGTGCGCTATGCATCCTCGGCACCGATGACACGCGAAGCTCACCTGAAATCAAATAGCGTTTATCCGCAGTTTGACGCAGCTAAAAAAAATAATATCTTTGTGTGCAACACAGTTGAGATTCCTTTGTTTGACGAAACGCCGTTTCATCCGCAATGGTTTCTCGCCGATTTGGTGTCAATCCTCCACCCGGAACTTGGTGTAAGCAACGGTCACCGATATTTCAGCCGCCTGTGAAATTTATATTTCTGATTATCGCAGTGCTACTGCTTGGCATAGCAAACCTGTTCATCGGCAGCGTGCATATTCCCGCTGCTGATGTCATTTCCATACTCGCCGGAAAGCAAGGCGCAGTTCCCGCTTACGAGTATATTGTACTCCAGAGCCGTTTGCCGCAGGCAATTACCGCTATAATAGCCGGTGCCGGGCTCTCTGCGGCAGGATTGTTGCTCCAGACCGCGTTCCACAATCCTCTCGCTTCTCCCTCGCTTCTCGGCATCACCTCCGGGGCAAGCCTTGGAGTGGCGCTTGTGACCCTCCTTACCGGAGGCACGGTTGTTGCTGCGGGAATTTCATTCGGCGGCTACATTGCCGTCATGGCGGCAGCGTTTGCCGGAAGCCTTGGTGTGATGGCGCTTCTGCTTTTGTTGTCATCATGGCTCAAAAATGACCTTCTGCTTCTTATCACCGGTGTGCTTTTGGGCTATCTTGTATCCTCAGTAATAACCCTGCTCAACTACCAGGCTTCAGCAGATGGGATACAAAGCTATGTGATGTGGGGAATGGGCACATTCGCAGGGGTGCCGGCAAACCATATCCTGCTTTTCGCGGCAATTACGGCTTTAGGGCTCATCCTTGCCATTATGCTTGTCAAACCGTTGAATATCATTCAGCTCGGCAGCTCTTACGCACGCAACTTAGGGGTTAATCTCACCGCTATGCGAAATGTGCTTCTTGCCAGCACAGGAATCCTGACAGCTGCTGTGACGGCGTACTGCGGACCGGTTTCATTCATCGGGCTTGCCGTGCCCCATATAGCGCGTATGATCTGGACCACAGGAGACCACCGCATACTCATGCCGGCGACTATCCTCACTGGTTGTGCTGTTGCGCTTGCCTGCAACCTGCTGTGCGTGCTTCCCTCCGATACGATACTGCCGCTGAACGCCGTCACTCCGCTCATCGGAGTCCCTGTTATCATATATGTAATCCTCTCCCGCCGGAAATAGTTGCATCTCTGAGTCTTTGCATGGGTTTGCTCAATCGCGCTGCGCATTGTCCAGTTGCGGAGGAGTGATTTTTTTGCTAATTTNGTNCTCATAAANCAATTTTTGATGCAATGCTGAAAAAAATATATATTGCGGCGGTACTCGCTGCGATCTCTTTTCCGGTCACCGCGGATAATCTGGTGATACTCCATACAAATGATACCCATAGCGCAATAGACCCTCAGAAGGACGGTACCGGTGGAATCCTGCGCCGTAAGGTTGTGATTGACAGTGTGCGCAAAGCAAATGAAAATGTCCTTGTCATTGATGCGGGCGATGCAGTGCAGGGCACTCTTTATTATACCCTGTTCAATGGAGATGTCGAGCGAAAGCTTATGAATGCCATGGGCTATGATATAATGATTCTGGGTAACCATGAATTTGATTCCGGCATGGATGTGCTTCATGGCTATGTGAGCAAAAGCAACGCGCAATGGCTCTCTACTAACTATGACATGAGGGAAACTGCACTTGATTCTCTTTTTGCGCCATATATAATAAAGGAGTACGGTGGAAGGAAAATTGCATTTATCGGCATTAATCTTAATCCCGAAGGAATGATTTCAGCGGCAAACTCAAAAGGAGTCAAATATATAAACGGCATAAAAGCTGCAAATGCAACCGCATGGCATTTGAAACACAACGAAAGGGCTGACATGGTTATTGCCGTTACTCACATAGGCTATGCTTCCGGTGACAAGCCGGTTGACCTTGACCTTGTTGCCGCGTCAGAAGATATCGATATTGTAATTGGGGGACATAGCCATACAAAAATTGAACCCGGAGCGGAAAATAGCCCGTCATGGATGGTTGCAAACGCGCTTGGCGACAGCGTGCTTGTTGCGCAGACCGGTTCTTTGGGGCGATATGTCGGTGAAATTACTATCGACCTTGGAAGCATGGAGCCAAGCTATCGGCTGATACCGGTAAATTCACGCCTTGATGCAGATGTAGACCCGGACTTTGCGGCAATCCTTGAGCCTTACCGTCATGATGTCGATTCAATCCTTGGCATAAAGATTGGGAAAGCGGCAGAACCTATCGTTAAGGCAGATTTCGGTTTGGTAAACCTTGTGTCTGACATGGTGGGATATATCGGCAGTAAGCTAAATGGCGCGCCGGTAGACCTTGCGGTGATGAACAAAGGTGGAATCCGCTGCGACCTCCCGGCGGGAGATATAACCCGTGGCATCATAATGCAGATGATGCCCTTTGACAACAGGGTAGTGGTAATTGATATTTCAGGCAAGGATCTTGCGGATGGCTTTGATGTAATGGCAGGACGGTTTGGCGACGGTATTAGCGGAGCATACGCGGAGTATGATCCAGAAACACTGCTGTGCACCAAAATCCTTGTAGGGGGCAAAGAGATTGACCCTGACAAGATTTACCGCATCGCTACTATAGATTATCTTGCGTCTGGCGGCGATTACTTGAAATCGTTCAAAAACGGGGTGGAGACTGCACGTAGCAAAAAGATTCTTTATGATGACATAATGGATTATATCGCCAAAGGTCCTCTCAAAGGTAAGAAAGTCAAGGCGGATACAAAATTGAGAATGGTACAGAAACAATAAAACAACTATGCAGTTTAAGAAAATATTTTCATCAATAATAGTAATACTTTTCCTGAGTGCGCCCGCATTCATAGCTCCTGCGTATACTCCTGATATCGCAGGGCGCAAAAAGCCTTCTCTTGTAGGGGGCAAAGCCGCTGCGGAATGGGCTGATTCAGTTATTGCAACCATGAGTTTGCGCCAGAAGGTAGGGCAATTGTTTGTGCCTCGCCTCGATGTGTTTGATAATCCGGCAGGGCATGCCGCGTTAAAGAAAATGGTTACAACAGGGGATGTCGGCGGTTTCCTGCTTGGCAAGGGGACAGTTGCAGGGTATGCGTCATTGATAAATGAGGCGCAGGCAGCGGCAAAGATTCCGTTAATGGTTACCCTTGACGGTGAGTGGGGGCTTGCGATGCGCTTGACCGATGCTCCCCGTTTTCCTTACAGCATGGGGCTTGGCGCGATATCAGACCCGCAGCTTCTGTATGATTACGGCAAGGAGGTAGCGAGGGAATGCCGCGAGGTTGGCATTGCTGTGAATTTCGCTCCCGTGCTCGATGTCAACTCAAATCCGGCAAATCCAGTTATCGGCTACCGTTCATTCGGCGAAAATCCCCAGAGGGTCGCGGCTCTCGGTGCCGCATATTCACGCGGGCTGGAAGATGGAGGGGTGCTTGCGGTTGGCAAGCATTTTCCCGGGCATGGCGACACCTCAGTTGACAGCCATAAGGCGCTTCCAACTGTAGACCACACTGCTGAAACTCTCCAGAGCGTTGACTTGGTGCCATTCCGCGAGTTTATAAACCAGGGCAATGGAGGCATTATGGTAGGTCACCTTAAGGTGCCTTCACTTGATGCCTCAGGCACTCCGGCATCGCTTTCTCCAAAGATAACCACTGACTTGCTTAAAAAGCAGATGGGCTTTGAGGGGCTGGTATTTACAGATGCCCTTGCAATGAAAGGCGCTGTGGCAAAAGCGGGAGAAAACAATTGTGTTGCGGCGCTAAAAGCCGGTGCGGACGTGCTGCTTGGAAGTGGGGCGCCTTATGCCGACATCGATGCCGTTGTCGCAGCGGTAAAATCCGGGGCTGTTCCTGAAAGCCGCGTAGACGAGAGCTGCCGCAAAATATTGATGGCAAAATATCAGCTTGGTTTGTCGCACAANCCGCATAATTCCGTTCAGNNTGTTNCCAAGAGGGTTAATTCCGCAAATGCCGATGCGGTGAATGAGAGGCTGGCACAAGGGTGCATAACCATAGTGCGTGATAACGGCAACCTTATTCCTATCGGAGACCTTAGCAAAAGGGAGATTGCGGTTGTGAGCATAGGTGCGCCGAAATCAAATGAGTTTGCAACATATTGCAGCAAATACGCAAAGGTGAGCGAATACTCCATAGCTCAGGGCGGACCTACGCAGGCGCAACTCACCGAAATTTCCAATGCCGACCTTGTTATTATAGGTGTGTTCTCCAACTCTGCCTGGGCGGCTCAGGCATTCACTTCACTTGCTTCGTTAAAAGCGTCTATCGGGGTCATATTTGTGAATCCTTATAAAATGTCGGCTTTGAAAACCGGAATAGCGAAAGTGGGTGCTTTCGTTGCGGCATACGATGACACTCCGGCATTGCGCAAAGCAGCCGCGCAGGCTATTTTCGGAGGAATAAAGGTTACAGGGCGTTTCCCGGTGAATGTAAATGGTGTTGCGCATGAGGGTGACGGACTGAGCATAGAANAGAGCCGNTTGGGTTATGCTACTCCCATAGCGGCAGGTTTTGGATTCGAGCTGGAGAGGAGGATTGATNCAATAGCATCCGCTTGCCTTGCCGCAGGAGCGTTTCCCGGATGCCAGGTGTTGGTTGCAAGGNACGGTGAGGTCGTCCTTGANAAAAGTTATGGCAAACTGGAACGCGGAGGCACAGCGAGTGTTACCGGCAATACCCTTTATGACATTGCATCGATGACAAAGGCTACTGCAACCGCGGCAGGAATAATGGCTGCGTATGATGAAGGTCTGTTCAAGCTCAATGACAAGGTTTCAAAATATGTGCCGGGTCTGAAAGGCACTGATAAGGAGAATATCACTGTCAGCCAGCTTCTGTACCACGAGAGCGGCATGCCGGCTACTTTGAACATGAACAAGGTGATGATGGATGAGTCGACCTACTCCGGCGCATTGACAAGCAACCGGGCGCGTGCACCTTATACTGTAAAAGTTGCTCCCGGTGTTTATGCTCATTCTTCAGCAAGGAAGCGCACCGATATCCTTTCGGCAACTCCCAGCGAAAAACATGACATAGAGATGGCAAAAGGCATGTATGTAGGCTTGGATACGCGTGACACTATCATGAACCGGATTTATAAGGCGAAATTGCGACCGTCAAAAAAATATCTTTACAGTTGCCTGAATTTTTGCCTGCTCAGGGAGATGGAAGAGAACCTTACCGGAGTAGACCATGACCAGTGGGTTGATACTGAGATTTTTGCTCCTATAGGTGCTTACAATACCTGTTTCCGCCCGTTGGAAAGCCATGATGCCGCTGCTATTGCACCGACAGAGCATGACGGTTTCCTGCGCAACCAAACAATTAGGGGATATGTGCATGACGAACTTGCTGCTTTCAGCGGGGGAGTGCAGGGCAATGCTGGACTGTTCTCTACTGCGGGAGATATTGCCAAATACTCCCAGATGCTTCTGCAAGGCGGTTCATACGGACCGGAGCAAGTGTTGACTCCGGAAACAATAAGACTTTNCACAACANGCCGTGGCAACAGCGGGCGCAGGGNGCTTGCATTTGANCTTGNTTGCGGGNTCANGAGCCTTGACGGCAGTGGAACCGATGCTGATACTTACGGGCATACCGGTTTTACAGGCACCTGTTTTTGGATTGACCCTCAGGAAAAAATCATTTTTGTGTTTCTCAGCAATCGGGTAAACCCGTCACGAAACAACAGCGCGTTTTCAAGCGCCAATCCTCGCGGGGAGATGCTTCGCGCTGTCTACTCAACGATGCACTAACCTGTACTTTGGCAAATCTTACCATTTTTGCAGGGGCAGGCGCGTAATTCACCGGTAAAAGCTATTTTTGCGGCATGAACCATTATATAATTGACAGTGTGGATGCGTACAACAAATTGTACGGACTCACGACATATCACCCGCTTGTCGCTGCGGTTGACCTGAAAGAGGCAAAGAGCCCTGTGCCTAACGGATTGTATGACTACAGGAATATGTACGCATTGTTCCTTAAGAAAGGTACGCAGTGCGTTGTAAAATACGGCAGGCAGGNTTATGATTACCAGGAAGGATCTGTGGTGTCTTTTTCTCCCGGTCAAAAAGTGGAGGTAATAGGTGACAAAGTGGAATTTCAGCCAGATGTGCTTGGCGTGCTGTTTCATGCNGACATAATGTTTGGCACCCCGCTTGCCGACAAGATAAGGAAATACAGCTTTTTCGATTACTCCCAGATGGAAGCGCTCCACTTGTCTGAGCAGGAAAAGGCGCTGTTCATAGACTGCTACAATAAGCTTCGTGCTGAGGTTGAGCGTCCTATCGACCGCCATTCGGCTGATTTGCTGAGCGCCAATATCCAGCTGATGCTCGAATATATCTTTCGTTTTTACGACAGGCAATTTATTACCCGCCATAAAGCGAACAGCGGGGTCGTTGCAGAGTTTGAGAGGGCATTGCAGGATTATTTTTCTGATGATGGAAGCCGTGACGGTCTTCCAACCGTGGCGTATTTTGCCGACAAGGCTTGCCTGAGTGCGGGTTACTTCGGCGACCTTATTAAAAAGGAAACCGGGATAACGGCGCAGGAACTCATTTCCAGTCACATAGTCAATATTGCAAAGCAACTCCTTGCAACAGGCACAGATGATATCTCTTTGATAGCATACGATTTGGGTTTTCAATATCCTCAGCATTTTACAAGGTTGTTCAAGCGTGTCACCGGGTTGAGCCCGAGCGCCTACCGGCAGACACTGAGGAATTAAAAAAGCAGCGATGCGTCCCCGCGTCGCTGCCCTCGTATTGAGTATGAAAAAGTTATGTAGTAATTATCTGCCTATGGTGAGATTAGAAATGTTCAGGCTTCCTGCGGAACTTTTTGACAAATTTGCCTTCATGCATTTGCCAGAGAGTGTGAGTGTTGCTGCGGAAGAGGCTTCTCCCTTTATATTTATCGCATCTACAGCTGAAATAGANAGGGACGCAGCTGACGATGCTTCAGCTTCGAGCTGATTTGCTTTGCATGCCGCAATCTTTGCCGATGCCGCGGAAGATACTTCTATGTCAAGGTCGGAGCATTTGATTGAATTGGCGGAAAAAGATGCCGCGCTTGACACTTCTATGTCAACATTCCTGCCGGGCAATGAAAGATCGCCATTGATTTTGATGGAACCGGCTGATGACGCTTCAAAATCAATCACTACCGGAGCTGTTACAAGCACCTTTACCTTACTCTGGTTTTTCTGTTTCCTGCGGACTGAATTTTTGAANGACGCAGTAAGTTTTCCGTTTGTAACCTTGATATTGAGTTTGTCCTTTAGGTCCTCCGGGGTAACGACAGTGACAGAGGTTGTGGTTCCCTGCGTGTATTCAACGCTGATTGCCTCCGAGGTTTCGATGGCGGTAACTGATTTTGCCGCGACATTGTACTTGACNAGNCGAGGTTGGGCGGCAAAGAGGGCTGCCGCTGNGGAGATGAGGAGAAGAGCAAGCAATATNCTTTTCATGATTCAATTGGTTTTATTCATTAGACGCGATTTTTGAGAATAATGTTACATCAGCATCGAAAATTTAAAGAATTTTAGTAATTTAGCCCAAAATCGGAATCATGAAACATTTTTTGCTTATATTTTTCACCATTTGGTGTGTCAGTGCGGTTGCAGAACCGATTGACAGCCTTGCATACAGGATAACAGAGGGAACATCGGCAGGAAGGATTGTATTTAAGGAGGTGCTGGCAGACAAGGATTTCTTTGAAATAAGTGCTGACGGCTCCAAAGTGCTTATTGAAGGTAATAATCCGGTGAGCCTTGCGACAGGACTGAACTGGTACCTTAAATATGTTGCCGGGATACATATTTCATGGAATAACCTCACCCAAAAACTGCCGGATGTGTTGCCTTTGCCGGAAAATGCAATCCGCAGGGAGGCAAATGTCAACCGAAGGTATTACCTTAATTACTGCACTTTTTCCTACTCTATGGCTTTTTGGGACGAGGAGCGGTGGATGAAAGAGATAGACTGGATGGCGCTCCACGGCATAAATATGCCTCTGAGCCTTACCGGAATAGAAACTGTTTGGCGCAACCTNCTGCGTCGCCTCGGCTATAGNGANAAGGAGATTGGCGAATTCATAAGCGGTCCGGGATATTTTGCCTGGTGGCAGATGAACAATCTTGAAGGATGGGGCGGCCCTCTACCCGCACGGTGGTATGATAGCCAGGAGGAATTGCAGAAGAAGATAGTCGGGCGAATGCAGTCGCTCGGTATCGCTCCGGTGCTTCCCGGATATGCAGGAATGGTGCCGAGGAATATCGGGGACAAGTTGGGATACAAAGTAGATGACCCGGGGCTGTGGTGCGGGTTCCCGCGTCCGGCTTTCCTCTCCCCCTCAGATGAGCATTTTGACAGCATAGCAGACCTTTATTATGAGGAACTTGCGAAGGTTTATGGCACCTCGCCTTATTACAGCATGGATCCGTTCCATGAGGGCGGAAGCACTCAAGGGGTTGACCTCGGTGCAGCCGGCGCGAAGCTGATGGGTGCTATGAAGCGTGCCAATCCGGAAGCGAAATGGGTGATTCAGAGCTGGCAGCGCAATCCGATNCCGGCAATGACCGATACCCTTGATGCCGGGGAGCTTGTTGTGCTGGACCTTTATAGCGAAAAGATCCCTAAATGGAAGCGCAACGGAGGCTACGGCAAGCATGACTGGGTTTACTGNATGCTGNTGAATTTTGGCGGTAATGTTGGGCTGCATGGCAGAATGGACAGCCTTGTTGACGGATATTATGAAGCTCTTGGCAGCGAATATGGCAAGACCCTTACCGGAGTGGGTTCAACTCCGGAGGGAATAGAGAATAATCCGGTGATGTTTGAACTTGTGTATGAGCTACCTTGGCGCGATGAATTTAAAGCGGAGGAGTGGCTTGACGGGTACGAGCGTGCGCGCTATGGATTAGATTCCATTCCCGCGGGGATAAAGGATGCGTGGCATGCGCTTTACTCAACTGTATATAATGCTCCGGTGGATTACCGTGGAGAAGGAACTGTGGAGTCGCTGTTTTGCGCACGTCCGCGCTGGGATGCGAGAAGCGCCTCAACCTGGGGCTCATCATTGCTTTTTTATGATGCGGACAGCACAGCAAAAGCGGCATCTTTGCTTGAAAAATATTCAGGCAACTCAAACTACGAATATGACATGATAGATGTGCGCCGTCAGGCAAATGCAGACTGGGGCAACCGGCTTCTGCGTAAAATGGCTTCGCTGAAGGAAGCGGGCGAGACAGATTCCCTTGCCGCGTTGAGCAATGAATTTCTGGCGCTTATGCTACAGCAGGATTCACTTCTGAGCCTTAGACCCGAAACCCGCGTTGACACATGGCTTGATGCCGCGGGCAACCTTGCCGGTGATGACAAGGAGGCACGCGAGCTTTACAGGCGCAATGCGGCGATGCAGATAACTGTATGGGGCGACAGCGTGGCTGCGAACCGCGGAGGATTGCATGACTATTCGCACAGGGAATGGGGCGGAATACTGCGGGAGCTGTACTATGAACGCTGGAAAGCATTCTTTGACAGCGAACTGCATGGTGCTCCCGCCCCTGATTTCTACCGTATGGAGTGCGAATGGGTCGACCGCCGGAGCAAAGAATAACTATCTCTTCTTTGGCTGNACNGCAAACTTGTACTGNACATGNAGCAANCCGTAACGCGGCAGNACGTTNGTCCATGTTTCGGTACGCCCCTGCGCATTGACATTATAGGTGACATTGCTCAATTGGTGGAGCAAATCGAATCCGTCTAACATAAATACCCAGCGACCTTTTTGGGGAGCATAGCTTAGACGTACGTTCCATACCACATCGGTGGTGTTGAGCTCGGAGTAGGCATATCCGCGGCGAGTGTACAGGTTGAGGTCGGTTGCTATGCTGAAATTATATGGAAGAACAAAGTTGCCGTTGATTCCATATCGTGCTGTGGTTGCAGAGAAATCGTTGAACCCTTTGCGGTTTCCATGTGTGTCACGCCATTCAACGAGTGCCCTAAGCCCGATGCTCTGCTTGCCGAGCCTCCAGTTCAGACGCATGTCTTCGGATAGCACAAGGTTTTTGATTATGCTCTTTGTAAAGTTTTCACTGTCTGTTGCAATAAGATCCGCGTTGTGCCCGTAGGTGATCCGCGATGTCGTTATTATGTCAAATTGGTCAATAGTGCCGAATGCCTTGTAAAACTGTTCGTGCAAGCGTGCATACCAATTCCCATCCACATTCTGCATCATATATGTACGCACACCTGTCAGGCTGTTGAAGCTGTATGCTGTCGCCAATGCATCCTGTGTGAAGGAGTATGCAAGTGAAAGATAATTGCTCCATGTATGGCGCTGGAAAGAATTACGCGTCCAACCGAGTGTAAAATCGTTTTGGGCGGAATTTTTTAAGTTTTTGGCACCAACGTATATATTTAGCGGGTCACGAGTGTCTGTTATAGTTACAAGGCGGTCAAGTGGCACTAACTTGACATTGCGGTCAAATTTGAGTTGCAGTATGTTTTTACCTTTAGTATAATTGATGAAGGTGCTGTAAAACCAGAGCTTGAACGAATTGTCTTTGATATATTGGTTGTTATCAGTCTGTCGGTAATCAAGTGATCGCCATAGATATTCAAATACGGGCTTTACTGTAAGCATCAGTTTCCCTCCGGATGCGAATTTCTTATTATAAGTGAGGTTAAATTGCATGTATGCATCATGGGAGCGCATGGTGGACATATGGGACTGCCCGTTGTCAAGNGCCGACTGATAGTCAGCAGGGAGACTTCCGAATATTCCGNCGTCACCCANACGNTCAAGGCGGTAGAAANAGGAGTCTTTGGTTGACGATTTATNGAAATAATAACATGAAAGAAGCATGGACAGGTCTCCGCTTGGAATGAAAGTATACGATAATCCAGTATTGAAGTTGAGATTATGGTCAGGATGATTGCGTGTATAACTGTAAAAAGTGGAACGGCTATTCTCACGGTTATAATTTATATCGTAGCGGTCAAATCCGTAAGTATTACTGCGATCATAGTCAAGAGATACTGAGGAACTGAACAAATCCGGGGTAGAAGGCACCTTTGTGTCAAACTGCACTCCGCCGTTGACCGACAGTGAATTGCCGGAGAAGTAGGATTGCGTAAGTGTGCTGTTTAGGGTTATGTCGGCAAAAGAGGTTGTTTCTCCCGAATATATAGCTTCAAGTATTTTCAAGGTAAGATCGGTGAGTTCACTATTGAAAGCCGCCGACATGGAACGCCCTGTCTGATTGCGGTTGTTGTAGTTGAATTTGTTTGTAACACCGATATATTTATTTTTCGGGCGTAGTTGCAGGGTATTGCTGCTGTTGACCGTCAGATTATGTGACAGTGCTTTATCAAAACTATTTTCATAGGTGTCACCGCTGGTAAGGTAATTGGTCTGGTTTATGATAGCCCGATAGTTGTTGCGCACATGGCTTACAGTGGTAGTGCCTGAAAAATCCCATTCATTGTCCGGATTNACCNACTTGACATTNTAGGANAGTCCCGCCATTTTGGTGCGGAAATCTCCCGGGTTGTTTGTTGCCGTGTATTGGTCATTCTGCCCCGGTTGTCGGCTGTCATTGAGATTGTTGACATTTGCGATGAGGGCAAGGCGTGAGCGTGAGGTGTACCACATGCTGAACAGTCGTCCGAGATATCGTGAAGCTGTTCCGATTCCACCCTCTATGTTTCCCACATATCCAGACATATAGTCGCGTTTGAGAGTTACGTCCATTACATATTGGCTATCGCCAAGATCATGACCAGCGAGCTTGCTCTTTTCACTCATTTTNTCGTAGACAGATACGTTTTTGACTGTATAGGAGGCAAGATTATTGAGCATCAGCTGCTTGTTGCTGTTGAAAAAATCACTCCCGTTCAGTAGCAGGCTTTCCACATACTTGCCGTTTACATATATTTCTCCACCGTCACGGATTTCTACTCCGGGGAGCTGTTTGATGAGCGCGTCGAGCATTGTGCCCTCCGGAAGCACAAATGCATCGGCATTGTAGACCATAGTATCACCTTTGGCATAAAATTTTACTTTCGATGCCCTGACAACCACTTCTCCAAGTTCTTTCCCTTCCCGCTGAAACACAAGGTTATCCAGTTCGATATTTATGTCACGGTTACTACGCTTCTTAATTGTGATTGTACGTGTAATATCCATATAACCCGGCGATTGTGCCGTCATAATATAATCAGCATCCTCGTTTGGTACGGAAAATGTCAGTTGAGTAGTCACAATTGTCATTCCGATACCGTTGCGGACATGTGATGTTGCAAGTTTTCCATGTATTGTGTCAGTGCCGGCAGAAGATATAAGCCATCCTTTGAAATTACGGANAGNCTCTCCTGTAAACTCCTGTTTANCTGNTATTGANANGNTGAGTTTTTTTGCAGATAATTGTCCACAAGAAATAATTGCTAATAAGCAAAACACCAACCACTTCATCCTATATGTATGTAGGACTGTGGTTGCAAGAAATAACAGTATTTTCATGATAAAACGGGTAATGGTGAATAACTTTGATTTATTTCCTGCAAAGTTATTGCTAAGAATTGTACCCCGTTTTGGATGAGAGAGGTTAAATATTCCTCATTTGCCCCTGTAACTGATTGAAAATGAGCGTGAGGAAAGTGATAAAATTCNTNATGCTGAATATCAGGAAGTTGGCTACATCTTTGAGGCAAACTCCTCGCTGTCCGGGGCTCCAGATTCAAGGATTTTGTCTTTCAGGCGAGCCTTCCGGTTATAGAAGTTCTTTATCTTTATATCGGTGAACAGGCAAATGGCGCGGGGTGAGAATCCGGAATAGAGGTAGGTGAGGAAGGTAATATCGTTTTTCATTAGGGATGGAATCTGGGTGCGGACACGATGAATGAGTTTGCTGTTGTAAGTATCGACGAGCCTTTCAAGTTCAGCAAGTGATTTGTTGCCGCGCATATCATAAATCTGCCGCTCAAGCTCTTTGTAAACCGATAGACGCACATTGTCTGAGTCCGCATCCTTTTTATCGAAGTACTCATTGCACAAGCGGTTGAAAATGCTCCAGCGTTCAGCATACAGAGTCTCTACTTTTTCACGAAGTTCTGTGTTGGTGCGCTGATTAGTTTCATGTAGTGTTTCATATTGTCGGGCAATACGGAGCCGGTCTTCAATGTCTTTTCTGCGGAGTTTCCGGTAAAAAGAGATGATGAAGGCAATGATTATGCCGCATAATATAATAATGGCGAGTGGAACGGATTTCTGATATTTAATCCAAAATATGCGCCAACGTGATGTTTTATTTGGTTGTAGCCACGGACTAAGCTGTCCGGTGAATTTGCCACGGGATGTATTGATTGTCCATGTGTCATAGTAATGAAAGNTGCTATAATATGGGAACTGGATTACGCANTNCCATGTAATAAGGCTGTCTGTTGTCTCTTCTTCATCAACGGTCAATGAAAAAGGGACTTTGGGTTCAAAGATATGTTTATCTACGCACAATTCCATTGAATATATTTCTAATGCAACGCCCTTAGCCTGTATTTGAACCCAGACATCCATTTTGTTCCCTCTATTGCTAATAAATAGGGAAGTGATAAATAGGCTGTCCTGAATATTTTCAATGTATTCCGCGGTGCGCTCTATCGTATTTTTTGCCGTTGCATGATTACATGTGGCAAGGAATACCACAATGCAGCAGATATATGGTAGGATTCTGTGAGGTCTCATCTGTTTGTAATTATGTTTGAAAGCAGTGTCCAATCCGGTATAATCCAAGGTGCAAAGTTAAATAAATAATGAGTTGGGAAGAGTAAATTCGAGCAGAAAAATATTCCTCTTTTGCTTTGTTAAAGACCTGAAAATCAGTGTTGGCTGAAAATATAAATTCCTCATTGCCATTTAGCCCGGATTATCGGCAGGTGTTGCCGGCATTTATAGTTGGAGGATAGCATAAGGAGTAAAAAAACGGGAGACGGTGTTGTTGAAACACTGTCTCCCGAATAAGTTAAAACGACCAGCGATGCTGATTACTGACCGAGATATGTTTTGAGCAGTTTGCTTTTTTGTCCTTTGAGGCGGCGGATAGCTTTTTCTTTAATCTGACGGACACGTTCACGGGTAAGGTCAAATTTTTCACCTATCTCCTCCAGTGTCATTTCCTGGCATCCGATACCGAAGAACATCTTAAGAATTTCCCTTTCTCTCTCGTGGAGCTGGCGCAATGCGCGGTCTACCTCCTTGCTCAGGCTCTCCTGCGTGAGGGTAGAGTCTGCCATAGGGGAGTCATCATTTGTGAGGACGTCAAGAAGGCTGTTGTCTTCACCTTCTACAAATGGAGCGTCCACAGAAATGTGCCTTCCGGAAACCTTTAATGTGTCAGCGATTTTGTCAACCGGCACATCAAGCCTTTCTGCGAGTTCTTCCGGAGAGGGTCGGCGCTCATGCTCCTGCTCGAATTTAGAGAGCGCCTTGCTGATTTTGTTGAGTGAGCCGACCTGGTTCAGAGGCAGGCGCACGATACGGCTTTGCTCCGCAAGTGCCTGGAGAATGGACTGGCGGATCCACCACACCGCGTAGGAGATGAATTTGAATCCACGGGTCTCGTCAAACTTCTGCGCAGCCTTAATAAGCCCGAGATTGCCTTCGTTGATAAGGTCCGGCAGGCTGAGTCCCTGGTTCTGGTACTGCTTTGCCACAGATACAACGAAGCGAAGATTTGCACGGGTAAGATTTTCAAGTGCCCTCTGGTCTCCCTGGCGAATGCGCTGGGCGAGTTCCACCTCCTCTTCAACAGAGATAAGCTCCTCGCGACCAATCTCTTGCAAATATTTGTCAAGAGAGGCGCTTTCGCGGTTGGTGATTGATTTTGTGATTTTTAGTTGTCTCATTAGCTTTGTCTGAGATTTTAGCGTGCAAAGATAGTGAAAAAAATCGATTTTCTTAGCTCAAAAACGATGATTATATCCACATATCTTTATTAATAACACCCCGGAAAGAGATTTTAGTATGCAAAGATGTTTAAAAAAGCAAAAAATGGCAGTTAGCGTGCCAGGAAGCGGCATATCGGTTCGGCAATCGCGCCCATGCGGTGCTTGTATGGTTCGCTGCCTCTGGACAGGTCGTAATCTGTAATGCCGTTTTCAAAGCACCATTTGATTGTGTCGCACAAGAGCAAAATCCCCGGTGAATACTTGCTGAATTTCATGTTGGAGGCAAGTTTTGGCACTATAATCCGGTTGTCATACCGATATACAAGTGTAAATGCCGCAGGCTCACCGTTTATTTCCAGTACAATGAGTTTTGATTGGGACAATGCTTTGAAGCTTGCCGCTGTCATTCCGCTCCTTACCTGGAGGTATGCCTTAAACTGGCATAAGATGCCGCTAAGCAGGTTATGTTTTTTATTTTGCCAGTCTAATTTACGGATATATAGGAGTTTCCACAGGTTAAGCCAGTATTTTTTTGATGGAGGGCATGAAGAGTCAAATATTTTCAGCTCTGTTGCCACACCGTCGTCCGCAACATGGTTTGCCGCAGTCCTGATATTCTGGCGCATTCTTTTGCTGAGAGATGAAAAATAATCTTCATATCCGGCGAACCGGTTAATGGGAATGTGGAAACTCTCGCGGGATGAGCATTTTGCCTGTGGAAAGCGCATGCATAGGGCGTCATAGAACGGGGTTTGCTCAGGCAGGTCATAGAATCGCTTTGCGTATGCCTTATAGCGGATGGAAATGTAGTCTGCAAGGTGATTGAAGATTTGCTCACTGCACCCCGGAATATTAACAAGAGATGCCGCATTGTTGGTTCCGGAGGTTTTCCAAGAGATAAATTCTACCTTCTTTTTCGGGAATTCCTTTACGGTCAAAGGCACTATTGCTACAGGCAAGCCGTTTTTGCGCATCAAAATAAATTCTATATGCTTGAANAGACTGCGGTGCGCGGCATGAAACCGGGCTGCAAAACTATTCCATGTATATGTCTGGTAGAAAGAATAGTACAGTGGCGGCATCCCTGCGGCAATCTGGTTTGCAGCGGCAACATCCATGCTCTCCCATATATCCTTAAGCGGTTCTATANTGCGGAATACCTCAAAAGTGATATCATTCTCAGCCATATTTATATCGCAATTTAATCCTGTGCCTGCAAAGTTACGAAAAAACATAATATATAGGTGTATGTTGGCGTAATAGCGGCTTTGGAGAAATTGTGCCCGTAAGGGATAGTGTGCCCTCTCAGGCTCTATAATTAAACTTTAAATAGTGGCAGAGTAAAACATTTCCTTTATTATGCTTGTTGAATAGATACGTTTTCGTTACTTTTGTNGTGAAGTTTTANATNCAACTGCACGAGACATGAAATTTAACGAANNTTACCGNCTGNTTGAAGCCAATGGNTGGCAACTCAAGCCAGGCAAGAGAAAGGGAGGGCACGACAAATACGTGCATCCTGATTTCAAAGGTTCAATCATTGTCGGGCGCCATCAATCTCAAGAAGTTCCGAAAGGAACACTGGAAGCGATAAAAAAG
>WFLX010015936.1_pt1 | contig 21627 bp, 15 predicted proteins | sample 4967041 | NCBI WGS metagenome assembly WFLX01 (sample SAMN12857096, study PRJNA449069) | gut metagenome | isolation source: stool from male and female vole | host: Microtus ochrogaster | place: USA:Florida | collected 2017
TTCTCTACCGTGGGGGCGTTTTTTTCCGTACGACGCGATTCGCAATATGTGAGGCCTTGAATCTATTACTAATAACTAACTCATCATGGAAAAAGAATTAGAAAGGCTCAGTAGCAGGATAGCGAGAATCCTGATAGTAGTTTGCGCTTTATTTGCCGTAGGAAATTTGAAAGCACAAGAGTTTGTCGCAAGTTATTTTGATAATGGTAGAAACGTTACTTATGAATTATATGATAACTATACTGCTATACTTGTGAATGGAAAAGGCGTAAATCTTAATAATGCATTTTCTTTTGATTTTAACATTACATATAATGGTGAAGATTATACAGTAGTAGGTATAGGGGATAATGCTTTTGCAAATGATAAGCGTATAGCTTTTACAAAATTAGTTATTCCTAATACCATTTTATCAATTGGGACTTCTGCTTTTAACAATTGTACGCATCTTGAAGAGATTTGCTTACCGGCAACCCTTAAGACAATAGGAATTAATGTATTTGAGGGATGCACTGCTCTTAAAAAGATTTATTGTCAAGGAATTGAGCCGGCAATTCTTAAGGAAGATGGAACACTTTTTGGAGAAACTTCAACAACTACCATGAAGGTTTATACACCAAACAATAGTAAAGAATTATACAGTACTGGTTCTTCTCCTTTTTCGGCAATTAATATCGTAGAAACAACTGATAAAAGTTTAGGAGTAAATCGTATTGAGTTCAGTGTTAGAGATGAGGAATTGACTTTTAAACCAGGAGAGACACAAGAGGTGCATATCTCTCTTATAGGAGCGAAAGAGAAGTTTTCCGGTGCCCAATTTGATCTTTATTTACCGAAGGGTCTATCCATTCAAAAAGATGGCACGGGTTATAAGGCGTCTATAAACTCCTCTGATCATATTTTAGATGTAAATAAAGTTAGTAACGGTTCTTACCGTTTTTTAGCCTATACTCAAAAGCTGGAGAGTTCAGTCTATCAATTGAAGAAATTTCCAATAGATGAGGATTTGATTACTATTACAGTTGTAGCTGACAGTGATTATGATGGTGGTGAGTTTAAGTTTGCTAACTGTATAGGATCAATGTATTCGGAGGGAACCTATATCGAGGTTCCATCTGCTGACACGAGTTTCGAGTCAAGTGTCCCGGAAGTGCCGATTACTTCGATTGCGCTTAATAAAAGCAATTTAACTTTACAGGTTGGTCAATCAGAAACTCTTACTGTTTCTTATATTCCGACAAATGCTACCGGCAAGGCTATAACTTGGACTTCTTCCAATCCCTCGGTAGCCACTGTGTCTGCTACCGGTGAGATAACCGGTGTGGCACCAGGTACAATTACTGTTACGGCAACGACAAAGAATGGACAAACGGCTACTTGTACCGTAACGATCGAGAGTGCTCCTGATATTGTCGCAACATCAGTAACAATATCAACTCCTCAGAAAACCAACTTGATAATAGGTGAGACTTTGAGCTTATCAGCGGTAGTGTTACCTGAAACCACTACTAATAAGACTGTGGTTTGGTCAACTTCAAATTCTTCAGTCGCAACTGTGGATAATACCGGAAAAGTTACAGCTATAGGTTCGGGTGACGTTACTATTACAGCCAAATGCGGAGATGCATCAGGAACTATTACTCTTAAAGTTGAAAGCATCATTACTTCTCTTTCATTATCTTCAACTGAATTGACGTTGGAAAAAGGTAGAAAAGAGACATTGAAAGTTTCTTATTCGCCTTCTGAACCTGATAGACTCAGTCTAAATTGGAGTTCATCTGATGCTTCTATAGCCACAGTGAACGGCTCAGGAGAAGTTACGGGAATAAAGCCGGGTACTGTCGATATAACGATTACAGATACAGAAAGTAAATTGAAGGCTGAATGTACTGTGACAATTATAGAAACATTATATGGTGATTCAAACAATGACGGTAGTATAACTATAAATGATGCGGTATTGATGGTTAATTACATCCTTGAGCGTAATCCACAGGGTTTTGATGCAACCAGAGCCGATGTGGATAATAATGGTAAAATCAATATAGTGGATGTAATGATGACTATTGATTTGGCTTTGAAGGCATCGGAAGGAAGTATACAGCGTGCTCAAGCTTTAATGAATACACGCACTCCTAACGAGGCGGTAAAACTTGGGGTAACAGAAATTGATCATAATGATGTGGCTGTTATTCCCGTTAGTCTTGAGACGGAGGATATGTATACAGCGCTTCAAGCTGACTTTGTATTGCCGACGGAATTAGAAGTTGAGGATATTATTCTCGATAACAGTCTTAATAAAACCCATACGGTACAATTCATAAAATTGGAAAACGGAGCCATAAGAATGATCCTGTTCTCTTCCTCACTTCAGCCTCTTTCCACCGGAAATAATCTGCTCAACATTCATGTAAGAAAAATGGATGACGGATTTACCGGAGGTGAGATTGTCATGAAGAATGCGATAGCCTCTATGGAGGATGGCAGTGGTATGGCAGTGAGTGATGTAAAAGCTGAAATCAGTGTTCTTAGTGCTTTGGAGGATTTAACGGTGGATGATACACTGATTAGTGTAAATGGTAAGAGTATCATAGTTAAAACTGACGTAGGAAATAATGTGAATATTTTCAACTTGGCAGGAAACAAAATAGCTTCATATCAATCGGCAGGGACAAGGGTGACAGAGGTCCAAGGTGGTATCTATATCGTCATTGTAAAGGGTAAATCATATAAAATCTGGGTTCCCTAAACCCCTCCGGCTAAAAGCTTATATGTTTAACCAATGACGGAAAAGAAACTTATCATGATTAGACGCTTACTTATAATTATTTGTCTGTTATCGGGCTTATTCGGTCCCGATAACAGTCAAATACTGGCCCAAAGCACAGATTGGCAGATGGTCAATGCTGATAAGATAATATCCGGTTCTGATTCTGTCAATTTTAAATCCGGTGTCGTGATTTCACCTCAAGAAGACAATAGTTCCACTTCAATTACGAGAGGAGGGAGAATAGTTCTCGGTGATGTTAACGGTGACGGGAAATGTACTAATGATGATGTGAAAGCAGTCATAGACTATATCTTTGGAAGAAATCCTCAACCCTTCATTATTGATAATGCCGATATGGACGGGAACGGGATAATCGATATAAATGATGTCTTGAGGTTAGTGATACGGTGTTAACGGCAATGAGATGACAAAGAATTGGAAACTATTCATTAATTTTGCAATGTTAACCAGAAACTAACCATTATGAAATTTTCCAATACTATTTTATCAGCTGCCGTTATTCTTATGACGGGATCCGGGTGTCTGGGTACAGTAGATGTATGTGCTCAATTGTCATTTGGTCAACCGGAATCATTTAACGAGGGTTGGTTGTTCTTGAAATCTGATGACCCGGCCATGAGCAATCCGGAATATAATGACAGTGTGTGGAGAAAGTTGGACGTTCCACATGATTGGTCGATAGAGGGTCGTCTTTCACCTACATTGAATAGCTGTACCGGCTATCTTCCCGGCGGAGTGGCTTGGTATCGCAAACATTTTTCAGTAAATGACAGTCTGCCGGTGCATTATCTTTACTTCGAGGGTATTTACAACCGTAGTGAAGTATATCTTAACGGACATTTGCTTGGTAAGCGACCCAATGGATATGTTTCCTTCTATTATGACATCACTCCTTATCTGAAAGAAGGGGAAAATGTGTTGGCTGTGAGAGTTGACCATAGCCGAGAGGCGGATTCTCGTTGGTACACAGGTTCCGGTATTTACAGAGATGTATATTTGGTTGGAGCCGAGAAAGCTCATTTCACTCCTTGGGGACTTGGATGGGAAGCAACCTCTTTGACTGATAAAAAAGGAAACATAACTGTAGAGTTATCAGCTATTGATGAAGCCGGTGATAAAAATGCGAATCTGAAAGGTGAGGTGGAGTTGCTGGATGCTTCCGGAAAAAGGGTAGCCTCCGGCATAGCCAAGATGAAGAGTGGGGAGGTTACAAAAATCAATCTGACTGTGCAGACTCCTCATAGATGGAATCTCGATTCTCCCTACCTCTACACTCTTAATGCCAAACTGTTGAATAATGGAAAGACTGTTGATACCGCCACAACAAGAGTTGGATTACGAACTTTGGATTTCGATCCTGACAAAGGGTTCGCTCTCAACGGAAAAAATATGAAAGTGAAGGGAGTTTGTCTTCATCATGACGCAGGCACATTGGGTTCGGTTGTTCCCCCTGAGGTTTGGCGTCGGAGACTTACCAATCTTAAAGGAATCGGGGCAAATGCAATAAGGATGAGCCATAATCCGCAAGCTCCCGTAGTCTATGACCTTTGTGACGAACTCGGACTTCTTGTGATGGATGAGGGAAGTGACGAATGGGAGTTCCCGAAACGAAAATGGGTTGAGGGGTGGAATAAAGGAGAACCTAAATATGAGGGGAGTTATGACTTTTTCGAGGAGTGGATAGACAGAGACATCGCCGATATCGTGAGACGTGACCGCAATCATCCCTCGGTATTTATGTGGAGTGTGGGCAATGAGGTGGATTATCCAAATGATCCTTATTCACATCCAGTGCTTGACGGTTCCACAATCAACCAGCCCATGTTCGGAGGTTATAATCCTGATGCTCCGGATGCCATGAGAATAGGGGAGATTGCAAAAAGGATTGCCGGTGTGATACGTTCGGTTGACAAATCACGTCCGGTTACCGGTGCCCTGGCAGGTGTCGTGATGTCTAATGAAACGGAATATCCGCAAGCAGTCGATGTGGTTGGCTATAATTACACAGAAAACAGATATGCAGAGGATCATGCCAAGTATCCTGAGCGTATAATTTACGGTAGCGAGAATGGTCAGGGTTATGATGCCTGGAAAGCGGTAAGGGATAATGATTATATTTTCGGACAGTTTATATGGACCGGTACAGATTATCTTGGCGAATCAGGAGCCTGGCCTTCAAGAGGATTGAATACAGGTATGCTTGATTTCGGAAGCTTTCCGAAACCCCGTGGGAAGTTCAGGGCTTCTTTATGGCGAGAAGACCCCGTGGCGTATTTAGGTACTTATCCGAAACCAAGAAGAGGCAACAGGGCTTCAATTGATGCTCCCGATCTATGGAACTATGAGGAGGGTGATCAGATAAGAGTAGTGTGCTATACCAATGCCCCCTCGGCACGTTTGCTTCTTAACGGTAAAGAGATTGGTGAACAACGAGATTTTGATGACAAAATCGGAATGATATATTGGGATGTTCCTTTCAGTCCGGGCACGTTGAGTGTCGAGGCAATCGGTAAGGATGGAAATGTTATAGCTACTGATTCTTTACAGACCAGTGGAAGGCCGTTTGCATTGAAAGTAACATCAGATGTTGATGCCCTTGATAAGGATTGCTCGGTGGCTCATGTTACAGTGGAAGTTGTGGATGAGAACGGTGTCCCCGTAAAGTTGGCTGATAATAATATCACGTGCAGAATTGAAGGGCCTGCGAAGTTATTAGGTCTCGAAGGATCAGACAATACAGATATGGGAGATTATCGTGACAATAAGCAACGTGTCTACGGCGGTCGCCTGTTGGCATATATAAAATCAAAACCGGATGAGAAGGGCATGGCAACAATCAGATTCACATCGCCACTTTTAAAATCGGCCTCAATTTCTATTCCGGTGAAATAAGTCTGCTAAATTCCAAAATTTGATAGGCAAGTTACTAATAAAGTTATTTAAGGTACTATTAAAGGTAATATTCAAGTCACTGTTATGGAGTTTATAAGACCACCTTATCAGCCTATCGTTTGGAGTTAAGTCGAAGATAATTTATAAAAGAGTATTTACGCCTGCGGGGAAGATACGTAAGATCATCCCCGTGGGCGTATGCTTCACGTTCGAATGAGATATTCCTGTATGCCTCCGGCTGGTTACGGTATTGGAGCAGACGGAATAACCATTCCAGCACGTATAGGATGTAGAAGGGGATATAGAGGAGTTCACGTTGTTGCGCATCATGTATACGTTCGTGATTTACGACATATTTATTTATCCAGCTTTTATCTCGTGTGAAATAAAGGCCGAACAGGTTAAGACATATACCGTCAGGCATCAATTTGGTCTGAATGATCATATAAGGGATCGTTTAGGGTTCCTTCATTGGTCGGATTCCATATCCCATAGCACGTGCCATAGTTTGTTGAGTGAAGGTGGTGTTTTGGAAAGGAATATTACGTCCATCCTTTTGAGAGGCGCTGTTCAACCAAAGAGGTGCATACAGAAGACTTGCGGCTTCTTTGCCATCATTACTTGAACGATAACCTAACAGTGGTATAAGAAGTTCACCATCATCTAAAGTATATGACAACCTCGGATAATTCGGATCATCACCAATATACGTGTGGTTATAGGTATTGTTAACAAATGCCAACATACTCGTGCCCGGTACCATAAACCCTACCGGAGATGGATCGTAAACGGATTTTACTCCATTCTTGTCATTAGATTTCACATTCCAGAGATTAACATAATCATAAGATGGTTCATTACCGTCATGGCTGGAGGTCCAGAACACATCGGGAGTACGGATACAGGTAGAAACAAAATCGATATCTGTAGGCCGTGCGCTGTATGCCTGAGTTTTGATAGTCGTGATTTCAGTATGATCGGCTTTATACCATTCCTGAATAAGTGAAATGATAGGATCTTTACGTCCCCATTGGAAGTAATTGTAGGTAAAGGGTGTTATGACATGTTTGGCATCCCGGTTTATTTCAATCACGAGTGATTTGGGTGTCGTGCCGTCAGCTGTTATCTGAGTAAAGCGTACTTTAGTGGATTGGGCTTCAAAGTATGTGTCGTCACCGCCGGAAAGTTCCCCGATATTCAGAGCCATGAGTTGATGCTGAGCACCTTCGTAAGTGATTGTTCTGAGATTGTCCTCCGGACGATGCGGAGTTACCCATATTTGCCAGCTCCACATTATGTTGCCGTCATTGTCACGCACGGCGATGAGGGCATCGCCTTGTCGAATATATGTGGCCGGCACCTCAAAAGTTAAGCTTTGCTTATCGTCGGAGAGTTTTACATTTTCAATCAGGCAGAGGCGCCCCTCCCAGACGAGATATGCGTCTTTTGGCTGACACCCGGAGTTGTTATAGATATACGGGTCGGATATCGGGTTGCCGAGATGGTTGAGGAAATGGGTCAATACATGTGAAGTATGAGTGCTCCATTGGTATGCTGTCGGATTGGCTGTACTATTCTTTATAGCATTACCATACACAAGCGGAATCGAATAACTACCCGGAGCACTGACCACATAACAGTTGGCCGTGTTTTCAACCGTAGAAGCACCGGTAGAATTCGCCAGGTTATAAGGAGTGTATCCCGATGTAGAGTTGATGTCTGCTGTAGANCGTAATGTACGGGTATCGNCGCTCATGGTTGCAAACGTTGGTTCCTGCATTACTGTAGGTTCCGTGTATTCACCGNNACCGTCACCGGACATGGCANANTCAGTGATCCATTGAGNTCGTTCNATAACATTTCCNTTNTCATCTACAAACTCTGCTTTCCAAGGCACATTTTCTGTTGATACCTGTCCGTCAACAGTAGCTTCTGAGTGGCTGACTACTGAAAATACGAGGGGAACACCTGTATAATGAGATTGTAGGGTCGTGGTAGGTTGACCATTCTCATCCAGAATCTGAAGAATNAGCGTGTCAGAATCAGCGTTTGCAGAAAGTCTGTATATTACAGTTTTCCCCGCTGTCCATGTTTGACCGTTGAGAGAGGCTGAGAAAGTTGCTTCACTACCGTTGGTCTCTATAGTAAGCTCAATCTGAGATGAGTCAGATAGTGTCTGGGGGATAAGAAGGAAAGTCTGATCATCAGAGGTGATTGCCGTACCGGGTGCTACGTAATTGCTTCCATCGGCAGCAGATAAACTGATTTCCGGTGAGACAGAAAAATCTTTCATATCGTCGGCAGAAGCATTTAAAGTCCATTCTCCGGTTTCAAGATTTAATGTGCCGGAAGAAACAATATCTGTAATTTTAATTGATTTGACAGTACACGGAGACATTTCAGCACCTGTGACAAATCGTATTGCAGTAAGTGCGTGGTTGAATACCAGTTCGCATGGTGAAGACGATGCATCCTCAGGAGAGGCCCACATCAAATCTTGTTGATCGGCCACCTCGGCAGGAGTAATCCATGACAGGGAAAGAGATCCGGTATCATCTTTTGAGGGGAGAGTGGTGATGCCTTCCGTATCACTGAGAGCATCGACTGCCGAGAAAGGTGAATAAGCGTTGATATGCAGAAAAGCATTACCCGGCCAAAGGTATTCCTCGGCGGGTGCCCAGCCGTTTTCTTTTGTAACCTCAACATTGTACATGTAATCCGGTTTAAAGGTGTCGGATTCATCAGAAGAATCGGGATGCATAGAAGCAAAGACACCAAAAGATTCCATATTGTCATTATTGACAAGGGTTGAACGTGTGGTATGCTTTTGCTTAACATCAATGCCATCTATTACCAAAGGTACAAGATAGAGATTATCCGATTGTTCGGAAGAGAGTGTAAGTGTTTTAAGAGATTGTTGAGTAGTGCCGGTAAGTAAACCGGAACGTGTGGGCGACCCATTATTCCAATCAGATGATGTTTTGATAGAGAAAGTTATTAACTTACCATCCTTTGAGGGATTATTGTCCTCAAAGGGAGACTTATCATCTGTACATGCCGATATGCCCGTCATTATAGTTAATGTTGAGACCAGTATCAATATCCAAGAAGCAGAACTTGTAAATATAGAAGAGAGAGAACGGGTATGGAATCTTTTAATTGTCATCTTTATACGCATTAATTACACCCTTGTAAACAGTGGAATTGTTTCAGACCTTCAGTTATAGAAGGATAATGGTGACCGTAAGAGGAACGTTCAACCTCTTACGGCCTATGGATTAAATTAGATGTGGTAACTGAATATCAACATTATGCATTGTAGGAATGTCGCCGGAATGAATCAGTATATAATTATTGATTATTCTTGATTTCCATCGGAATATCGGTATTATCACCGGCAGACGCCCAAGAAGTTACGTTAACTTTGAAGTGAATCGGTCCACCGAGAATCGGTTCACCCGGATCAGGATCTTTGGGATCGACATTACCACCGCCATGAGAGAAATCGAGTACATAGACATATTTCTTACCCGGTTCCCAATTGGTAGAGATAGGTATAGCTGCCCAAGTGGCACCATTCTGGAAAGGAAATACCTGTGCTCCATCGGCAGTATTGATCTGCAATCTTACAGATAAGTAAGCTCCGCCCTGAGCATCAGCGGCATCTGTATCAGGCTGCCAAGCTGTAAGTTGTTGAGGAATCAGCATTGCATTGCCTTCGCTTCCCATTATGCTTACCGGATCAGCGGTTAATGTGATTTGATCACTATAAGTTTCTTCATAAGTGTCCTTGTCAGCACCAAGGGTCCAGGTGTTGGTGGTGAAATCAAAAGAACCTTTTGAGAGTGGTTGCCCTATTCTTACACCGGAAATTTTGAAGATATAAGCCGGATTATCTGCTTTAGCCTGAACTTCTATTTGAGAGAGACGGTGATTGAAAGTCAATTCAACGCCGGAGGCCTCATTAGTAGTTTTTTTGCCGATCACTTCATCAGTTGAAATAAAATCCACCTGATCTTCAATAGCAGTTGCCGGAGAGAAGTCTGTCAAAGTCTTAGTGTCATGATTAAGGGTGACAGTCCCCCCGGGAGCGGCGGGAGAATAAGCATAAAATGAAATTTCACTGTCATCTCCGGGCCAATAATATTCAGTATCGGAAGAAAAATATCCTTCACTACCTTTCTTTAAATCCTTTTTAAAGGGTAATTGTAAAAAGAAATCCTGATTGTTCAAAAAGGCTGATACTGTTATTTCAGAAAGGTTGGCATTTGTTATTTCCTCGGCACGTGTTCCGACGGCCGACCGAAATTCAATTGGGAAACCTTTATCTATATTTACGGATTCTTCTTCAGTGCAAGAAGCTAATGAGAATGCAGTTAAGCCAAATAATAATATAGTTGTCTTTTTCATAGTTATAGTTGGTATTATAATATTTAATATTAGATAGTTTACATAATATAAATGTTTTAAAAGGCTAATAGTTCATCATAAAATGATAAAAAATAGTCATATCATGCAGGTCACATTGACACATCAATAGTCTCGGTCTGCCAATCGTTTATTTCCGGGTGAAAACCGGCATCACTTTGAATAGGCTTAGGCAATTTCAATCCCCGAATCACAATATTAACATGATGAGGATCCGGTGCATTGCTGACTTGGTCGGTGACATCAAAAGAATAGTACCATTTACTTCCGTCAGTCAGAAACAGATACACTGTAAGTATATGCTGACGTTGTGTGTCACAACATTCCCCGAAGGTAAGGAACTCACCTTGAAGACCATTGATATCGGTATCGACAGAAAGTGTAAAAGGCATCGTCACAGGAGTATCAGTAGGATGTTTCTTACCATGCAAGTATCCTTCAGCCATTCCGGAAAGAGTGCCGTCAATCGTCTCTCCATGTGCATTTTCAAGATTTTCCACATCAAGAATCTCAACAGAGTAATGACACACTATCTCTTCCGGATAAAGGGTGATAATCTTATGAGTATCAGTTGGATTTAAAATAATACTATCGGAACGAGTGCTCCATGCCATGCCGGGGGTCGCAGCCATACGCTCGGTTTCGGTGCCTCTGACTCTCGGCACAGAATAAGATGACAGTTGATAAGCTTCCAATTCCTCGGCATCATCGGTATATATTTCTACACTTTCGATATCAGGTTGATTGCGGAATTTAGCCCAGTCATTTAAATCCGCGTTCATACCGATTGCATCGTATTGACCGACAGGCANGTCTATAGNACCGCCTTCGCNNCCTGAGAAAATATANCTGNTAGNATCGTTCACAAGGTTACGATCAAACATGATAAGGGCCATTGACGAGGGTTGGGCATCCGGTGCATTCCGCCAGTCAAATATAACTTCAGTGTCAATATTATGATTGTGGTCAAAGCACAGATCCTTATGATTGCACGAGGTCAGACTAAAAGTTGCCAATATGATTAATGCCGGAGCTATAGAGTTTAAAAGTTTCATCGGTTGCCTCCTTTCTTGCGGTTATAGTTGTCGCATCCTATGAGCCAGACAAGAGAAATCTCAGCTTTTGTGGGACCGACCCAATTGAGTTTCTCTGTCTTCTGCCATACATAACAACCATCTTCCGGAACATATTCCAATAATTTTCCACCGAGATAGCCTATTCCGATGGTGAAATCAATATTCAGATGTTTTGAAACGGNAANAGAATAACCATACTCNACACCTNCGAGGAAATTACAANGGTCCCAGAGATTATGAGAGGGACGACCTCNCATATAACCCTTCCCACCAANTNCAAAGTCGTATGTCACGACACCACCATAAATTCCGATATGATGTCCTGTGAGGGGTTTTTCATGAGCCTTAGATCCTAACCACCATCTCAAACCAAGGTCGCCGCCATAGGCACGCCAATAGCGATGAAGTCTGTCCTTATCCCACCAACCATACATCCAGTTACCAATAATTGAAAGATTTTTTCCTACATAAAATTCAGCACCGATATTCGGGAGAAGAAGGGCATCAAACAGAAGGTTAGTACGAATATCCATATAGAACGGGTGACAACATTTTTCACATTTCATCACTCTGTCGCTTATTCCTGTGACAGGTGGGATAAGTGCTATGATGTCTATGTTTGCATTCGGATTATATGCCGGTGGTAAGATAGGGGAGTGAGCCGGATAATATTCGAATAAAAGTGTGGAAGCTCTTAAAGCAGGAAAGAGNNGGGTGTACATATACCGATATGGCACACCATTGCGGAGNTGCTGAAGTCTTTGGAGATTATCATTCNGCGCNNCATTGGGATGATTTTTCATGATATCATCTATAAGACTTATAGTTTCTTCACGAAACGGTACATCGGGGTCAGACTCTACGAGTTGTTTCAGGCCGTTCCAATCACGACCTAAAAAAGTAAAAGAGGTGATCGAGTCGGGTAACTCAATCCCTTCGGAGAGATACTTGAAAATATTAGCCGCGCGTTTTTCCGATAATCTACGGTTGATCTCTACCGACCCTTCAGGAGAAGCACCTCNAATGNCGCTGACATGGCGCAGTTTGGCAAGAGAGTCAGGATTANTGAGGTCGGCAGCGATTTCGCTTATTTTTTTNNGAGTNGAATCATTACCTTTGAAGTGTGGATAAATAGCGGAACGTCCCTGAGGAAATTCCAAAGTCAGAGAATCTATATCTTTCTCAGCTGCATAAGTTTGTGTAGCTAAAAGAGACATCAGAGCAAGGAGTAGCGTATGGAGTGGATATATTTTCATAACACTTATAGTATAGTCATAACACTTAATTGTATAGTAAGAACCGTTTGAATAACATATACTATAAACAAATGACTTTAAAAAATTCCTAACGGGTGAAATAATTATGCAAATAAAGTTATGGCTGTCATTTGTTATCAGAGGGCGCGGCTTTAGAGATTGTGACGAGATAGACGCCGGAGAATATAAGTACAACAGCTATAGCTTTTGAAAAATTGAAATGATCGAGACCAAGACAAATACCCACGATTGTGGCTACTATTGGTTGGACATAGTTATACATGCCAACGATTGTAGGACGAAGATTTTTCTGACCTATCATAATGCAGATATAAGCAATGAAGGTCGCGAATATCACAATGTAAGCTATGCCCATCCATTCAGAAGTGGAAATCAGTTCCCATACAGTTGCTTTCAGATAAGAGAATGTCGCCGGAATTGCCACAATAGTTGCGGCCAGAAACATCCATTTCATAAGAGTGACGAGAGTATATTTCCGGATGAAATTGCGGTAAAGTGTAAGGTAGAGGGCATAACTGAGCTGAGCCATAAGAACTATAAAATCTCCTAAAGCCGGTGATGCGCCTCCTGAGATTGCGGCGCCGTTTCCAAAAACAAGAATCAACGCCCCTGCGGCTCCAAGCACGATACCCCCGGTCTTTTTTAAGGTTATGGGTTCGTGAAGAAAGAGCCATGCCAAAAGCATCACCCACATTGGCATAGTGGTAGTGACAAGTGAAGCCTCACCGGGAGAGGTAAGACTTACGCCGATGATGAAGCAGCCTTGATTGAGGAGCACACCAAGCATTCCAGCTCCGAATAGAAGTAGCACATCTTTCAAAGGAACGTTTTCTTTCGGCAGGAAAAGGGAAGTTATCCAAAATAGCAAAGCAGCTCCGGCAACTCTGAAATCCACTATTATCAACGGTGCAATGATGCCCGAAGCCAATGTGAGTTTAACCACCGGCGACATTAAACCCCAACATACATTGGCCCCCAACATTGCGAGATGACCTTTTAGTTTGAAATCGCTCATGACAAAGGAATCAATATTTTCTCTTNCAAAATTAGTAAAAATAGNAATAACTTNAAGAATTAACCACAGGTTTGGTAATNCNGAAGTCGTAATTGTTATTCCATCTTTCTTTATAAGANATTTATNTTTATAAATTTAATAGTNAGGAGCGATTATCTTTTGGAGTAATATGGAAAAATAATTAAATTTGCAATATCCGAAAAATCTCAAATTGCCAAGACGCTTCCTGACGACAGGAGACACTCAAAAGAATCAAAACTTTGGGCACCTGCAATTGAAGATAATTATTTTTTTAGACTACTTGTTGAATTTACCTAAACGTCAATGATTCTATGAAAAAGCTGATAACTGTCATTGTTTTTATTTCACTCTGGTTTACAGGGTGGGGGGAGAATGAATACACACCAATATCCGGACAGACGGTCAAGGATCATTACCGTCGGAGTTCTCTTTGTCTTTTGTTGCTCACTCATAGCGACAAACAATATGCCGATGCAATGACTGAAGTGTTCCAATCATTTCCCATGCCTCACAGATATAACGAACACAATGTGGATGTGAGAGTTGTAAAAGTTCAAGGAAAGCAGACAAGAGGAGACATTGAAAGAATATTGCACCATCAGGATATCGCCCGATGTGTAGTGGCAAAATGGTTTAACCGTAACTATGCCGGACACATGAACATGGATCTGATTCATGACAGAGGGGGATACGGTGCATTCCATGATGATTATACGAGATCGCTCAATACGGTAAGGGGTACGGATCTATTGCGGGAAGAGGGCATAGAACTTCTCGAGAGCACATTTGTATTGGTGTGCGACATGGATTATGCAGACCAGAGAAAAGGGTTTAAATTTGGCTCACTACTTGCCGGCTTAGGTTCTGTAGCAATGCAAACCATGGCCTCGATAGAGGAAAGCAAAGCGATGGAGGCGTACAGTAGAGGCGATTATAATAAGGCACGGAAAAAAGCTTCCTCTTCTTCCTTATGGTCGGCCGGAGCCTCTTTGGCAGCTGTGACTTCGGGGGTGCTTGGTGATATGTCAAAATTCCGTGTCAATATTCATGCTTATCTATATAAACTTAATTGGACCCCACAGATGTCGGAACAAGTATTCAACGAATATTGGATTGATCCCTCTACTCCGAGTGAAATAGCAAGGTCAAGGCAGTTAGCTTTTGATAATGCCCGATTCAATCTTGAATATGTAGGAGATTACAAAGCCATAAGTGGGAAGACAGTGCTTCGCAGTTGGTCAAATGAAAAGGAGGTGATACTCGATGTATGTGAGAGAGCTGTGGGAAAAGGTATAAAAGACCTTGCGAGGCGTTATGAGGTGTTCCGGCCAAGGACACCGTTCTATATAGAGAACAATATGGTCTATTCCCACATAGGCACAAAAGAAGATGTCACTTTAGGAAAGAGGTATGAAGTAGTGAAGAGAGTCAAGGATAAGAAAGGAAAAGTATCCTATAAGAAGTTGGGAGAGGTGATGGCTGTGCTTCCTTGGGATAATGTACATATACGTTTTGACAATTATTTCAATAATGGCCATAAAGGAACTCTGTTCAAAGTGATGAAAGGTAATCCGGAGCAATTCGCCATGACACCCGGACTCCAGATAAGGGAAAAGAAATAAAAAACTTATAAACATACAGATAATGAAAAAAGTATTGACCCTTTTAATGATATTGATAATATCGTCAGCTACCGGCCTATGTCAGAAATATGATATACGCGTTGAGAACCAAGGGGAAGGTGGACGATATTATGTGAAAGTTACCGCCTTGCTTGATAAGAAGCAAAATAAAGAGGCACTTGATTATCTGAAGAAGTATGCGGTGGAGGGTGTGATGCTCCGCGGAATCGGGGGAGCTAACGGTTATTCATCGCAGAAACCACTTATAGAGGATCCTACAGTAAAAGACACGCACAAAGAATTTTTTGAAGCGTTCAATAACGAAAAAAAATATCTTGATTATGTGGTTCTTGACAATGAATCGGTCAGTGTGACACAATTGCCGAAAAAAAAGTATGAGGTAAGTGGCTTGCTTCTAATAGATAAAGAAAGACTACTACATTTTTTGGAAGAGAGTGGCATCATAGAAGGTTTTGGAAATTTATGGTAAAAAGAGAAATATGAAAAGAGCTATATATTTAGTGTTGATTGTCATAGGCATCCTAATGACAGCATGTGGGAGCAAAAAGCCGATAGCTTCCACCGTGGCTTATACAAATCATGCTACAGAATGTATCGGGGCTGATCCGGCCGGTTANCTGCGACTACGAGTGTGGGGTGAGGGGAAAGATAAGAAGGCNGCTCTGGAACAGGCTAAAAAGAAAGCAGTGGAAGAAGTTTCTTTCAACAATCTCACAGCCGGGACAGAGAAAGGTCATTCATGGCCGATAATAGACAATCCCACTATCAGGCGGACTCAATCTGCTTACTTTGCAAAATTCTTTAAGGATGGTGGTGAATATAAAAAGTACATTAAAGCAGAGAAACCCGGAAAAGAAGAATACTTCACCGGTAACGACAAATGGGTAGTGCCGGTGGAAATCACTGTTGACAAAGAGGGTCTCAGGGAGAAATATATAAAAGATGGAATTATTAAATAAGCTATGACCATGAAAAAAATAATAGCCTCAGCGATAATTTTGATGATAATGTTTGCCACAGCTGTGGAAGCTATGGCACAGAAGGTCATGACACCTCCGGTAGTGATGATCGTACCTGATATGATCTATTGCAAGAGTCATGGATACGTGACTACACTAAATAATGTGAATAGTGTTGAAGAGGTGCCCGATTATGAGAAAGCTCTTTCTGAAGATCCTACGCTTCATAGTGCAGTAACTCAAATAGCCCAACTGATCACAGAGCGGAATTCAGATATAGTAGTGATAGACTTACAGGAGGCGATAAATCTTGCAAAAGAGGATGCTCAGTTGAACTCGGCAAACGGAAGTGAAGGAACAGAAACCATCGAGGAGCAGATTCTACGCAATTCAAATGCCGATATCATCATAAAATTACAGTTTGATTTGTTAAAATCCGGACCGAGCTATAGAGTGTCTTACACTTTACGGGGAACCGATGCCTACACCGGTCAGACATTTGCACCTTTAGAGGGTGTGGGTCCTAATTCCACTTCAGCCAATCCTGTTATACTTCTACGCGAGGCGATCTATGGCGGGATGGATTCATTCCTGAAAAGCGTATTGGCACACTACAACTCCATGTTGACCAAAGGTCGCATGGTAGCATTTGATATAACTACCACCTCAGTCTCTCCTTATAGTTTCAACAGCAAGATTAACGATCTTACTCTCCGTGAACACATCGAGGATTTCCTGTATGATAACTCCGTAGATGGTGGAGGCCTTGACAGACTGAAAAGCGGTGATACATTCATGCAGTATCAGGGTGTTTATATCCCTCTGATTACAACCATCCGTGGTCGTCAACGCCGACAGGGAGCAAAAGATGTTGCGCAGAGGTTGGTGAATTATCTCGCCGATCTCGGAGTGGATGCCGATTATAAGATAAAGGGTCTTGGGAAAGTAAACATCTATATCCGATAAAATTAGCAACTATGAATACTCAAAAATATATATTTAGCTTCATATTGTTAGTATTCGGCATGTTCACAGGGGAACTTAAAGCCGAAGACAACAGTTGTGAGTTGCCGATAATGGTGAGGGTGAGCGATAAAAGTGCTTTAGCTACAGAAAACGCTGAAATGCTGAAATCAAAGCTTGAACGCATAGTGACTCAGGCAGGATTCGGAGGTACAGAGCTCTCACATTTATGCCTTGAAGCTTCAGTGACTCCTGTAGACAGGGAATTACTTAGTGGCACACGTCCTCTTGTGACAACTACTGTAGAAGTGACTTTACTTATGTATAATGTCATGGGAGGTGAAAAATTCGGTTCCACGACTATAGAACTTAAAGGTGTCGGAAAAACAGAGAATATAGCTGTAAAAGGCGCTTTGACATCTTTTAATCCGTCGGATGACCGTTATCAGAAATTCTTGGAGCGTTGTCATTCAAAGGTGATGGACTATTACCGTAGCAATATTCCATCCATAATCCGGCAGTCGGAGATTTTATCCAATCGTGGTGAATATGAGAAATCATTATATCTTTTGAGTACAGTGCCTCCCTGTGTGGCAGGATATGATGAGATAGGAGAAAGGATGCTGGCGGTTTGGCAGGAATATCTGGATCAAGATTGTGCCGAGAAAATTGCCAAGGCAAAAGCCGTGTGGCACTCGTCACAGACAGAGGAGGCGGCTAAAGAGGCAGCCGCCTATCTTGCAGCGATCGACAGAAAATCCGGATGTGTGGAGGAAGCTGATAAATTGATGGATGAGATCAGTAGCAAAATAAGTGAGAATATAAATCGCCTTCTACAGCAAGAGGAAGATAGCCGTGCTTTTGAAAAGGAATCGGCAAGGGCAGAAATAGAATTACGAAAGCAACAGATAGAGGCTATCCGTCAGCTTTCACTTGCTTACGGACAGAATATTATCAAACCNGATGACAANGATAATTTGCCCTTGCAGGAGAATGATAATAATAAAAATAATTCTGAAGAAGAATGAAAAGCAAGGGTCTAAGTCTACTTATTGTATTGTTATGTGCCGGGACTGTTAATTTCTCGGCGCAAAACACTGATCCTTTTAATAATGCGAGGGGGACGGTGAACTCCGGAGATAAAGATGCCTTTAACTGTAATCGTGCTAATAATTNTAATGACTACAGAACGAGTCTTAATGCCGAATATGCCGGGAAGCTGAGGGAAAAATGGAGAGGATATGAACAGCGACCGGGTGAGGATGCTCCTGCGGACGATAGGTTGCCGGTGATCCCCAAACCGTGGAATGGCAAAGATGACAGAGAAGACAGGGTCATAAAGATACAAGAGGTAATCAGACCTGTAAAAGATGATAAGAAAACNGNNCCNATNGCTCCGGTTAAAATAGATCCTGATATTCCTACTGAATATTGTGAGTTTTCATTTATGGGGACAGGTATGAAGGTGAGGATACCGGAGGGAGAGAGATTCAGAGTAAACGGGGTAGGAGAGTCGGCTATAGCGAAGGCATGGGATACCTTAAGTGCTCCCGCTTACGCAGCGCTGGTAGCAGATTGCCAAAGATTAAAGAGCGAATACAGGTTATGCGACTGGGCATACCTTAATATGTTGTATGCCTTGAGCAGCCAATATGCATCCGGAGAAAACGCTGCTACTTTATTAACTGCCTATCTGTTCAGTCAATCAGGGTATAAACTCCGTATTGGAGAGAATAGCGGGATTCTGGATCTATTGTATGCCTCTAAACATATCATTTATAATAAGAATCGTTTTGAGATAGATGGGGAATATTACTATCCGTTCAAAGGGGTGTCGTCAAATCTTTACATATCCGGGGCCTCCTTTCCCAAAGAGCAGTCCTTGTCACTATGGATAACCGGACCCCAAAAGTTTGATCTTTCCAAAACCCCTGAACGATGGTTGAAATCTACCCGTTATCCGGAAATGCACTTCTCATCGAATGTCAACAAGAATCTGATTGATTTCTTTGCTACCTATCCCACATCAATGGTTGGAGGGAATATGATGACAAGATGGGCAATGTATGCGAACACTCCGATAAGTGAGGAAGTGCGTGCATCATTTTATCCACAGTTGAAAAGTGCTATCTCGGGACTTGATGAACTTGCAGCAGTGCAGAAACTGCTGAATTGGGTTCAGACTGCTTTTGTTTATGAATACGATGATAAAGTTTGGGGGCATGACCGAGCCTTCTTTCCCGAGGAGACGCTGTATTATCCTTATTGTGACTGTGAGGATCGCTCGATACTTCTGACACGTCTTGTGCGAGATTTATTGGGATTGAAATGCCTTTTGGTATGTTACCCCGGTCATTTGGCAGCGGCGGTTGCATTCAGCGACGATGTGGGTGGTGATTATATATTACACAAGCAACAACGCTATGTGATTACCGATCCCACCTACATAGGTGCTCCTGTAGGTCGAACTATGCCCGATATGGATAATTCATCAGCAAAAGTTATCCTCTTAGACTGATCTTGGTCGATATTCGGGTTTTGTCATAATTCACAGAGTTTCAGAGTGAAAATATAATAAACTTATACAATAAACTAAAGTCGTTTATATATTCTCAATGGTTACGTCTATTTTTATGTCTTGATTGCGCGTGAGCAATATGTCGGTAGAAGTATCTTCTTCGTCAGGGTTGAAGAATCTGCTATTGTTCCTCGAAATTGTCCATCCGTTCATCAAACCACCGTCAGGATAGATGCTCAGCTTCTTTCCGGCACATTCAATAGAAAGTTCACGCCAATGCGTTAACGTGTTGCGTTCTTTTGATTGTACAGGGATTAGCACTCCCTCCTGATCAAGAGTTTCAACCCACTTTCGAGCGAGCCCTGTAAGGTACATATCCCTCTCACCATAATTTGGCAAATTAACTGCCATACCAGGGCGACGCTGAATATCCTGATATTTTTCTACCAGAAATTCCACGGTGAACGGTTTATCAATCTTTTTGACGAAATATTCAATTGTCTGGAGTGTAAAGATAATCGCCATTACGCTCTTGAGATGTTCATCCTGATAGGTAATCTTAATCGGATCTTTCTTTTTCCGGCAGAAAGAGAAAAATTCATTGAAGATACTCCTTGCCTCGCCTTCAATAACTTCACCGAGGGATTTGGATGATATTTCGGAAGCCAAGTCTCCACTCAATTTTACTATCGACGTAGTGGGCTTATATCTTAAATCCACTTTCTCAATCTGGGATAAATCCAGGTTGTAATCAACCACGAAAACAGTACCGTTTCCCCACTTTTCATCAAGCGTGCTGAATTCAGGGTTATTTGTAAGATACAGTTTGCCATTAAAATATGCCAAGGGATAAATGTCTTTGCCGGCAAGCGGATTATTCATCTTGAAAACACCCTGAGTCCAAGATTTTATCTCCCGTGCCATTTCCTTTACCGGTTCGTTCATTGAATCTTCGGCATTCTCAACTATGACAAACTTGATGAGATCTCCTTTNCNATGNAAATAGTTCAGAAGATGACCACGCCNGCCANCATCTGAATCTCCGTAATTCCAATGAGAATAATCATTATCTACAAACAACACTATCTCTCCTTCAAATCCATCGATTGCTTTTTGGAGCTTGGACAATGAAGACTCGGAGGCAGAATCTCCAACCACACTCTTCACTTCGTTAGGAATAGTCGCTGAGTTCAAATCCTCTTCCTCAATCCACTGTAGAGCTGCANGTATATCTATATTTTCANGATAANNCANNCTGAACTTATCCAGAAGCATATCTTTTGACTTTGTTCTGTCNGCAGTCAGTAGAATATTTTTNGAGTACCTGATGATANACTTCATCATCTCCATTTCAGCAAGCTGATTGGAATNTCCGGCGCCACCTGGATTAGTGTCGAATATGCAAATATGCCCGTTGGGGGTAAGAGTAAAACTGATTGCAGTAGTATCCTTCCCTAAAATCTCCGCAAGACTGCGGCTGAATACCAGACCAAGTGTGGTCAGCAGTCCTTTGTTTTCATCCGTAATTCGGCTTATCCATTTCTTATTCCCTTTATGTCGGATACGTATTTCCGTGTAATCCGTCTGAATAAGGTCGCCAAGAATGATATTTCGTTTTATCGACTCGGGGCGATTACTTCCAGCACATTTATGATTCTTTTGAGCGCCAGATATCTCATAATGGAAATCAGGACGGTCTTCATCATCCGAAGGAATATTATTGAACTCTGAGGGCAGACGTTCGAGCTTACGTTCATTATTTGCTGCTATGGTTTCAAGAACAGTCTTTCCACATCGAGTGCAATGGCAGTAACCATGACCGAGCCCATCATTATAATACAGGATCTTTGCGCTACCGCTCTCTTTGCTACTGCGAAAAGAGAATAGATGTGGTTCCGTAACCACATCTCCCCATTCGGAAGCACCAATCAGCTGAGCGTTTACACGGGTATATACATTAGATCCTATGATACGATTCTCAGTCTCATTAATGTCTGGCAAGAATTCAGTAGGCTGAATCATTTCCAGCCCAATCTCCTGATTT
>WFLX010157347.1_pt1 | contig 21616 bp, 21 predicted proteins | sample 4967041 | NCBI WGS metagenome assembly WFLX01 (sample SAMN12857096, study PRJNA449069) | gut metagenome | isolation source: stool from male and female vole | host: Microtus ochrogaster | place: USA:Florida | collected 2017
ACTACGACCGTTTAATTATGCTCAATAGACGTTATAAGTGAACGTCTATTTCATGTTTTTAGAAATTCTGTAAGCATTCGAGCTATAGGTATCAACACAGATATAATTCTCGCTCAAAATAAGAGTAGTTTTAAGGAGGCTTGTGAGGTCCGAAGGTGTGAACCTTTTGGGGGATGTACTACATAAGCACGGTGCCGACGATACCGCAGGCGATGCCGATGAGGGTGCCGCAGAGGACTTGGGACAGAGTGTGCTGGCGCAGCACCATGCGGCTGGTCATGACGCATCCCGCAACGAGGATGGAGAGGCAAAGCCACCAGATGGGGTTGAACCTGAAGATGGAGGAGTAGGCTACCAGTGCACCTATGACTCCTCCGGAGCCTGCTGCGTGCATGCTCACCTTCCACCACACGTTCACCAGTACACAAATGCACTGTATGAGTAGCGAAATTCCGATGATGGCCATCAGGAAGTGCGGCATGTGAGTGATTGACAGGATGTGCATGAGGCACAGGTAGCAGCAGATGTAGATGATGTAGGGCATGGCACGTTTGTGCCGTTTGCGTAGCTCCAGAGCGCTCCAGCCATGCAGGCGGCGGTAGATGAAGACGCCCAGTGCGGGCAGTGCTATGGTGAAGAAGGCAACAAGCGAGAGAAGCCACAGCTTGAACGCAATGGGAAACAGAGAGAGAAAGGAGAAGCAGAGCAGAAGGCTGGTGCCGACGGTTGGATAGTACGTCGGGCGGAACACGGTGGAAAACACTCGGGCGGCGATTATGGCGTATCTCATTTTCTCAGTCTTGCTACGGGAAATCCCATCATTTCACGGTATTTTGCCACGGTGCGGCGGGCCACGTTGAAGCCATCGGCATGGAGCATCTGCGCGAGGCGCTCGTCGCTGAGCGGCTGGCGTTTGTCCTCTTGTTCAATGTGGCGGCGGAGAACGGCCATGACCTGCTTGGCCGTGACATCGCTGTTGTCGTCGCGCTGACTGGCGCGATGTGTGAAGAAGTGTCGGAGGGGGAATGTGCCGAAAGGCGTCTCCACATATTTGCTGTTGGTGACGCGGCTGACGGTGCTGATGTCGGCGCCTGCCAGCTGCGCCACGTCCTCAAGTTTCATGGGGCGTAGCAGGGTTTCGTCGCCCTCCAGAAAGAACGGTTTTTGCAGTTGTACGATGGCCTGCATGGTGCGTGTCATTGTTTCGGAGCGCTGGTGCAGAGCGTTGATGAACATTTGTCCGCGTTCCACATATTGGCGCACGAAGGTGTCCTCTGCCCCCTTGGCATCCGGGCTGATGACGAGCGAAGGCATGTTGCCGCGCGAGAGGGTAATGGTGATGCTGCCGTTCTCGTCCGTATCAACGAAGAAGTCTGGCTGGATGGTCTGTGCGCGGTCGGCTGTGCGTGCGCCGAGGGCGCCTCCGGGACGGGGATTGAGCCGCAGGAGTTCGCGTTGGAGTTGTTCGGCCTGTCCTTCCGTGATGTGCAGTCGCTGTTGCAGTCGTTGCCAACGCTTGTGAATGAAGTCATCGTAGAAATTCTCAAGCAAGCGAATGAGGAGCTCGCGGTGCGGGTTGTCCTTGGCGCGTTTCACCTGAATGAGCAGGCATTCTTGCAGGGAACGTCCGCCTATGCCGGGCGGGTCGAATTGCCACAGCACTTTCAGCACGCTCTCCAGTTCTGCGGCGTTGGTAGCGATGCCTTGATAGATGTCAGCTTCGTCGGCCAGCTCCGTGAGGGACTTTTTGAGCAGGCCATCGCTGTCGAGCGAGCCTATGAGGTACTCCATGAGCTCGCGTTCATGCTCGTTCAGCTCGAAGTCGGCCATCTGTTCGCGCAGTCGGTCGGTGAGTGCAAGCGTGTCATCGTAGGAATAGTACTCAGCGGCGTTGTTGCTTCTGCTGGCACTTTGCAGGAAGTCCGGAATGTCGTCCTCCGAACGGAAGTCGTAGGAGGCATCGCCCGCTGTTGTGTCGGTGTAGGAATCGTCTTCGCCGTTAGTGCCGCCGTATGCTTCGGTGTCCGCTGCATTCTCCGTGTCTGCATCCTGACGTTCCAGCCAGGGGTTTTCCATACATTCCAGTTCCACGCGTTGCTGCAAGGCTTCGACGGGCATTTCCATCAGCCTGACCAGCATCACCTGCTGTGGCAGCAGCTGCTGGACCTGCACTTGCTGCTGCGTCTGTTCCTGTGTCTGTATGTTTTTGAGGCTCATGTCTGCGGNGTTGTTGCANNGGTTTCGGGGTGATAGNCCTGTTGTGTTGTGCCATCGTTCCGGCATGGTGTGANGCNCATNTCGGCTGCTTTGGCGAGCATGAACCGGAAAGCGGCATCGTGGTCGTTGGGNATGACGGAGTCCCAGATGGCGTCCTTGACGGCNTGCTTCAGGATGCCTATTTCGCGGCAGGGCTTAAGTTGGAAGGTCTGCATCACCTCATCGCCAGTGATGGGATTCTGCCATGTGCGGTAGTTGTCGCGAGCCTGAAGGTCGGCAAGCTTCTCTCGCACGAGTTTGAAGTTTTGCAGGAAGCGCTGCTTCTTTTCGCGGTTTTTGCTGGTAATGTCCGCTTCGCACAGACGCATGAGGGAGTCGATGTCTTCGCCCGCCTCAAACAGCAGTCGCCTTACGGCACTGTCCGTCACCTCGTTGTCGGCAATGGAGATGGGGCGCATGTGTAGCCCCACGAGTTTTTCGACAAAGGTGAGGCGCTCGTCGAGAGGCAGCTTCATGCGGCGGAAGAGCGGTGCGACCATCTTCTGTCCGATGTAGTTGTGGTTGTGGAATGTCCAGCCTGCCAAAGAGTCCCAGCGTTTGCTGCGGGGCTTGCCGATGTCGTGCAGGAGTGCCGCCCAGCGCAGATACAGTTCTTTCTCCTCGCGTGTAGCGTCCACCTCTCCTGTGGCAGGCGTTGAGGCAGCCACATTGTCGAGTACTTCAAGCGTGTGGTAGAAATTGTCTTTATGGGTGCGTCCGTTGCGCGACTCCACGCCCTCGAGGGCCGCTATCTCCGGCAATATGAGTGGCAGCAGCCCGCTTCTGCTCAGTTCTACAAAGCCGATGCTAGGTGTTGCTGTCTTCATTATCTTGTTCAGTTCGTCTATGATGCGCTCCTGCGAGATGATGCCTATGCGTGCCGCATTGCGCTGGAGAGCGTCCAGCGTGTCAGTCTCTATTTCGAAGCGCAGCTGCGTGGCGAATCGGATGCAGCGCATCATACGCAGAGGGTCATCGCTGAAGGTGACGTCGGGATCGAGGGGCGTGGCAATGATGCCGTCTTCCATGTCAAGCAATCCGTCGAAGAGGTCGATGAAATCTCCGTAGCGGTCGCTGTTGAGACAGACGGCCAATGCGTTGATGGTGAAGTCGCGGCGGTGGAGGTCATCGTCCAGCGTCCCGTCTTCCACAACCGGTTTGCGGCTCTCGTGTCGGTAGCTCTCCCGGCGTGCGCCCACAAATTCCACCTCTTGCCCCTTGTGCTTGAGTTGTGCCGTGCCGAAGTTGCGGAAGATGCTGACGTGTGTGCCGCGTCCCATGCTCTTGGCCAGAGCGTGTGCCAGACGAATGCCGGGTCCGTCGTCGTGTCGCTCCTGTCGAGGGTCCACCACTACGCAGTCGATGTCCTTCGACGGGCGTTCCAGAATGATGTCGCNCNCANAACNTCCCACCACATAGCACTCCAGCCCCAANGCATCGGCNGTCTGTCCGATGCGATGAAGCAGGGGNGTGTCGATGGCACCGAGCGAATCGGTCTGTCGTGTCCGCTGCTTGAAATTGTCGTATTCCGTGATGGCTTCCTGAATCGTCATGTCTTTTGCCGGCGCATTATTGTCGCTTGAGGTCTTCCTGTAGTTTGCGCTCGAAGAATTGCTTCTTCACGTTGAGGCGTTTCCATTCCTCTCCGCTGACGAGCTTCAGGCTGTCTGTGGCCGCATGCAGCTCGATGCTGTCCAGCAGCAGAATGGCCTGTTTGCGTGCTTCGATGGCCGTCGGGCAGTTGGCACGCAGCGACATGATGGTGTCGCGTGCTTCGTCGTAGAGGTGGTGGCTGAGTGCATAACGTGCCTCTTTCAGCATGCCGGCGGCCCTTTCTTCGGGTGTGGGGCCTGAGCAGGCCGAAATGAGGGCGAGCAGGAGCAGGCCCAGTCCTGCCTTCCTCAGAGGGAAGGGAAACATCTTGCTTGTTTGTCTGTTCATAACTCTCTTACCAAAATTTACGGTTCTCTTCGCTNTATNCAAATCCGGCATCGCCCANCTNGCTTTCGAGCATCCGGCGGTCGATGCCGATGCCGGCGCAGAGTTCGTCGAGTGTAGGGTATTCGTCGCGCAGCTTCATGTTGACGAAGCTCAGGAGCATCATGGGGTCGTCGGGTATCATAGTCCGATGTGTGGCAGGATGAAATTGCGCACGTCATTGCTGAAGGCCAGCAGCATGAGGGCGATGAGCAGGCAGATGCCAATCCGCTCTATCCATTCCATGACCTTGTCGGAAGGCTGCTTACCGGTCAGTGCCTCGTAGAGGAGGATGACGATGTGGCCTCCGTCCAGTCCCGGGATGGGCAGGATGTTCATCACCGCCAGGATGATGCTGATGAAGGCGGTCATCATCCAGAAGGCTTGCCAGTCCCACTTGTCGGGGAATATGTTGCCGATGGCCACGAATGAGCCAACGCTCTTCAGTCCGTCGGCGCTGGGCACATAGCGGAGGTCGCTGACGTAGCCTTTAAGTATGCGCCATCCGTAGGCCAGACCGGCAGGGATGCAGGAGGCGATATTATAGTCCTGGTGCACGCTTTCGTACTGAGGCATGCGGCGCATGATGCCCATCAGGTAGTTTTCGTCGAGCTGTATCTGCATAGTGTCCATGCGGCTCATGCAGTCGTTGGCAAAGACAGCATGCAGTGTGCGCAAATTCATGCTGTCAGCCTGAGTGCAGTCCGGTGCCGCTAGCATCTGGTTGCGGTGCATCGTCTCTTGGTCGTAGTCTGTCCATGTGGTGATGTCCTTGCCGTTGACGGCCACTAAGTGCATGCCTGCCTGTACGCCTGCCTTTTCGGCTGCGGAGCCCGGGATGACGCTGTCAACCACGGCTATCGCTTTCGGTGTAAGGAACATGGGCTGTGCCTTTATCATTTGCAGCATTGAGAGATCATCGGGCATCTGTAGATTCACTTGCTCGCCGTTGCGCATCACGGTGACGCTCGATGCGTTGGCTATGGTGCGCATCACGGCCATGCTGTATTCTGCAATCTCCTTGCCGTCGGCAGCCACGGGGATGTCGCCGTCCTGAAAGCCAATCTCCTTGGCCTGCTCGTTGAATTGGAATCCGTCGGTGATGCTGGTCATGGGGATGTAGTCGCGTCCCCAGAAGAGAAGGACGACGGAATAGATGACCCAGGCTGTGATGAGGTTCATCAGCACGCCGCCAAACATAATGAAAAAGCGCTTCCACACCTTTTGCGAGCGGAACTCATCTGGCTGCGCCGGACTCTGGAGTTGCTTGACGTCCATGCTTTCGTCAACCATGCCTGCTATCTTGACGTAACCGCCAAGGGGTATCCAGCCGATGCCGTATTCCGTTTCGTTGGACTTGAAGCGTGGGAACAGTTTGGTGAACCATTTGCTGCGGGTGCTGAACAGGTGGAACTTATAGTCGAAGAACATGTAGAATTTCTCTACTCTTACGCCGAAGAGTTTTGAGAAACCGAAGTGGCCGCCTTCGTGCAGAACGACCAGCAGACTGAGGCAGCAGAGTAGCTGCAATGCCTTGATGAGGATGAGACTCCAGTCCCAAGAAGCAATGTGATTAAGCATTTATGATGATAATTTGTTCGTGTCTTTGCTGAGGTCCGGACTTGTTGCAGTCTTTGCATCAAGCTTTCATGCCGGATGTGTTTCCGCCGAAGTCTGTTCCCGCAGTGATTCTATGAGCCGTGAGCCGATGGTGTGTGTTGTCTGTCGGCTTTTGCCAATGTTCAGCTTTTCCCGACAAGGTTTTCCGCCACACGGCGTGCCTCCTTGTCGCAGTCGAGATAGTCTTGCAGAGTGGGGGCTTGCTGATGCGGCACAGTGCGGAGTGTCTTTTCTATGATGTCGGCCATGGCGAGGAAACTGCACCGCTCCTGCCGGAAGGCCAGGTTGGCAACCTCGTTGGCGGCGTTGACGATGCAGGCTGCATTGCCGCCCATGCGCATTGCTTCGTATGCCATTTGTAGGCAGCGGAACTTCTCTGAGTCGGGTTTCTCGAAGGTGAGGTCCTTGAGGTCCCACCAGTCGATGCGGGGGAAATGGCTCTTGAGTCTTTCCGGAAACGAGAGCGCCAGCTGTATGGGGACGCGCATGTCGGGAGTTCCGAGCTGTCCCTTTACGGCTCCGTCCTCAAACTGCACTGCGCTGTGCAGGATACTCTGGGGGTGTACCACCACCTGAATCTTGTCGGGTTCCACGTCGAACAGCCAGCGTGCTTCAATCACCTCAAAGCCTTTGTTCATCATGCTGGCGCTGTCGATGGTAATCTTTGCGCCCATTTCCCAGTTGGGATGCTTCAGGGCTTGGGCGGGTGTGACATGGCGGAGCTGGTCGAGCGAGAGCAGGCGGAAGGGGCCGCCGCTGGCTGTCAGGATGAGTTTCTCTATGCGACTCACCTCGCCCATCAGGCTTTGGAAGATGGCGCTGTGTTCGCTATCGACGGGCAGCATGGGCACTTTGTGTTCTGTGCAGAGCTGCGTGATGAGTTCTCCTGCCACTACGAGCGTCTCCTTGTTGGCAAGTGCGATGGGCTTGCCGGCCTGTATGGCACTGATGGTGGGGCGCAGTCCGCTGAAGCCGACAAGGGCCGTGAGCACGACATCGACGGGCGCCATCTGCACCACCTGGCAGAGCGCTTCGGCGCCGGCATNNACTTGGATGGGTTCTTTNGCGAGTGCATCGNGCACATAGTCATACTTCGNCTCGTCCGCGATNACCACGGCGCAGGGCCGNAACTCCAGTGCCTNCNGTATGAGCAGGTCGGCTTGCGAGTGAGCCGTCAGAACGTAGGCTTCGAACAAGTCAGCGTGGTGGCGGATGACGTCCAGCGTCTGTGTGCCGATGCTGCCCGTGGAGCCTAATATGCAGATACGCTTTTTCATAGGTCAAGCAATCCTTCCGGCAACGACATCGTGATGATGCNTGCCTTGTGGTCTATACTGTCTATCCAGTCTTCGGCAGCAGGGATGAGCTTGCTGCCGGCATGGAACAGGATGTTCGGCGTGGAGTCATCCACATAGTCGATGGTGCCGAGGTTACCGGTCTTCGTGTCGATGAGCGTAAAGCCCGTGAAGTAGCACCAGGAGTAGTCCGTTTCTTCGTCGGTCTCCGGCGTCAGTGCATGGGGAAAATACACGTCGCACCCCACCAGTAGCTGTGCCGCCTCCGAGGTGTCGTAGCCTTGGAACTTGACGAGTGCTGTGCGGTCGCTGCGGAAGCGGTATTCTTCTAAGAAGAAAGGTACAGGTATGCCATCTACGCAGAGAATGAGGTAGTCGCTGTCTGCGCGGTCCCAGACATCGTCGGTGAAGCTCATGCTCACCTCGCCTCTCACGCCGTGGGTGCGGGTCAACTGGCCTATCTTGTAAATGTCTTGTTCTTTTATCATGCCTGTTTCTGTGTGTCTCTTCTCTTCCTGTCGGAGGNTTCGGGCGTTGCTACTCTATGCGCTTGATTCTTGCTCNGAGGGCGGTGAGGCGTGCCTCGATGTTTTCGNAGCCGCNGTCTATCTGTCCGATGTTGTNTATGNGACTCGTGCCGTTGGNNCTCAGCGCAGCTATANGCAGGGCGATGCCGGCGCGGATGTCGGGACTTGTCATGCGTCCGGCATGTAGCTGCCGCTGGCGGTCGTGTCCCACCACAACGGCCCGGTGAGGATCGCAGAGAATAATCTGGGCGCCCATGTCGATGAGTTTGTCAACGAAGAACAGGCGGCTCTCGAACATCTTCTGATGTATGAGCACGGAGCCTTTTGCCTGCGTGCTCACCACGAGCAGCACGCTCAGCAGGTCGGGCGTGAGGCCCGGCCATGGTGCATCGGCAAGTGTCATGAACGAGCCGTCGATGAAGGACTCTATCTCGTAGTGCTCCTGACGGGGGACAATGAGGTCCTCTCCGTCTGTCTCTATGCGGATGCCCAGCCGCATGAAGGTGGCCGGGATGATGCCCAGATGCTGCGGCGCCGCTTGCCGGATGCGCACGCCATCGCCCACCATGGCTGCCATGCCGATGAACGACCCGACTTCAATCATGTCGGGCAGAATGGTGTGTTCGGTGCCGTGGAGCGTGCTGACGCCGTCAATGGTGAGCAGGTTGCTGCCGATGCCGGTAATGCGGGCGCCCATAGAGCAAAGCATGTGGCACAACTGCTGGATGTACGGTTCGCAAGCTGCATTGTAGATAGTGGTTGTGCCTTGCGCCGTGACGGCTGCCATGATGATGTTGGCGGTGCCGGTCACCGAGGCTTCGTCGAGCAGCATGTAGGAGCCGCGCAGCTGTTCGGCTTCCACATTATATATATGTAGGTCGGCGTTGTAGCTGAATTCGGCGCCCAGCATCTGCATGCCCCGGAAGTGCGTGTCCAAACGGCGCCGGCCTATCTGGTCGCCGCCGGGTTTTGTCACGATGGTCTTGCCACGCCGTGCCAGCAGAGGGCCCATCATCATCACGCTGCCGCGCAACTGCTGGCAGCGCTGTCTGTACGCTTCCGAGCGAAGGTAGTGGTCGTCGAGCTGTGCAGCGCAAAAGGTGAAGTCGTGCGGCGAGTGCTGTGTCACCTCTACGCCCATGTCGTGGAGCAGTTGTATCTGGTGGTTGACGTCGGCAATGTCCGGCACGTTCTTTATGCGGACAGGCTCGTCGGTCAGCAGCACGGCACACAGCACCTGTAGCGCCTCGTTCTTTGCGCCTTGGGGTGTAATCTCGCCTTTCAGCCGGTGGCCGCCATCGATGATGAATGATGCCATGCCCTTACTTCTTGCGTTTGCGTTTCTTCATGCCTTCGCCCGTCTGCAAGGGTGACTCTCCGACGGCATCGAAAGTGTGGTTCCGGAGGTCGAGAGTGATGGCTCCGTCCGTGTAGCGTTCTATGTCGTGCGCCACGATGGCTTCGTCCATTGCGTCCCGATTCCAGATGTAGAGGTCCTGTTTCATCTGGTTGGCGATGCTTTCGATGAAAGCCTTACGCTGCCCGGCGTCCTGAATGGACGTGGCATGTGCCAGCGCCTGCTCCACCAGATGTCCGTAGTGGCGGCGCTTGATGTGTTTTGCCGGGTAATGGAGTGGGGCGGGATGCGCCTGTGCCTCCTCCGGCGGCACGATGTGTACGGGGTAGTCTATGTCGAGCCGGTAGTTGGCGATGCGTGCCAAATGGTTCCAGATGCGGAGCTCGTTGTCCTCCTTGTTCGAGGAAGGGGGCATCAGACTGGACATGGTCTTGAAGATGGCAACGGCACAGCGTTGGCGTTCCTCACGTTTCTTCAGCCGGATGGCGAGATTCACCATCGTTTGCACGCTACGTCCATACTCGGGCATTATCAGGCGTTCTCTTTGTGTGTTGTATTGCATCTACAGTAGTTTTTTTGATTTGATTGCCACAAACTCCTTCAGGTAGAAAGGTTCGAAATAGGCCACGTCCTTTTTCTCTCCTAAGTGCAGAGCACGTTCGGCCAAAGGGAACATCCACTTGGCAAGCGGCACGATGCCGTCTAAGAAACGTGCGTTGGGGTGGCAGATGATGGGTTTGCACTTTGCTGCGCCGTCGCCAAAGAAGTACACGGGGTGCTTCTCCAGAAAAGGCAAATAGGTGTCGGCGTCAACAACCTCTGCCGCGATGCCTCTCACGGCATGGAGCGCGCGGTCATACACCGTGCTGTAAACCTCCATGCGGCGTGCGTCGATCATCGGCACAAGCAGCGCATCCTCGGGGAGCTCCTCATGTTCCAGAAGAACGGGGACGCACATCACNTTCAGCGTGGGCAGCCCGAGCAGGGGAAGGTCGCGCCCGTAGCAGACGCCTTTGGCCAGGGAAACTCCGATGCGCAGGCCTGTGTAGCTGCCGGGCCCTTCGCTTACCGCAACGGCATCGACGGGGATGGCGTGCGAGTTGGCGAACGAAAGCGCCTCCTCCACAAAGACGCCGCATACCTCCGAATGGTTCGGACCGGCCAAGTCTTCCTTGTGGAANATGCAGCTGCCATTTTCGCTCAGAGCCACGGAACAGGCTTTGGTACTCGTTTCAATATGGAGGATACATGACATTCGGCAGCGATTCTTTATTTTTTTGCGCTGCAAATATACGAAGTTCTCGCTAAAAAGCCGTATATTTGCACAAAATTGTTGCGCTATTATGATATTATCGATGACTGGATACGGCAAAGCTTCGGCCGATTTTCAAGGAAAGAAGATAACCGCAGAGGTGAAGTCGCTCAACAGCAAGGCACTCGATCTCACCACTCGTCTCGCTTCCGTCTATCGCGAGAAGGAGATGGAAGTACGCGCCATGGTGGCGCAAAGTCTGGAGCGAGGCAAGGTGGAGTGCAGCCTGTGGGTGGAACAGCAGGAGCAGGCGGCAGCCTTCCCCGTCAATGCAGAGGCGCTTGCCGCCTACTACGCACAGATGAAGGAGATGTCGGCACGCTATGGCATTCCCGAGCCTGCCGACTGGTGGCAGGCGCTCCTGCGAATGCCCGACGTGTTCTCCCGCGGCGAAGTGCAGGAACTCACAGAGGAAGAGTGGAATGTGGCACATGGCGTAGTTCGTCAGGCTCTGGACCGTCTGATGGCTTTCCGCGAGCAGGAAGGAAAGGCGCTACAGGCAAAGTTTGAGGAAAAGCTCGACAACATAGCCGGCCTAATGGCAAGCATAGAACCCTACGAGAAAAGCCGTACTGAGAAGATTCGCCAGCGCATCGTAGAAGGATTGGCGGCGATACCCGAGGTGCAGTACGACAAGAATCGGCTGGAGCAGGAGATGATTTACTACATCGAAAAGCTGGACATCAGCGAAGAGAAGCAACGTCTCGCCAACCATTTGCACTATTTCCGTCAGACTATGGACGAGGGACACGGGCAGGGCAAGAAGCTGGGCTTCATTGCACAAGAAATGGGACGGGAAATCAACACCACCGGCAGCAAAAGCAATCAAGCCGAGATGCAGAACATCGTGGTGAAGATGAAGGACGAATTGGAGCAGATAAAGGAACAGGTACTAAACGTTATGTAGGCATGCAGGGAAAACTTCTGATAGTCTCCGCTCCGAGCGGAAGCGGCAAAAGCACAATTGTACGTTATTTGATGACGGAGCATCCGGAGTTCCGTCTGGCCTTCAGTGTCAGTGCCACAAGCCGGGCGCCGCGAGGCACCGAGCGTCACGGCGTAGAGTATTTCTTTCTCAGCACGGAGGAGTTCCGCAGGCGCATAGAACGCGGCGACTTCCTTGAATACGAGGAAGTGTACGAGGGAGGTTTCTACGGCACGCTCAAGGAACAGGTTGAGCGACAACTGGAAGCGGGGCAGAATGTAGTGCTCGATGTGGATGTCAAGGGCGGCATCAACATCAAACGCCACTATGGTGAACGTGCCCTGAGCGTGTTCATCCAGCCGCCTTCCGTAGAGGCTCTGCGCGAAAGGCTTATCGGCCGCGGCACGGACAGCATGGAGCAAATAGAGACGCGTCTGGCAAAGGCTGAATACGAAATGACGTTCGCATCGCAGTTCGACAGCATCATCGTCAACGATAACCTCGCAGAAGCCAAGCAGGTGGCGGTGGAACTGCTTCGGAGTTTCTTCCTGTAGCTCGCAGTTGCTTTGCCGTAGGCTGTAGCATAACAACGTTGTATCGAGCATTGAAAAACAGGGAGGTCATCGTGTCAGGCAATAACAAACACAGCCGCCCTTCTGTTGGCGGCGTCCGGAGGAAAACCGTCACCGGCATCTATGGCGGCAGCTTCAATCCCATCCATTTGGGACATACGCAGCTGGCACAGGCTCTCGCTCAAAGCGGCTTGGTGGATGAGATGTGGCTGCTGGTCTCTCCGCAGAATCCGCTCAAGGCAGATGTTGNGCTACTCGACGATGCAGAGCGGCTACGCTTGGCGCGTCTGGCGGTGCGTGGCCTACAGGGCGTGGAGGTCTGCGACAGAGAGTTCTCCCTTCCGCGCCCCTCCTACATGTATCACACGCTTGAAGTTCTGAGTGCNGAGCACCCCGACCGCGAGTTTGTTCTGGTNATCGGAGCGGACAATTGGGAGCGCTTCCCCCGCTGGTACCGCTCACGGGATATATTGGAGCAGTACCGTCTGATAGTCTACCCTCGGCCCGGCTATCCCTGTCGCGACGTGCCGGAGGGGGTGACCGTGGCGGACACGCCATTGCTCGACATCAGCAGTACTCAGATACGCCGGCGGATAGCTCAGCCGGACTATCAAGGTGAAGGCCTCAGTGGCAGCGTATGGCAGGAGATTCGTGCCAACGGCTTCTACCGCTGAGCGCAACAGCCGGCGTGCCGAACTNTACAGGAAGACAGAAGNTGATGGCGGACAAGTGTTTATTGAAAAGGCTGAAAGAACAAACGCTTTGTCTCGTCCGTCGAATCTGTTGAAAAGAGATGGCAATGCGAAAAAGCACGGAAGGCATCTTCACGGAATACACATTAAGGGAAAACACAACACCGAGGGACNCTTAATTATGTTAAAAGGCGTGTTTTTCTCCTTATCTTTATCTAAGATGTGAAGGCGGGCTTGTCTAATTATACAAAAAGGCGTACCTTTGTACGCACAAAACTCAAGACGTTTTTTANCGACATGAAACATTACATCTATGCGGCAGTCATGCTGCTCTGCACCACAGCGCCGGTAGCGTATGCACAGGAAGAACTTGTCAAGTACGGCGATTTCGACTCATGGATTACGCGAACCATCAAGGAGAGTTTTGTGGTGGGCGGAAAGACGAGGACCCTTTATGAGGTGGGNCCGAAAAGCCAGATAGATGGCGCCAAAGCATACGTCAATCAGGGCGGTTCGCCTTGGGCCACCAGTAATGTCTATGCCAAGGTGTGCGGTGTGGTTAAGACAAATATAAGCGTCTATCCCGATGCGCATGGCAGCGGACAGTGCGCCAAGCTCTACACACATCTGGTCACTTGCAAGGCTGTGGGNGTTGTCAACATCAGCGTCCTTGCNNCCGGCAGCCNTTTTCNNNGCAGTGTGTTGNAGCCGNTAACCGNANCTTCCGANCCNANGAGCAAGCNNAACANGGGCATCCCCTTCACGAAAAGACCTAAGGCGCTGAAGATAGACTACCGATACCATTCGCCGGGAACGGAACGCATCCGCGAGACGGGTTTCAGCAAAACGCAGACGGTGAGCGGTAAGGACATGGGGCAGCTGACTTGCTTGTTGCAGAAACGTTGGGNGGACGCAGAGGNNAACATTCACGCTCTCCGCGTTGGCACGCTGCGCCACTTCTTCACCAAGNACACACCCGGCTGGGTGGNAGGCAAGGAATTCACAATAAATTATGGCGANATCACCGGTGAACCTTTCTACAAAGACCACATGGGGCTTGTCACCGGCGACAACTCCTTCTATGCCCTCAACAGCAAGGGGAAGAACGTCCGCATCATAGAAGAGGGATGGGCACCGGAAGGTGAGGCACCGACACACCTCGTCGTTAAGTTCGACAGCAGCCACGGCGGTGCATACATCGGCACGGTAGGCAACACGCTCTGGGTGGACAACGTGACGCTGATGTATTGACATCCTTTGTCCGCGTCCCTTTTGTACGATTTACTTTTCCCTCTCCTGAACTTGCAGGCTCACTGTGCCGCCTGTTCCCGTCTAAGGGCGAACAGATGTGGCCCCTTGTGGCAACATCTGCCCGCGACACGGAAAAAGTCGGGAGTTCATTTGGCGGTTATATAATTATTATCTACCTTTGCAGTGGCTAACCGTTGAAGGCAAAGGCTTTGCTTCGGTGCTCCGAATGCTGAAATAGCGGCAAGTAGTTGTCTGCGAAATGTGTAGTACCTCATTCTCCTCATTCCCGTGCGTGCATATTATCTATTAGAGGAGCATCTGCTCCGGCGCAACCTCCGACTCATCCGACATGTGGCAGAAGCTGCCGACGTGGAGATTATCCTTGCCTTCAAGGCTTTTGCCCTGTGGCGTACCTTCCCCATATTCCGAGAGTACATCGGCCATACCACTGCCAGCAGTCTGTGTGAGGCACGGCTTTCGCTTGAGGAATTCGGATCATTGGCCCATACCTACAGCCCGGCCTACGAGGCTGACGAGTTTGCCGACATACTCCATTGCAGCGGTCATGTCACCTTCAATTCTCTCACTCAGTACGAACGTATGATGCCGATAGCCCGTGCTTTCACGGAGCATCCCGTTTCCTTCGGGTTGCGCGTCAACCCCGAGTACAGCGAGATAGAGACAGAACTCTACAATCCTTGTGCGCCGGGCAGCCGCTTCGGTGTGCTTGCAGAGCAATTGACGGAGGGTGAACTGCCCGAGGGCATTGAGGGTTTCCACTGTCACTGNCACTGCGAGAGTCCCGNTTCGGCATTGGAGCATACACTGGTTCATCTGGAGGAGAAGTTCGGAAAGTGGTTGCCCCGGCTCAAATGGCTGAACCTCGGAGGCGGNCATCTCATGACGCGTCGCGACTACGAGGTGGAGCGCCTTGTCCGCGTCCTGCAAGGCTTGCACAAACGCTACCCGCATTTGCGTGTCATTCTGGAGCCTGGCAGNGCCTTCGCCTGGCAGACCGGAGCATTGGTAGCCGAGGTGGTTGACATCGTAGAGAACCATGGCATGCAGACCGCCATACTCAATGTGTCGTTCACCTGCCATATGCCTGACTGTCTGGAGATGCCTTACCAGCCTGCGGTGCGCGGTGCAGAGACAATGCCCTTCGAGGCGGCGGCAAGGCCCGACGCCCGGGAGCAACATATTTATCGCCTCGGAGGCAATAGCTGTCTGAGTGGAGATTACATGGGATCCTGGCGTTTCCCTGAGGCGTTGCAAGTGGGGCAACAGATTATTTTCGAGGACATGATGCACTATACCACTGTGAAGACTTGTATGTTCAACGGCATTATGCACCCCAGCATCGTCCTGCAANANGAGGACGGACGCCGTGAGGTCCTGCGCCAATATACCTACGAGGACTACCGCGACCGCATGGACTGATATTCTTTGCCCTCCGCTTATGCCGGCGATTTGTCAGCCGAAGGCGACATTCTCTTTCTTCTCCTGCGCTTGTTGCGCTTTATAGGGAAAGCCCCCTTGCCGTTTAGGGGAAATCCTCCTCGTTCGTGTCGTTCGGAATCCTATCTTTGCATCATCAAACAACAAAAACGACACGACTATGAAACGGATTCTTCTTACAGCATTATGCGCCCTGACAACATGCATCGGTGCCAATGCTATGAGCTTTGTGCGCGCTCAGGAAGAGGCGCTCTATCTGACGGACAAGATGGCGTATGAGCTCAATCTGAACGATCAGCAGTACAATGATGCATATGAAATTAACCTTGACTACTTCTTGAGTATGCGTAGCGAGGCGGACCTTCGTGCCGATTATTACAGCTATCGTCTTGCAGACTTTCGCTGCATTCTGCACGATTGGCAGTACCGACTTATGATGGCGGCCGAATACTTCATCCGTCCTATTGTGTGGAATGCAGGCGGTTGGCATTTCCCCATCTATTCGCATTATCCGCATGGACATTACTATTACAGTCCTCCTCCCGTCTGTGACGTGTATCGTGGCGGGCACAGTCGTGTCCATTATAGCGCCGGTTTCTACGCCCATCGTCGCCCGGCATGGAATGGCGGTATGCGAGGCCGCGACATGCACNGCCCGTCGCCCGGCATTGCTCACCGCCCGCAGGGTATGACTCCGCGTCCGAGAGTGGGGGACCGTGTAGGCAACGGCCNNAGTGTGTCGGGGCGGGATACACANGTCAACATGGACGGTTCGCGGCGTGGTGGCAGTGTGGGGAATGTCGGTCGAGGCAATATGCCAAGTACAGGTCGAGGCTCCTTTGGGGGCAGCAACGTCAGGCCTTCGCGTGGAAATTCTTTCGATGGCAGCTCTTCACGCATAGGTAGCAACCGCGGTGCTGGCACGGGTACCGGCATCAGTGGCAACACTACAGGGCGCATGGGTGCCGGCGGTGTCAGTCGAGGCAACAGCAATTTTGGCGGTGGCACCCGTAGTGGCGGAATGTCCGGTGGCAGCCATGGTGTCGGCCGCGGCAATTCGAGTCCCGGCCGCAGATAGGTCAGAACCGATACGTGTACGTCCTGCAATGGCGAAGTTCGCATTGCAGGACGATTCTTTTTTTAGCCGTGGCATCTTCGTCCGGCATTCTTTACGTCTTTGTGCGTTTGCCTCAGTCGCGGCGTCCGATGAAGCGCAGAATGTAAAGAAAGAGGTTGATGAAGTCGAGGTAGAGATTTAGCGCACCCATCAAGGCTATCTTGCTTTGCTGTTCTGCCGAGGCGCCACTATATTCTATTGCGCGTTTCACCTTTTGTGTGTCGTATGCTGTAAGACCAACAAAGATGATGATGCCGGCATAAATAATAATGGTGTTGAGCACGCTGTTGCTCCAGAAGATGCTTACTACAGAAGCAACAATCAGTCCGAAGAGCGCCATTATGAGCAGTCCGCCAATGGAGGAGAGGTCTTTTTTGGTGGTGATACCAACGAGACTCATGACGCCGAACATGATTGCCGTTGCAAAGAAGGCCATATAGACGGTGCTTGCAGCGTATGCCCACAGTATTAGCGAGAGGGTTGTTCCGTTGAGGATAGCGTATGCGCCGAAGAGCGTAGCCGCCACTGGGAAACTGAGTTTGTGGATGCGTGCCGAGAGCCACATGACGAGGCCGAACTCGCCAATAATCAGAGCCCAGAAGAGGAACCGGCTACTGAAGAGCATTTGCATCAGTGCAGGACTGTTCGCCACAGAATAGGCGGTCAAGGCGCTTGCCGCGAGGGCAAGCGTCAGCCATCCGTAAACTTTATTCATTGTCACAGTAATCTGTGATGCGGAATGAGCCATTCCGTAACCTTTGTCGTATGCCATAGTCGTACAGGGGTTAAGGAGTTACGCAAGCGTATGCTTGCATGGTTTGCTGTTTTTTGTGTTAATTACTTGCAAGCGGGGCACCAGGGCTTGAGCTGCTTGAAGAAATCGTTGCCCTTGTCATCCACCAGAATGAAAGCGGGGAAGTCCTCTACGACAATCTTCCATACGGCTTCCATACCGAGTTCGGGGTATTCCACACACTCTATGCTCTTGATGCTACTCTGCGATAATACGGCAGCCACGCCGCCGATTGTGCCAAGATAGAAGCCGCCATGTTTCTTGCAAGCATCCGTGACTCCTTGTGCGCGATTGCCTTTGGCTATCATCACCAAACATCCGCCGTTGGCCTGAAACTCATCGACGTAGGGGTCCATGCGGCCTGCTGTGGTGGGTCCCATAGAGCCGCAGGGATAGCCATCCGGCGTTTTGGCCGGCCCTGCATAGAGCACCGGGTGGTCCTTGAAGTATTGGGGCATGCCCTCTCCTGCATCGAGACGTGCCTTGAGTTTGGCGTGGGCGATATCGCGTGCCACGATAATGGTGCCTTTGAGGTTCACGCGGGTGGAAACGGGATATTTGCTCAGTTCGGCCCGTACAGCATCGATGCCTTTGTCCAGATCTATTTCGATGCCCTTGCTGCCTTCGCCGGGGAGGCGCAACTCCTCGGGGATTAGTTCGCCGGGGCAGCTGTCCATCTTCTCGAGCCAGATGCCGTCTTTGTTGATTTTTGCTTTGATGTTGCGGTCGGCGGAGCAACTGACACCCATGCCGACGGGCAGCGAAGCGCCGTGGCGTGGCAGGCGGATGACGCGGACATCGTGTGCGAGGTATTTTCCGCCGAACTGTGCGCCGAGTCCTATCTCCTGCACTTTCTTCTGGAGTTTTTCTTCAAGGTCGAGGTCACGGAAGGCGCGTCCTGTTTCGTCGCCAGTGGTGGGTAGGGAATCATAGTATTTTATGGAGCCCAGTTTCACGGTGAGGAGGTTCTTTTCCGCACTGGTGCCGCCGATTACTACGCAGATGTGGTAGGGCGGGCAGGCAGCGGTGCCGAAGTGTTTTATTTCTTCTACCAGCCAGGGAAGCAGAGTGTTCTCGTTCTGTATGAGTGCCTTTGTCATGGGGTAGAAGTAGGTCTTGTTGGCCGAACCACCGCCCTTTGCCACCATGACGAACTTGTACTCAGCGCCTTCNGTGGCTTCGATGTCTATCTGTGCAGGCAAGTTGCACTTGGTGTTCACCTCGTCGTACATGTTCAGAGGCGCGTTTTGCGAGTAACGCAGGTTGTCCTGTGTGAAGGTGTTGTAAACTCCGCGTGCGAGTGCCTCTTCGTCCTCGAAGCCNGTCCAGACTTGTTGTCCCTTTTCTCCGTGTATGATGGCGGTGCCGGTGTCCTGGCAGAACGGCAACACACCCTTGCATGCTGTCTCTGCGTTGCGCAGGAACTGTAGCGCCACATACTTGTCGTTTTCGCTGGCTTCGGGGTCGTGCAGGATTTTNGCCACNTGTAGGTTNTGTTCTCTGCGNAGCATGAACTCCACGTCGTGGAACGCCTGCTGTGCCAGNAGAGTCAGCGCTTCGGGCGAAACCTTTACGATTTCCTTGCCTTCAAACTCGCCGACGGTTACGCCTTCCGTAGTAAGGAGGCGGTACTCTGTCTTGTCCTCGCCCATCTGGAACATTGGGGCATATTTGAATTCAGCCATAAGAGGGACCCTCTTCCTGACCCTCTTCCGCTGTGAGGAGGAGGGAACTGCTTCCTTGAGGGCTTGGTCAGTTTATGTTAGTGATGTGTNTTGTTTGTCAGAGAGAAGTTNNTCTTTCTCAACCGCCTTGGCGTGGAGAGGTCAGTCTGTCACTCCTCATAGTGCTGGAAGAGGAAGTCGTTGTAGGGATACTTCTGTACATGCAGCTCCCGCACTTTGTTGTAGAGCACTTGCTTGAGAGTGTCTATGCCGGTGCGTTCCTGTGCGGAGATGAACAGGCAGTCACCGCTCAGACGCGACATCCAGGTGTGAATCAGTTCATCAAGCGACACGTTGCGTGCTGTGGCGGCTGTCAGGTCGTCGGCATCCTTCTCTTCCCAAGTGTAGGCATCTATTTTGTTGAAGATAACCATGGAAGGCTTTTCGGAGCATCCCAAGTCGGCCAGTGTTTTCTCCACCACCTTTATCTGGTCTTCAAAGTCGGGGTGGCTGATGTCCACCACATGCAGAAGAAGGTCTGCCTCGCGCACTTCATCAAGTGTGGATTTGAAGGAATCCACGAGGTCGGTGGGAAGTTTGCGGATGAATCCTACGGTGTCGGAGAGGAGGAAGGGGAGGTTGTCCACGATGACTTTCCGCACAGTGGTGTCGAGAGTGGCGAAGAGTTTGTTTTCGGCGAACACTTCGCTTTTGGCGAGTAGGTTCATCAGGGTGCTTTTCCCCACGTTGGTGTAGCCGACGAGTGCCACGCGAATCATGCGTCCGCGGTTGCTGCGTTGTGTTGTCTTCTGCCGGTCGATGTCAGCCAGACGTTCCTTGAGCAGGCTCATGCGGTTGAGTATGATGCGGCGGTCCATCTCCAGCTGTGTCTCGCCGGGGCCGCGCAGTCCGACGGAACCTTTCCCTCCGCCGCCGCCCGAACCGCCGCCTTGGCGTTCGAGGTGAGTCCAGAGTCGTTGCAGGCGGGGCAACATGTAGCGGTACTGCGCCAGCTCCACTTGGGTCTTGGCATTGGCTGTCTGGGCCCTCATAGCGAAGATGTCGAGGATGAGACTCGTGCGGTCGAGAATCTTAACCTTGAGTTCATTCTCTATGTTGCGCAGTTGCTTTGCCGAGAGTTCGTCGTCGAAGATGACCATGGATATTTCGCGTTCTGCGTCCTCTTCGGCCTGTATGTAGGCCCGTATTTCCTGTAGTTTGCCGATGCCGAGATATGTCACGCTGCTTGGCCCGTTCATGCGTTGGGTGAAGCGGCGCACGGTGGTGGCGCCCGCCGTTTCGGCCAGAAACTCCAGCTCGTCGAGGTATTCGGTTGTCTTGCGCTCGTTCTGTTGGGGTGTGATAAGCCCTACCAGAACGGCCGTCTCGGGTTTGCTATCGACGATGTTATGGTATTTGACGCTCGACAAGCCATCCTCGAAGGGCAGCGATGAGCGTGAGGAGTTATAGTGTTTGCTTCTGCTTGTTTTCAAAATAAGCTGTCTGTTAGGGAATATTGTTTGGTTCCAGACCCGGAGTTCATGGGGTACAATTGTCAAGTCCGTGGCGCATGGTCGTAAGCACCGGCTTTGCCCGATGGTTTATCGCCGGGCAAAGCCCGTTTCTGTGGTTTTTGCGTGAGGGCCATACACTGCGGGTCATGTGCCATGCACGGGAGTTCGCCTTCTGCCGGACAAGGCGTGAGGGGGTGTCCTCTCTTATTTTACCAGCACGACGAGGTATCTGCTTATGCTCCAGAACTTCTTGGGATCGGTGATGTGCAGTTCGTACAGATCCTGCTTGTCCTTGACGAGCTGGTAGGAGTTTGCGGGGTGGGTGGACAGGAGTTTTGCGTTCTTGCTGTAGAATTTGAGGTCTTTGTCGTAGCGTATATCAATCTGGGTGAAGTAACTCTTATTGAAATCACTGTTCCTGAGAACGTCGCTGTTGGCCAAAATCTTCTGTTCTTTGAGTTCCGACTTCGTGCCGAACACGAACCATGCGCTGTTGAGTTCTTTCTCCTGTGCTTCCAGTTTTTCGGCCTTTGCCTTGGCTTCCTCAGTGAGTGCCGCCACCTCGTTGCCGAGTCCGGCTATGGCATCGCCCTGCTGTTCTATGAGGGCATCCCTCTCTGCCAGACTGGCCTCCAGTTCCTGAATGCGGCTGGCTTGCTGTTCCATCTGTTGTTGCAGCGTTTCTATGGTTTGCTGCATCTTGCTGCCTTTTATGCTACTGTTCTTGAGTTTTGCTTGCAACTGGGTTATCAGTTCACGGTTTTGCTGCATGGCTTGGGCAATAAAGTCCATGTTTTCGCGGATTACTTCGCGGCTGCTGGCGCTCTCGCGGCTGCCATCGGCTATTGTCACACGGCCTTCTGCATCGTTGATGCGGCGGATGCCTTCCTGTATCTCGTTGAAGGTGCTCAGTATGTCATCCAACTCCATGTCCTTCTCGTGGATGATGCGTTGCAGGGAGTCGCGCTCCTGAAGAGCCGTCTCGGATGACTTCCTGATGTTGTCGCATGCGCCAAATGCTATGGCACAAGCCATTAAGTAGAGAATCTTTTTCATGTCGAATGGTGTGTAAAGTGAGTGTGTGCTTTGCTATGCTTTTGGGTTTGTGTCCTGCCGAGATGTGTTCTGTTTCTTTTTCTGCAGGGTTTTGTAGTCTTCCTTTTCTTCTTTGCCGTCTTTTGTCGACGCCGTGAGCGGATTGCCGGCAAGTACAATTACGAACTCTCCTCGTGGCTCTGCTTCGGTGAAGTGGAGCAGAGCCTCTTGCAGAGTGCCGCGCACGCTCT
>WFLX010266998.1_pt1 | contig 21597 bp, 18 predicted proteins | sample 4967041 | NCBI WGS metagenome assembly WFLX01 (sample SAMN12857096, study PRJNA449069) | gut metagenome | isolation source: stool from male and female vole | host: Microtus ochrogaster | place: USA:Florida | collected 2017
TCGTAATAAATTGAATTGGACAAACTGGCGTCGCCAAATCGAGGATATAATTCGCGGATTGATCCAACCTGCCCGATAAAAATAGAGAAATTATTACGTAATTTTTTTCAAAATTCGCGATGAATATACTTTTGTCAGGCGGTTGGGGATACGGTAATTTGGGNGATNACGCTATTCTCTCCGCTTCGCTCAATCTNCTGAGAACTAAATGGCNAGAGGNTGTGATTACTGTTACCTCCTATTGCCCGCNACTGACTCAGATATGCGGGTATGAGGTGAAGCCTTCGATGCATAGGGTGCTCTTTGGCGACTCCGCTTTCAAGTATCTCCGTACTTATCGCCGCTCGTTCGACGACACTCGCCTGCCCTCGTTTCCTCGACGTGTCTACAATAGGCTTGCCCGGTTAAGTATCTTTCAATACAATGCCGACCGGGCTTATCGTAAATCTATCGGCTCTGACGATTATCGCCATCTTGAGAGCCTCTTTAGTCAGGCCGACGTTTTCGTCATGGCTGGCGGTGGGTATTTCAATAATTGGAATGAAAGTTTTATCGCTCGTATCGAAGAGTTGAAGCTTGCTGCAAAATATTCTATCCCTTCATATATTATAGGGCAGACCTTGGCCGATTTTACACCAGAGCGTAAATCGCTTATTAAGCGATATATTGTTGCAGCTAAGACGATTCGAGTCAGAGACGAGTTTTCTAAGAATGAGCTGAGCCGACTCGGAGTGAGCTCCTCGGTTCTGCCCGATATGGCACTTACGTTGGACTATACCGGCAGAAGTAGCGTCAAAGACGAGATTTTGTTTATCCCTGCCGAATTGCAACCTCAGTCGCGAAACGCTGTCATTGACGCGATTATCGATTTCTCAAAGCTCACCGGGATGCGCGTTAGAGTGGCTGTGACGCGGTTATATAATAGGGATGTGGCCGAGGCCAAGCGTTTATACTCGATGTTTAAGGCGAATGGGATAGAGGCGGCGCTCTCTATTCCCGATAATTATTCTGAGCTTGTCGCCATGTTTGATAGGGCTTATATAGTTGTCAGCCGTAATCTGCATGGGCTGATATTAGGATATGTCAGCGGGTGTCGCGGCTTGATTTGTCTTAATGGCGATTGGAAGTTCAGGGGCTTTATGAGCCAGATTGATGCTTCTGATTATATAGTTGATGACGGCAAGAGAGACAAAGAGGATATTCTAAGTTTGCTACGTGGCGTTAATGAGCATGGCCTTGATGATAAGGTGCGCGACGAGATGCGTGAAAAGGTGACTGAGGGTTATTTGAGCGTTTTCAACTGATGGTTTCTGTAGTTCTTCCGGCTTATAAGTCGCAATTTTTAGGTGAGGCGATCGACTCGATTTTGTCTCAGTCGTTTACTGACTTTGAGCTTATCATCGTCAACGATGCTTCGCCGCAACCTGTTGACTCCGTGGTCGCCCGATACGACGATTCGCGAATCAAATACTATGTCAATGAGAAGAATATCGGCCGCGAAAATCTGGTGGCCAACTGGAATCATTGCCTTCAGTATGCCTCAGGCGAATTTATCGTGCTCGCCTCCGACGACGATCTGTATCATCCCGATTTCTTAAAGACTTTGGTTTCGTTGGCGCGAAAATATCCCGCCGTCGATGTCTTTCATTGCAGGGTAGGCGTTATTAACGAGAATGGCGACCCGATTTTCTGGTCACCATCAATTGCTGAGTATGAGACCGACATCGACTTCATATATCAGCGTTCGGTAAATCGTCGCACTCAGTTGATATCCGATTTCTTATTGCGTAAGGCCGCTCTCGATGCCATTAGCGGGTTTTGTCAATATCCCAAGGCATGGTATTCCGACGAGATGACGCTTTACCGATTAAGTCTCGGCAAAGGTGTAGTTTGTAGCCGCGATACTTTGTTCTACTGGCGTTCATCGGATCAAAATATTTCTTCAACCGTTACCGATATCGACCCCAAAACCGACGCTACCCTCCTTTATTACAAGGATATGGGTGAATTAATCGAAGCGCTTCGCCCGACCGATGACAAGGATAGGTTTATTAAGAGTTTACTCTTGACTAAATATCGCGAATCTGCTGCCCAGCAATTAATTTATGACTTGGCTAAGGCCCCTTATCGTAAGATGTTTTCGGTTTTGAGGCAGAAGCGGGTCGGTAAAGACTTTTTAACCCGTAGGGATAAAGCCAAATTAACTATGCTGTTGTTTCGACGACTTCTTAAGGTTTGAGATTTGTGAAAGCTAAAGCTTCGATTATTATTCCTGTGAAAAACGGGGCGACGTTTGTCAATCGCGCTCTCGATAGCGTGATTGCGCAATTGCCCGAGAGGTGGGATGTTATCGTTGTTGACGATAATTCTACTGACGGTACTCCCGATCTCGTTTCGGCCTACAATGATAAGGTATCACTTATCTCCGCATCTCGCTCAGGTGTTACCTCCGCGAGAATCGACGGAGCGAAGTTCTCGACTGCAAAGTTCCTATTTTTCATGGATGTCGACGATGAGTTGGCCGAAGGCTCTTTGGCTGCTCTCGATGAAGCTGTTGATAGCTGCGACGACGAGTGCGACCTTATCTTCGGCGACTTCTATGAGGGGGAGGAAAACGGCATGTGGCTCAGTCGCTACGGTTCGCCCGATATTACCTCAGGAAAGGAGCTTTTCGACTGGATTATCAACAATCGCCGGGGCTTCCTATGGGCCAAGCTCANAAANNGCGGGCTNTACNTTTCAATNCCTTTGGTTCCCTACGATGNGAAGTTCTGCGAGGACTATCTCCAGATGTTGCAGATCACGTATTTCGCTCGCCGAGTAAAGTATATCTCCACTCCGCTCTATCGCTACATTCAGCATCCTGCTTCGGTGTGCAATAGGCGTAAAAGCCGCTCGGAGTATGCAGATATGTTCTATCGCCTTTGTAAATCGCTCAGAGAGTTGGTCTATATGGATACGTTCGACTCCTATGCCACGCTTAGATTTAAGGTGATGTATCTCTACTATATGCGCCTCTATCTTTGGGTCGCCGGGGGCTGGCGCGGAGTCATTGATGATTTCAAATCCGATTTCGATAATTGGGCTAAGGATAAGACCCTCTCGACCGATCCCTGCTACGATTCTTCTCGCCGCCGCCAGACTCTCATCACCTCCGCTTTCCCCTGGGCCCCGGCTCTACTCTATGTCCCCCTGCTCAGGTATAAGTCACGCCGTATCTATTGACTTCCCGCATAAGCCGCGTATGGGTAAGTACGTAATAGTCACCCCTTTTTTTCCCTCTGCCGATAATTGGCGTGGAGCTTTCGTGCTCGATCAGGCTAATGCCCTGCGGCGCGCGGGCATGGATATTGAGGTGTTCATGCCTTCGAAAAGCAAGCGTGCTTCTGACTTCAGTTTCCGTGGCTTCACGGTTCATCGCTTCTACGTACGCGAAACCCCCACTTATTTTTTCAACGGCTTTTTTAACGATTACAATTCCCGGAGTTTTCTTAATGCTGTCTCGGCTATCGGCCTATCGATCTCAGATGTCGACTTTGTGCATTGCCATACCGGCTCTTTCGGTATCTACGGCGTGGCCTTGAAGCGACTTAACCCCGCGATTAAGACCCTACTTCAGCACCACGACCCCGACCCATTCCAGGTGCGTAATGGTCGACTGGCCGATTGGAAACCTAATCTTCTCTATCGCGCTCGCAATTCATATAAGATATTCTCCTCGGTCGACTATCATATCTGCATCAGCGAGGAGGTGAAGCAAAATCTTCTCCGATTTCCCTCTTGTAGCGACAACGAGGATTTCGAGCCATATAAGAGCCGTCTCGGTAAACTTGTCGGTTTTACACCCCTCGCTGGGCTCAACTGCGTGACTCTGTTTAATGGTGTCGACACTGATATTTTCAAGCCCCTTCCGCATTCTCGCTCCGGCTACGTTATCGGCTGTGTCGGTAATTTTATCGATTGGAAGCGTCAGTGCGACCTTATCGAGGCCGTCAGTCTGATTCGCGACTCAATCGACGCTTTGAGAGTGATATTCGTTGGCTCAGGTCCGGAGCTGGATAGCTGCCGGCGCCTGGTTGAGAAGCTTGACCTCAGAGATGTGGTGGAATTCCGCAGCGAGGTAGTCCACGAGGAGCTTGCCCGCTTTTATCAGTCGCTCGACCTCTTCGTGCTCCCCTCTGTGTTCGAGGGTTTTGGCTGCGTCTACCTTGAGGCTGCGGCCTGCGGCGTGCCTTTTATCTGTTGCCGCAATCAGGGAGCTTCAGAGTATATTCTCCCAGAGGAAGCTGATCGATGGCTCGCTCCTAAGCGCGACCCGCGCTCTCTCGCCCGGATGATTCTGAGGCAATACCGCGAGCGCGCCCATCAGTCGCTCGCTCATCCTATCGATATCAATACGTTGGTGTCGCGGTTTATTAATGAAATTTCNGCTTCNTACACTGAGCCGTAACCTACTAATTTCTGAATCATGTTTTTTAAATATATAGNCAAANATTGGAAGTCGCNGCTGTTGGCGTTCNTCCCTACCGGCATGGTAGTGGGTTTCATGCCTCTCCCGCAGGAGGTCTATTATGGAGGATTGATATTCTTCTTTCTGCTGTTTGCAGCTTATGCTGATAAGATTAATACCAAATTCCTGTTCTTCATTATAGCAATGTCAATCGGTTGCGTGGTTTTCCCCGCGCCTGAATTTTTCCAACAGTGGCTTCGATTCCCTCTTCTGGTTTTGGTGCTCGGGGTGACCACCCCGCTTTTCACAAGCCGGAAGGCCTTCCGTATTCGCCGCCGTGCGCTACAATATCTAATATTTCTTGTGAGTTTCCTGTCGGTCGGCTCCTTTATCGGATATTTCTTCGGTATTAATTACATGAGGTTTTTCTATGCCACGAATCCGGCTGAATACAATCGCTTCGACCTTACGGGGTGGTTTGGTGGCCTTACTCCCCACTCTATGCTCCTTGCCCCTTGCTCGGCGTTGGCCATTGTGTTTTTCGTTTATAAGCTCATGTCCTCGCGGCCTAAGCGCAATATGAAGATTTTCCTTATCTCATGTATCGCCGCTTCGTTCATATCGTTGGTGCTGACCGCCTCCCGCGGCGCTTTGGTTGCGGCGGCCATCGGTGTCGGCGTTGTTGTCTATCTTTCATATAAAGGCAATGTCAAGAAATTGGTGTGGCGCACAGTCGGCGTTGTCGCTCTTCTCGTTGCTCTATATCCTCTCTATTCGGGATATACTGAGGGAATGGAGCTAAAGCAGACCTCCAATCTCGAGCAGGGTAGCACTTTCTCCTCCCGCTCCTCAAAGTGGGAGCATCGCTTTGATGAGTTCCTTTCGAGCCCGGTCTTTGGCGTGGGTGTCGGCGTTGTCGACGAGAAGTTCGTTGAAGATTATTCAAAGACTGGCGTTATCGAGCCTGGCTCCTCTTGGCTCGCGATTTTGTCCATGACCGGGTTGTTTGGTCTCTTTATGTTCTTTTACATTCTCGTCCCGGTAGTTAAGGATCTTTACCGTAAGTCAAAGATATATGGAGGCGACTATACCCTGCTATCAGGTTTGATAGCCGTTTTCTTCATCCACATGATTGTTGAGGGTTATATCTTCTCAGGAGGCAGCTTCCTCTGCTTTCTGTTTTGGCTTATTTACGGCGTAGGCTGTGGCATGACCGAGATCAAAACCAATGACTATAAGCAACTATAATCGCCGGAAGATTTCGGTTCTTAATCTATTGCTCATGGTGCTCGTCGTGCTTATCCACAGCGAGTATCTTGAGGCACGGCAATTTCCTGTGGCCCTTTGGATAACGCGCTTCACCGGGGCGCGTGGCCTTGCTTCGGTGGCAGTGCCTATGTTCTTCCTCTTCTCCGGGATGCTTTTCTTCAACTGCTCTGAGTCGGTCTNAAAGGTCTTCTCGAAGATGAAGNGTCGATGTCNTACCNTTCTTTTNCCCTACNTCCNTTGGAATATTATCTTTGTGCTTTNGTATGTGGTGGTTCAATCTATTCCCGCTCTTGCTCCCTACAACAATAGCGATGTGGTTGGTTTCATTTTCGGCGGCTCGCTCGGCCACGGGTTATATGAGGTTTTCGTTACGCCTATCAACTTCCCCTTGTGGTTCCTCAAAGATCTTATAATATATGTGGCCTTCGCTCCGGCGATATATTATCTGCTCCGTTGGCTGAAGATATGGGCAATCCTCCCGATATTCATCCTCGCTCTTGTAGATGAGATTTATTTCAATGGTTTGATCTTCTTCGCGCTTGGTGGTTGGATTGCGATGTATTCCGGTCTTGATAAGATAGAGTCGCTTAGACGGCTTGCTTTTCCTTCGTGTATGGTTTTTGTAGGAGCTGCAGTAGCAGTCGGTTGCGGCGTGTATTTTTGGTTAGGTATATGCGATTTTGTTTTCCTCTGCGGCATTTTGGCTGTATGGTTCGGTTATGACTATCTGGCTCGGCGATTTCATCACGCTCCCCGATGGATTCTCGACGCCTCCCGTTATAGTTTCTTCATCTACTGTTTCCATGAGCCTACATTCAATGTTGTCAAGAAAATCATGTTGACCATATTCGGGCAGTCTCAGCCTGCCTTGATTACCCTCTATTTCGTCAATGTAGTCCTGATGTGCGCTATCTGCGTTCTTGTCGCTAAAGCCCTTGACCTCGTTTGCCCCAAATTTTACGGTTTGTTGACCGGTTTCAGAAAATAGCTGCTATATGTCCAAAAAGAAAGTCTACGATTTGGTATATCTCACCAACACCCCCTCGTTCTACAAACTCAATCTTATGGACGAGGTCGGCAAGCGGTGTAAGGTGCTTCTCGTTTTTTACGGATACGGGGCCGAAGCCGTAAACGCGGAGATGGAGGGTAGGCAGTGGAATTTTGATTTTCTTTTCCTGAATAAAGGTGATTCACATTCGCGCTCAAAAATGCGCGTGTTTTGTAGTATAATACAAAACAGACGCGTTTTTGGGGCTCGTCGGTATTTATATGCCGGTTGGCTCGCGCCTGAATACAATCTTTTTTCGTTTTTTACACCGAAACGCAAGAATGTTGTCGTTTGCGAGTCCTCTATCCTCGACGTATCTTTCTCAGGATTAAAGGGTTGGATAAAGCGTAGAATCATCTCCCGGATGTCGGCGGCGCTCCCGTCCGGCACTCCTCACGATCAATTATTTAAGTCCATTAATTTCCAAGGCCCTCGCTATATAACTGGATCAGTGGGAATTATAAACAAGAATAGGAATCGCGATATTATATCGTCAAATCATACTATGGATGGTCGTTGCTTGTATGTAGGCCGTTTGACAGAGGTTAAAAATCTTCGTTTGCTCATAGAAGCTTTCAATCTCTCAGGCCGACCCCTCACCATAGTCGGCAAAGGTGAGCTTGAGCATGAACTGAAATCGATTGCCAAACCCAATATTTCATTCATAGGATTCGTTGATAATGAGCGACTTGGCGAAATATATCAAACCCATGACCTCTTCATCCTCCCCTCCTCTTACGAGCCTTGGGGACTCGTCGTCGAGGAAGCTATCTACTGGGGGCTGCCAGTGGTGGTCAGTGATCGCGTAGGCTCCGGTCCCGACATGGTAGAGGATTTGCGTACGGGAGTGATTTTCAAACACGACTCGGTTGATGACCTTAACCGTGCGGTCGACCTGGTATTCGCTGATTATCAATCATATAAATCGGCGGTCGACGCTGTGGATTTCGCCGAGCGCGACGAAAATCAGATTAACGCCTACCTCAAATTACTCAAATGAAAGCACTCCATACCATTCCCGGTTTTGGCGTAAAGTCGGGAGGCACTACGACTTCGACCTACGACCTCCTCACAGCGATGCACCGACAGGGCGTTGATGTCGAGGTGGTGACGATCGAGTCTTCAGACCCTGCTGACAGACTCGTCGGCAGCGGTGAGCCTTGGATAACGGCCCTCCCGAATGATTACATCACCCCATTTGCCTATTCGCGCAACCTCCGAGACTTTCTTACCGCCTCAGACTCTGACGTTTACCATACAAATGGGCTTTGGATGTATGCCAACCATGTCACTTGCGCCGCAGCACGTCGGAAAGATAAACCCTATGTCATTACACCCCACGGTATGCTCTATCCGCAAGCTCTCGCCCGCTCTGCGTGGAAAAAAAAGCTGATGCTTGCGGCGTGCTTTAAACGCGACCTGCGCCGTGCTGATATGCTGCACGCTACCTGTCTGCCCGAGTATCATCATATCAGGGAGTTAGGCATTAATAATCCGGTGGCGGTCATACCCAATCCTGTGCCATTGCCCGAGTATATAGATGAGATTTCCAATGACCGCTCAATCCCGCGCATCGGCTTCTTAGGCCGACTGCATCCGCGCAAGCACGTAGACACTCTCATTGAAGCGTGGAAAAAGTTGAATCCGCGAGATGCGCGACTTGTGATTATGGGAAGCGGGGATTCAGATTACGAGCAGCGGTTAAAGGCATTAGCTTCGGAGTGCGACAGTGTTGAATTCACTGGGTTTGTTACGGGGCGAGCCAAGTTTGAGAAGTTGGCATCGCTCTCCGCGCTCGCTGTTCCAAGCGACTTTGAGAATTTCGGGATGATAGTGACAGAGGCGCTATCGGTTGGTACGCCCGTCATAGCATCAAAGGGCACGCCGTGGCAATCGCTTGAAACTGAGGGATGTGGCTGGTGGGTTGACAATGATGTTGACACTATTGCCGATACGATAGCCGCCGCGTTGTCGCTCTCTGGCTCTGAGTTGAGCGAGATGGGGCGCCGCGGACGCCGGCTCGTTGAGGAGAAATATCTCGACTCAAAGGTTGCCACAATGATGGCCGACCTCTACCTATATCTCTCAGGGACAGCTCCTAAGCCTGATTTCGTACTCGACTGAACTTTACGGAGCTTTCGGTTGTTTTCTTTACGTATGAGCAACCGAATTAATGATAAAACGATATGACTGATTGGCAGTGACGCTACGGCGTCCTTGCCAATTTGTCATATATTGGCACCTCATTAGCGTGTGGCACGACTTTTGATAGTGTCAAAGAGCGAAAACAAAAAACTTTGGCAAAACGAAACTTTTAAAATATAATTAATAACATATAATTCTAAATAATCATGACAATCAAACCATTAGCAGACCGTGTGCTTGTAAAGCCCACACCCGCCGAAGAAGTTACAGTGTCGGGTATCATCATTCCCGACTCAGCAAAAGAGAAACCCTTAAAAGGCACTGTCCTCGCTGTTGGCAATGGTACCAAAGATGAGGAAATGGTTGTGAAAGAGGGCGATACAGTGCTCTATGGCAAATATGCAGGCACTGAAATTGAAGTGGAAGGAGAGCAGCTCCTCATCATGCGTCAAAACGACATACTCGCTCTTATCAACGCGTGATTTTTTGAATAATAAACATCAGCGGGCTTGCCCGCTACCAATTTAAGAGCCAAAGGCTCAAACCAATAGTCGGTTAGGCGACTTTAAATACAATCTATTATGGCTAAAGAAATCAAATTTGATATTAAGGCTCGCGAAGAGCTCAAAAAAGGTGTCGACGCTCTCGCCGACGCAGTGAAAGTAACCCTTGGCCCCAAAGGCCGCAACGTGATTATCGACCGCAAGTTCGGCGCTCCCCACATCACTAAGGATGGCGTGACCGTAGCAAAGGAAATCGAGCTTGAAGATCCGTTCCAGAACATGGGCGCACAGCTCGTTAAGGAAGTTGCGTCGAAGACCGGCGACGATGCAGGCGACGGCACGACTACCGCTACAGTTCTTGCTCAATCTATTATTAATGTGGGTCTTAAGAACGTGGCTGCCGGTGCTAATCCTATGGACATCAAGCGCGGTATCGATAAAGCTGTTGAAACCGTAGTTGAAAGCATCAAGGGTCAGGCCGAAGAGGTTGGCGACGACTTCAAGAAGATTGAGGACGTAGCGCGCATCTCGGCCAACAACGACGAGAAGATTGGCCGTCTCATTGCAGAAGCGATGAAAAAGGTTAAGAAAGAGGGTGTTATCACTGTCGATGAAGCAAAAGGCACTGAAACCACAGTCGATGTGGTAGAAGGTATGCAGTTTGACCGCGGCTACATTTCGCCTTATTTCGTGACCAACACCGAGAAGATGGAATGTGAGATGGAGAATCCATACATTCTTCTCTATGATAAGAAGATTTCCAACTTCAAGGATCTTCTTCCTATCCTTGAGCCTGTGGCTCAGTCGGGCCGCCCGATGCTTATCATAGCCGAGGATGTTGACTCTGAAGCACTTGCAACCCTCGTTGTCAACCGTCTACGCGGTTCGTTGAAGGTTTGCGCCGTTAAAGCTCCCGGTTTTGGCGACCGCCGCAAAGAGATGCTTGAGGATATCGCTATCCTTACCGGAGGCACCGTTATCTCAGAGGAGAAGGGCATGAAGCTCGACCAGGCTACCGTTCAGTATCTCGGCACTGCCGACAAGGTAACAGTCAACAAGGAAGCTACCACAATCGTCGACGGCGCTGGCTCGAAAGACGCTATCGCAGCTCGCGTGGCTCAAATCAAAGCTCAGATCGAGCAGACCAAGAGCGACTACGACCGCGAGAAACTTCAGGAGCGTCTCGCTAAACTCGCAGGCGGTGTCGCAGTTCTCCATATCGGCGCTCCCTCAGAGGTAGAGATGAAAGAGAAGAAAGACCGCGTTGACGACGCTCTTTCTGCTACCCGCGCCGCTATTGCCGAAGGTATCGTACCTGGTGGTGGTGTGGCTTATATCCGTGCTACTGCTGCCCTCGAAGGCCTTACCGGCGACAACGAGGATGAGACCACCGGTATCCATATCGTGCTCCGCGCTATCGAGGAGCCTCTTCGCCAGATTGTCGCCAATGCTGGAGCTGAGGGTGCTGTTATCGTGCAGAAGGTTAAGGAAGGCACTGCCGACTACGGCTACAATGCCCGCACAGGCAAGTTTGAGAATCTTCTCACTGCCGGCGTGATTGACCCTGCTAAGGTAACCCGCGTGGCTCTCGAAAATGCTGCTTCGATTGCCGGTATGTTCCTCACCACCGAGTGTGTGATTGCCGACAAGAAGGAGGAGAATCCCGCTCCCGCAATGCCCGCTCCCGGTATGGGAGGCATGGGCGGCATGATGTAACGATCAGTAACCCTACAATATAGACCCAAAGGCTGCGCCCCGCGCAGCCTTTGGGCGTTTTTAAGCCCATGGGTTTTCATGAATTTTCAAAGGAATATATATGGAGCGCATTGCTTAAGCAGTAGCCTGAGCTCTAATCTAATTGAGATGGAATTATTTTTTTTGTGGGTTGATTGGTTGGAATAAGAAATTTTTGTATTTTTGCGGATGCAGACTGCTTTGCAGAAGCCCCAGTTTGGGGAAAAGTGGAGCGGGATGTAGATAAAAAACATAAAAAAGCGTTTATCCGCGCTGATTCTTGACAAGTAGAAATTCTCGCAAAATTTCATTTAGGTGTCAAGGATAGAGCAACGGTAGATGCCCGAGGATATGTGATATCATGCATTCGGCACAGCACCTTGAGAAAGGTGTAGCCGAACGCTATTGTTGCATATACAAGCGTGGGCTTCTGCGTTGCCGTCCGACACCTAAAGGGCAATGCGAGAAGCCTCTACTTGTAGGATGGCAACAGATACAGATTCCTGCGCTTTTGTGCATACTAACCTTACAGCCAACGAGGGGATGACCGCGGCGACAATCTACAAATGAAAAAACTATTACTCACGCTGCTCGGAGTGATTATAGCGCTCCCGGTATTCGCCCGAAACTTCACTTACACTTACGAAGGGCAGACAGTCAGCTACACAGTCATTAGCGAGGATGCGAAGACGGTAAGAACAAAGATTGTTAATTGCATATCGGGTACTGCTTCAGGCAAACTTGTGCTTCCTCAAATGCCTATGGACGGAGATGTAGCATATACATTAATAGAAATCGGCGACAGGTCTTTTCAAGGTCGTACCGGCTTGACTTCCGTGATTATCCCAAACACCGTCTCTAAAATCGACGAATACGCATTCAACGGTTGTAGCGGATTGACATTGCTGTCACTCCCTAATTCCGTAACCGAAATCGGCGAATGGGCATTTTCATACTGCAGTGGCCTGACTTCTGTGGCTATCCCCAAATCAATTACAGCCATTGGTCAATCGGCATTCTTCTATTGCAGCGGGTTGACAACTGTGAATATACCTAATTCTGTCAAGTCTATTGGCGCGAGTGCTTTCTCGAGATGTAAAGGATTGACCGAATTGACAATTCCAAACTCAGTAACGTCAATCGGTAATAATGCATTTGCCAGTTGCAGCGGCCTGACTTCGGTAAGCATACCAAGCTCAGTAACTTCCATAGGCGATAGCGCTTTCAATCTTTGCAACGGCTTGACCAAGGCAGAATTTGAAAGCTTTGAGTCTCTCTGTTCGATAAAGTTCGGCAATCAAAGTTCTAATCCTCTATACTGTGCAAAGAATCTCTACATCAAAGGGGAGAATATTACCAGTGCCGTTATACCTAATACGGTATCCTCTATTGGCAATTACGCCTTCTATAACTGTACCGGCATTAATTCGGTTACAATTCCCAACTCAGTGACAGAAATCGGGGATGCTTCTTTCGGAGGATGCAGTAACTTGACCGAAATTAAAATACCAAACTCAGTTACTTCAATCGGCAGTAACGTTTTCGCCTATTGTAGTGGCTTGACTTCGGTGTCAATTCCAACCTCAGTCACCAAAATCGGTGAGTGGACTTTCGCTAATTGTAGTGGCTTGACTTCGGTTAATATACCAAACTCACTCACGGAAATAAGCGATGGGTTGTTCCGTTATTGCACCGGGTTAACATCGGTGGTTATACCAACCTCAGTAACTAAAATCGGGGGCGGTGCTTTCTTCGGTTGCAGCGGCCTTACATCAGTAACAATTCCCAACTCGGTAACAGAAATCTGCAATAGCGCTTTTTCTCGTTGCACCGGACTGACCGATGTGACAATCCCAGGCTCGGTCACTACTATCGGCGACAATGCTTTTTATGGCTGTGAGGGCTTGACATCGGTAACAATTCCCAGCTCAGTTACCGAAATCGGATATGGCATTTGTTTCGACTGTAGTTCACTTCATCAAATAATTGTTGATAATGCTAACCAGTATTATTGTTCATCGGATGGCGTATTATATAATAAAAGCAAAACTGAATTAAAACAATATCCTCAGGGTAAGGAAGATAGTGAATTTGTAATCCCCAACTCGGTAAATGAAATCTGCAATTATGCATTTTTTAGATGCAGCAACTTGACCAAGGTGACAATTCCCCAGTCGGTTATTTCAATAGGGACTTATTCATTCACGAGTTGCGGCTTTACAGAGTTAACATTACCTAACTCTGTTGCCACAATAGGAGAGTATGCATTCTCAGGATGTGACGGTATACAAGAATTGATTATTCCTAACTCAGTTACCTCTATAAGCAATTTTGCTTTTTCGGGATGCAGCGGGTTGACTAAGCTTACAATTGGTAATGCAGTGAAGTCAATCGGAGAGGGAACATTCAGTAGATGTAGCGGCTTGACTCAGATGACCATTCCGAGTTCAGTGACCAAAATCGACGCTATGGCTTTCTCGGGATGTAGCGGCTTGACATCAATTATTATACCAAATTCGGTAACTGAAATCGGTGCTTCTGCTTTCAATAGTTGTCGTGGCTTGACTTCGGTGACAATCCCAGGCTCGGTCACTACAATCGGTGACTATGTTTTCAGGCTTTGCGACGTATTGAAGTCGGTATATTATGATAGTGAGAATCCAATCGCTGGGAACGCAAGTATTTTTAGCGATAGTCCAGCTTATGAGTCAGGAACATTGTATGTACGTGCGTCTGCAATAGATATATGTAAGCAAATTGATCCGTGGAAAGGATTTAAAAATATCCAGGCTTACGATTTCACGGGAGTTGAAGAGATATTGGTTGACGAGTCGTCGATTGCAACAAATGCAGGGGCAGATGTCTATACGTTGCAAGGCATATGCGTTCTACGCAACGCTACGCAGGATGATTTAAATGCTCTCCCGCAGGGCCTCTATATAGTCGGCGGCAAGAAAGTGCTGATTAAGTAAGGTCTGATAGGAATTATATCAGATAGGTAAGTATCGATAATTAGTTTATCCCAATCTTCAGCTTGTTATCGATTAATTATAAGTGATATGCTGAGTATTCCAATCACTCGGCATATCATTTATATCTAAGTTTATGGATTGGAAGTAGGAAATCGGGAGGAGGGAGGTAATAAAGGGGGAGGAAATATCGTTGTTATTATGGAAGCGCTGAGATTCGCGAAATAAATCTCGGTAATTTCAAGCTTAAACGATGATACAAACTTATTTGCGACACTTACTTCGATGACTCAGATTAAAAAATGGCGAGTAATTGATACGGAGTATCTGATTCGTCGGCCGTGGCTTACGGCCCGTAAAGACACTGTTATATTGCCCGACGGCAAGGTCATGGATGATTATTACGTACTTGAATATCCCACATGGATAAATGTTATCGCGATAACCAAGGATGGACGTTTTGTCATGGTTGAGCAGTATAGACATGGGCTTCGGGATGTTTTCACAGAGTTGTGTGCAGGTGTCGTTGAGGATAATGAAACGCCAATCGACGCGGCTAAGCGAGAACTTCGGGAGGAAACCGGATATACCGGCGGACAATGGAGATTGCTGAACAAATTATCTCAAAATCCTTCAGCCTGCACTAACTACACGTATTGTTTTTTGGCTGAGGGTGTCGAGAAAACAGACAGCCAACATTTAGACGCTACGGAGGATATAGCTGTCAGATTGTTGGCTGAACGCGAGGTGATCGATTTGCTGAAAGAAGATAAAATTAAGCAATCTTTGATGGCTGCCCCTCTATGGCATTATTTCGCCGATAAATTTGTTGCCGCAAAGTAGATTTCGTAGAGTCGCGATCGTCGCTCACGCGCTGCTTAACCTAATTTTTGGCGCGGTATATTTGCCAGCTATTGAATAGATTCTGCCAGATTGAATAAAAGGCTAAGCCTACCGACGCGATGGGATTCAGAAATGTATTGAGCATCCATATACCCATCGCAGTGTTTTTTTGCGCTAACAACTGGCAACCTGCAATCTGATCGGCATATCTTTTCCCAATCATTTTTCCTAAGGAAAATTGGCATACGCATATAGCCAGCGAGATAATTCCTAACCATAATACATTAGCTAAATTGTCGTCTAAATGTATGACCACAAAATCGATGGTTTGCCCTATAGTGACAAGCAGCGCGAAAGCCCATAGATAGAATGACCACTGCTTATACTTCGATATAGCGGCATTTAAATTAGGTAAGAACTTCTGTAGACACAATACCAATATAAATGGCAATGCGATCACAATGGCTATTTTGACGAATATCAGCATGAACATCCGCGCGAAGTCGGCCTGAGGCGCGGTGTCGGCAATTAGAGAAATATAGATAGGCGCTACGATAGAAACCAACAGATTGCCAATAATGGTGTAGGTGGTGGTGCGGACTGGATTCGCACCCAACATCGCCGCCACGACCGTCACCGAAGAAGCAACCGGACATAGCACACACATCATCGCGCCCTCTGCCAAAATATAATCAGATGTCAGGGTATAAATTAACCAATATAGACACAGGCTGACTATGGTTTGAAAAGATGCTATCCATAGGTCGAGCTTAGATGGCCGCAATGACGAAAGTCTGACGCCTGAGAATGTCAAGACAAGAATAGAGAATATCACATATGGCACGGCCACCGACAAAGATGAGCATAATTGCCGAAGGAAATATCCTAATACTAAAGCGATTGGAAGGACAAAACTTTTATATTTTTGCATATTAGTACTCAAACTGTAGTCAGCAATCAGGAATTTTGTTATTCGCAATGCAGCTTATTGGCGGAGATTGTTTGAGAGGAGGTTGATGTCGGCAGAGATGCGGCGAATGGCGTCGTAGCTGTCGTAGGCGAGGCTGTCGCGGAGCACGTGGCGCTCGAAGTCGTAATGAGACTGACGCATGAGGCGAGTGCCTAAGGAGAGGAGGAGGTTGTAGAGTGAGTGTCCGCGGACGTAGAGATATGCGTTGCGGCGGTTGACGCCTTTGGCGCGATAGTAGTCTTCGTTGACGTCGAGGTGGTCGTAGTCTTTGACCGCGCGGTTGAGGGCGCGGCGAATACGGTTGAGCAGCGGCAGGCCGTTGTTGGCTTCCTCTCCTTTCTGAAACTGCACTGAGATGCATCGCTTGAAGTTCTCGCGGGAGAAGAACCGTCCTTTATGCCGCTCACATTCAAGCATAAGCAGCATGGGCCGATAGACGATTTCGGAGTAGTCGCGGAGAAAGCGCTTGAAGTCGAACTGCGGATGGCTGACGCGTCGCTCATATGCGGCCTGGAGCTTGGAGGCGAAGGCATAGTGATTTTCCCAAGAGTAGCAATAGGTCTGCAGGATGCCGCGGTCGGCGCGGATGTTCTCGTCGAGGAGGAAACGAAGGTCGCTGTCAATGCAGATGAAGAATCGCTGCGATAGGTGACGGCGATATTTGAGGCACTGTGTGCATCCGGTTGTAAGCCTGCCGTTCTCGTTGGCGGTAGCCGGAAGGAACTTGTATTTGCCGGGGCGGTATCGCTTGAGAATAGGTTCCCAGAATGAGATGTCGTCCCAAGCCTCGACGTGAACGACCGAGTCGACACCATAGAGCCGCGCCGACGACTCGTATCGCCGGGCGCACATAGCGTAATATTCCTCGCGCAGCTGCTTGTTGGACTTCATGGCCAATCAGACGTTTTCACGCTCCAACTCGTTCATAAACACAAGCTTGTCTTCCCAACCGCTGGCGAAGATGTTGGGGGAGTGGGTGGTAAGAATGAGCTGGCAGCGGGGATTAAGGCGACGAAGCACGCCGACGAGCTGATCTTGCCAGGAGATGTGGAGTGAAATCTCCGGCTCGTCCATGAGAAGCACCGAGGGGCGCTCTTCCTGAAGGAAGACGGTGGTAAGGATAAGGAGGAGCTNTTTCTNGCCTGNGGAAAGNTTGTCGATCGATATGGTNGANTTCTCGCCCATGTTGACGTCGGCGGAGTGGGTGATGGTGAAAACGAGCTGATTTGAGCGGGTGTCGATGCTGATTTCTTTTCCTGTCTCGGCAAAGAGCTCGTTGATGAGAGCGAAAAAGGAGTCTATTCGGCGGCGAATCTCATCGGCTTGGTCGGGGAAGTTGATTATCTTCATGCGATAGTCGAAGAACGAGGTCCCGTCGCCATTCTGATAAACGACGTTTTTGAGGTCGCGGAGCAGCGAACTCTCGGTCTTAGAGCGACTACTCCCGGCCACGTCGAAAGATCGGATGAAGGATACGGGAGAGGACACCGGGTTACCGCTGAGGCGCACCCCCGAGCTCTTTTTAGGCTTGCGGTCTTGATAATAGTCGGCCATGAAGTTGAGGAGGGTGGTTTTGCCGCAGCCGTTGATGCCGACGATGATGTTAACATCGGGGCGAATGTCGGGCCAGACGATATCGACGCGGCCCCACATATTGTCGACCGTAAATTCGCTGATATATAAGTCTTTATTGTCCATAGGGAAGAGTGTTGAGACTGACGGTTGCTAAGATTTGGCCAAGTCGTTGATGACGAGGGAAGCAAGGGTTATACCGACGGTCGCGGTCACTTGCATCAGGGAGCCGTTGACGACGGCTTTGCGTATAGGGGAGTCGGCAGGGAGAGATTCGTCGGCGGGGAGACGGTTCTCGGTAATCTCTGTCGAAAAGACCACTTTGAACTTCTTCGCGGGGAAGACGCCGTCGCGCTTGAAACGGCGACGAAGGGCGGCGGCAAGACGGTCGCCCTTGGCCTTCCAAAACTCGGCCACTTCGACGCGGGTGGGATCGGTTTTAAGCGCGGCTCCCATGGAGGAGACCAATCGGCATCGCGAGCGGGTGGCCTGATTGATAAGGAGGGCCTTGTCGCGGAGTGAGTCGATAGCGTCGACGACGTGGTCGTAGTCGTTGAGGTCGAATAGCGTTGCGGTGTCCGGAGAGAAGAGGCCGTTGACAGCCACGATGTCGGCCGAGGGGTTGATGTCGAGCAAGCGTTGGCGCATGACCTCGACTTTAGGCTGCCCGACGGTAGAGGCTGTAGCGGGGGCCTGACGGTTGATATTGGAGGGGGAGACGGTGTCGAAGTCGACTATCGTCAGGTGGCGCAGGCCGGTGCGCACAAGTGTCTCGGCAGCCCAGCTACCCACGCCGCCTATGCCGAAAACAATCACCGTTGCCGACGACAGACGCTCCATCGCGGAGTCGCCCAAGAGTAAACGCGATCTATTGAATTCTTCTTGCATAACAACGCGAATTTACTGATAAGCTTTAGACTTTGCAAACAAATCGGTGCGGAAGGTTGTTGGATTTTTAAGAAACAAATCCTACGAAATATGTATTCAAAATCAGTAAAAGACACACTTCTGGAGCGCAGAAGCATACGCCGCTTTGAGCGCGAGGCTATAACCGACGAACAAATCAACTTTATCTACGACGCTATACGCAACACGCCGACGAGCTACAACGGTCAGCAATTCTCGGTAATCGACGTCACCGACCAGGCTCTGAAAGAGCAGCTTGCTGAAGTAATCGGCCAGAAGCAGATTAAGACCTGCAATCACTTCATGGCATTTTGCGCCGACTATAATAAGATTTTCACTTTCGCCCGCGCCCGCGGACTCGACTTCGTGGACTACGACCGCACGGTCGACGGCCTGATCGTAGGCACGGTCGACGCGGCGTTAGCGATGATGAGCGCGGTCGCGGCTGCCGACTCGCTTAACTTAGGCTGTTGCTGCATAGGCTATGCCCGCACGGCCAATCCTGAGGAAGTAAGCCGTCTCTTAGGGTTGCCGAAGGACGTATATCTCGTTTGCGGCCTTTCGATAGGCGTGCCCCGCGAGATGCCCGACCTTAAGCCGAAGCAGCCCGCATCTTTAGTGATACACCACAACAAATATCGCTCTGACGACCTTCTGCCCGACCTCGAAAAATATGACGCCGAAATCAGGCACTACAATCAGACACGCGAGGGGGCCAAGACCGATAACGACTGGCTTACCCATATACTCGGCTACTACGCCGAAGGGATGCGGTATAATCTCGGTTCGTTCCTTGCATCGCGCGGATATTTGCTTGAAAAGTAATTTGACGCCATCAGATGAGGTAAATTCCTTTGCTTAGTAGATGCCGGGATCGAGAGCGTTGGCGGCAAGGTAGTAAAAAGCAACGAGACAATAGCGAAGAGCTGACTCCTATTACCGGAGTCAGCTCTTATATTCGGAATTTCTCGATTATTTTAATAATCACTCAAAGAAATTATATGAGAATTGATGCATGGCTATTACTTTACAATCTGATATCTTATAACTATTGTTATTGTTATTATAGCAAAAATATGCGGTATGGCTTGATGATTGTGTTGAAGACCAGTACCAGTACTTACCTGAGTAATATTCTTCTTTCGCCGGCAAATACCAGCCTGTCACACCGTTTATATTCAATTGATCAACCAATGCGAAGGCCGGATAAAGAGTTTTCCAATCAGGTATGGCGTGTATGGCTTCAGTGTTGGCTTTCCCATCAGTTTTAGAAGTCGCATTCACAATATCAACATTTTCAATTGACCACGCAGCGTTTCCTAAGTCAGTTGATATGATGCGCCCCAAGCCGTCTGCCATGGAGTAAACAGTGCCGACAACTCCGCTCTCTGAATATGAATCATTCACGCTGTATTTACTTTGCGAAACATAAATTTTTGATGAGACACCTTCGACTGTTATTGTAGCTTTGCGGTTAGTTGTTGCGGCTGTAGCGCGGATTACAAGAGTTGAGCCATTGGGCGTAGCTGTACACCAATCGGCTGATGACGTGATCTTAGCGCCCTCCTTTATCGGGAATGAGATTGTTTGATTAGATGATTTTGATTCAAAAAACACCTTGCGGTCATAAATTTTTCCAGCCTTCTGCGTTACCTCAATCTCATCAACCACCGACTTTCTACCGTTATAATTGTACATTATTTTTATTCGGGCCGTACGCGGTTCCTCAAAAGGATTGGGGAGAACTGTGACGGTCATTTTAGAGTTTGATAATATAACAGTAACCCAACTATCTTTCGCATTATCCTTTTCTGCAGTGAAAGAGTCTATTAATTTCCCTTTTGAAAACGTACAAGATTCAGACTGCGAATCAGTGCCACATTCAAATGTGAATACACGCTTTGAGAGGCTGAAACCTGAACCACATTGCGTGACATTCAGCTCGCACTTCACATTGCCGCTCTTAAGCGTAATAACCCCTTTTCGCTCTGTCGAATTTAAATTTTCCTGCAATGAAATAACAAGAGGCAATTCTAAGGGTGTAGTTAACTCTGCTTTAGATACAGGTGTCTGCCCGATAGTGCGAACTTGACGTTTTGGTGCGTTATTACGGCCTGAAAGCGAAGCGCTTAACCAATCAACGTTGCTGCTAATATCAATTTTGGATGGGTCAAGATTAGTAAACAAATCTATGTTATATTGTTTTGTTCCATAGAAAAAGTCATTGATANTTAGCNGACTATTAGACAATGATATGTATTCNCCTCTCCNCTCGCGGCTCACGTTTNTTTCNGNTTTTTNGCNGTNAAGGTTTTNTATNGTAACANTTNCAGTTNCTGCGGTCGTGTTATAAGATTCCTCTGCCGAAATTACAATAGCATCATATAGGAAATACATATCGCGAGTGGAGGCTTTGTTCACTTTACACCATGCCTCTGACGACGACACCTTAAAAGGGATGATAGATGAATTGTCGAATAAGACTTGTTGCATTCCACCTTCGGCAGGGAGCACAACCTTGCTACTGCAGCGAATTGACTCATCGAGACCTTTAAAGGGTTTTTGGTATTTCACTTCCGCCCCTATAATACCCCCATCGGTGCTAATCTTCCAATCTGTGACATATAGACGAGTATAGGAGTCGCTATCACCATTATATATAACGTATCCGGCAGTCGGCTCTACTGCCATACTCGTTGCCCATCCCATTAATGGGATATTGGATACATTGCCTAAACCTTTGACCGTACCTATCGAAGCGATATAATTTCTGCTAAAAAAGAAGCAGAAATTGTTGTCATCTCCGATGTATAAGTCATCAAGAAATGTCTTTCCGTAATCTTCGTTTCTCATAGACAGGGTGATGGTCCCAGCAGGATCGGGCACTGAAGTATCGGGTTTTATCGGGTCGCCATTATCTGGGTTGTTGGGCTCATCTCCCCCGCATGATACAAAAGCCACGCCACTCGATACCGCAAACAAAGTCATAAAAATAAAATATGCTATACGTCTCATGTTGTTTATAGTTTAAAGTTGTATCCAAGGTTAATAGAGAATACTTGTAGGTGTGCAGGTTCAACTGGCAAGTGCAAAATTAGCGATTTGTTTGAAGAATTCCTCTTTAGGGGAAGAGAAACCGAGTTTTTTTCTAGGTCTGAGGTTTAATTTTCGACCGACGTTCCTAATAA
>WFLX010050943.1_pt1 | contig 21586 bp, 15 predicted proteins | sample 4967041 | NCBI WGS metagenome assembly WFLX01 (sample SAMN12857096, study PRJNA449069) | gut metagenome | isolation source: stool from male and female vole | host: Microtus ochrogaster | place: USA:Florida | collected 2017
CCATCTCTCCGAAACGCTGGCCGCCGAACTGCGCCTTACCGCCCAGAGGCTGCTGGGTAATAAGGGAGTAGGGGCCGATGGAGCGGGCGTGCATCTTGTCCTCGACCATGTGGCCCAGCTTCAGCATGTAGATGACACCTACTGTGGCGGGCTGGTCAAAGCGGTCGCCCGTGCCTCCGTCATAGAGGTAGGTCTTGCCGTAGCGGGGCAGACCGGCCTTGTCGGTCCATTCGTTCAGGTCATCGAGCGATGCGCCATCGAAAATCGGAGTGGCGAACTTCTCGCCCAGCTCGCGGCCCGCCCATCCGAGCACGGTCTCGAAAATCTGTCCGAGGTTCATTCGCGAAGGCACGCCAAGGGGGTTGAGCACGATATCGACCGGAGTGCCATCCTCCAGGAAGGGCATATCCTCCTGGCGCACCACGCGCGACACGATGCCCTTGTTGCCGTGGCGGCCTGCCATCTTGTCGCCCACGCCGATCTTGCGCTTCTTGGCAATGTAGACCTTCGCCATCTGCATGATGCCTGCCGGCAGGTCATCGCCTATTGTGATGTCGAATTTCTTGCGGCGCAGCTCGGTGTCGATCTCCTTCCACTTGCGCAGATAGTTGGTCACTAACTGGAGCACCATGTTATTGATGCGCTCGTCATCGGTCCAGTTGCTGAGATTGATGGTCTCGAAATCCACGTTGCCGAAGGCCACCTCATTGAAGGATTTGCCCTTCGGGACTATCTCAGTGCCCAGGAAGTCCTTCACGCCGGCTGAGACACGGTCGCGGAGCAGTGTGCTCATCTTCTCGACCATCACAGCCTTCAGGTCATCCTTGCGCTCCTCATATTCCTCATCGAGCTTGGGGAGCTGGGCATTGACGCTCTTCTTGTTGGTCTTGCTCTTGTTGGCGCGGGAGAAGAGGTTGGTGCCGATCACGACGCCCTTGAGCGAGGGGGAGGCCTTCAGCGAGGCATCCTTTACATCGCCGGCCTTGTCGCCGAAGATAGCGCGCAGCAGCTTCTCCTCCGGAGTCGGGTCGCTCTCGCCCTTAGGCGTGATCTTGCCGATCATGATGTCGCCCGGCACAACGTACGCACCCACGCGGATGATGCCGCGCTCATCGAGGTCCTTGGTGGCATCCTCGCTGACATTGGGGATGTCGCTGGTGAGCTCCTCCATGCCGCGCTTGGTCTCGCGCACCTCCAGAGTGTACTCGTCCACATGTATCGAGGTCAGGATATCCTCCTTCACCATGCGCTCATTGAGCACGATGGCATCCTCATAGTTATATCCTTTCCAGGGCATGAAAGCCACCTTCAGGTTGCGGCCCAGAGCGAGCTCGCCCTTTTCGGTGGAATAGCCCTCGGTCAATATGTCACCCTTGGCCACGCGCTGCCCGACATTGCAGATCGGACGCAGGTCGATGGTCGTGCCCTGGTTGGTGCGGCGGAACTTGGGGAGGCGGTATTCCTTGACGGAAGACTCGAAGGAAACGAACTCCTCGTCTTCGTTGCGGTCATAGTTGATGCGGATGACGTTGGCGTCCACATACTCGATAGTGCCCGCTCCCTCGGCCATCACCTGAGTGCGGCTGTCGCGGATAAGCTGGCCTTCGATGCCGGTGCCTACGATGGGGGCCTCGCTGCGGAGCAGGGGCACTGCCTGGCGCATCATGTTCGATCCCATCAGCGCACGGTTGGCGTCATCATGCTCCAGGAAGGGAATCAGCGAAGCTGCGATCGAGGCAATCTGGATCGGAGCCACATCCATAAGCTGGATCTCATTCGGAGCCACAATCGGGAAGTCGGCGTCCAGACGCGCCTTCACGCGCGAGCGGATGAATGTGCCGTCATCATTGAGGGGCGCATTGCCCTGGGCGATCATCTGGCCCTCCTCAATCTCGGCGGTGAGATAGGTCACCTCGTCGTTGTTGAGGTTGACCTTGCCATCGGTCACCTTGCGGTAAGGAGTCTCGATGAAGCCGAGGTTGTTGATCTTGGCATACACTGCCAGAGAGGAGATAAGGCCGATGTTGGGGCCCTCAGGGGTCTCGATCGGGCAGAGTCGTCCGTAATGGGTATAGTGCACGTCTCGCACCTCGAAGCCTGCGCGCTCGCGCGACAGGCCGCCGGGGCCCAGGGCCGACATGCGGCGCTTGTGGGTGATCTCGGCCAGAGGGTTGGTCTGGTCCATGAACTGCGAGAGGGCGTTGGTGCCGAAGAAGGTATTGATTACCGACGAGATGGTTTTTGCATTGATCAGGTCAGTCGGAGTGAACACCTCATTGTCGCGCACATTCATGCGCTCGCGGATAGTGCGCGACATGCGGGCCAGGCCTACGCCAAACTGGTTGTAGAGCTGCTCGCCGACAGTGCGCACGCGGCGGTTGGAGAGGTGGTCGATGTCATCGACATCGCTCTTGGCGTTGATGAGCTGGATGAGATACTTGATTATCTCGACGATGTCCTCGCGGGTCAGCACCTTCACATCCATCGGAGTGGTCAGGCCAAGCTTCTTGTTGATGCGGAAGCGGCCCACCTCGCCCAGGTCATATCTCTTCTCGGAGAAGAAGAGGTTCTGGATCACCTCGCGTGCCGAAGCATCGTCCGGCGGCTCGGCGTTGCGCAGCTGCCTGTATATGTACTGGATTGCCTCCTTCTCAGAGTTGGAGGTATCGCGCTGCAGGGTGTTGAAGATGATGCTGTAGTCAGTGGCGCTGACATCCTCCTTCTCGAGCAGGATGGTCTTCACGCCGCTGTCGAGGATGGCGTCGATCATATCCTCGGTCAGCACAGTCTCGCGGTCTACGATGACATCGTTGCGCTCGAGCGACATTACCTCGCCCGTGTCCTCATCGACAAAGTCCTCCACCCAGCTGTGGAGCACGCGCGCAGCGAGCTTGCGCCCTACTGCAGCCTTGAGATTGGTGCGGTTCACCTTCACCTCGTCGGCGAGGTCGAAAATCTGTATGATGTCGCGGTCGCTCTCCAGGCCGATGGCGCGCAGCAGCGTCGTCACGGGGAGTTTCTTCTTGCGGTCGATGTAGGCATACATGACATTGTTGATGTCTGTAGCAAACTCGATCCAGCTGCCGCGGAACGGTATGATGCGGGCAGAATAGAGCTTCGTGCCGTTGGGATGGATGCTCTGACCGAAAAACACGCCCGGGCTGCGGTGGAGCTGTGACACGACAACGCGCTCGGCACCGTTGATTACAAACGTGCCCTGCTCAGTCATGTAAGGAATAGGACCGAGGTAGACATCCTGGATCGAAGTGTCGAAATCCACATGGTCGGGATCAGTGCAGTAGAGCTTGAGCTTGGCCTTCAGCGGCACACTGTAAGTCAGGCCACGCTCCAGACATTCCTCGATGGTATAGCGCGGCGGATCGATATAGTAGTCGAGAAACTCGAGTACGAAATTGTTGCGGGTGTCTGCGATGGGGAAATTCTCGGCAAACACCTTGTACAGACCCTCGTTGCGGCGGTTCTCGGGAGGAGTGTCCAGCTGCAGGAAGTCACGGAAAGACTTGAGCTGCACCTCGAGAAAATCGGGGAACGGGAGCGGATTCTTAATCGAAGCGAAATTAACGCGCGGTTTTTCGGTTAAATTTTCTGCCATTGGGTTGAAATTAGATTGTAGCCCCGGGCGGGGATGCATTTACCCGCACACGGCGGGCCGGAAAAAGCCAACCAAGGTTAAGAAATCATAACAAACCTTGACGGCTCTGATGGGTCAGGAGGGAGGGTTTGGGATGAGTGAGAGGGTGAATCAGCGCATTGTGACGGGAAACCGGGTTGTGTACGGACACAAATAATTTTCAGACGCTATGCTCCCCGCCGGGGAGTAAGAATACATCCGAAAATCTGTGCCGCCTGCCATCTTCCTCATTTCCGCCATATCCCCCTTCGAGGCAGACTTGCGCGGAAAATCCCGATGGACCCGGACACACAATGTGATATGGGAAAAGGTTAAGGACTTCCCGGGCATCCCTCGCGGGAGCCGGGAGTCCTTAACCTTGTGTCGGTATTGAGTGCTTTTACTTCAGCTCTACCTCGGCGCCTGCCTCTTCGAGCTGCTTCTTCAGGCCCTCTGCGTCAGCCTTGGGGAGACCCTCCTTAACGGTGCTGGGAGCGCCGTCTACGAGCTCCTTAGCCTCCTTGAGGCCAAGACCGGTGAGCTCCTTGACGAGCTTCACGACTGCGAGCTTGCTTGCGCCGGGAGCCTTGAGGATTACGTCGAAGTTAGTCTTCTCTTCAGCGGCGGGTGCGCCTGCTGCGGGGCCGGCTGCTACAGCTACAGCTGCTGCTGCGGGCTCGATGCCGTACTCGTCCTTGAGGATCTGGGCCAGTTCGTTCACTTCCTTAACGGTGAGGTTAACCAGCTGTTCTGCAAAAGCTTTCAAATCTGCCATTTTCGTATGTATTTTTTATTGTTTTTAGTATTGGGGTGTTATTCTTTGTTGGAAAGGGTTTCCAGGATGCCGTGGAGCTTGCCGGCGCCGCTGTTGAGGGCGCTGATGACATTCTTCGCGGGCGACTGGAGAAGAGCGATGACATCGCCGATGAGCTCGTTCTTGCTCTTGATGTTGGCCAGGGTTTCCAACGACTCCTCGCCAATGTAGACAGTCTCCTCGACAAACGCACCCTTCAGAAGGGGAAGAGTGTCGTTCTTCTGGCGGAAATTCTTGATCAGCTTGGCCGGAGCGTTGCCGGTGTTGCTGAGAAGAAGGGTGGTCTCGCCGTGAAGCAGGTCGTAGAGTTCGCTATAGTCGATCTCGCTTGCCTCGAGAGCCTTCTTCAGGAGCGTGTTCTTAACACACAGCATCTTGATGCCATCCTTGAAGCAGGCGCGGCGAAGCGCGGAGGTCTTCTCGGCATCCAGGCCCGATGTCTGGGTCAGGTAGACACAGCTGTACTCAGCCAGAGTGTCGCCGATCATCTTTATTACGAGAGATTTTTCTTCCTTTTTCATTGTCTTCAGGTGTTAAGAGTTTAGTCGACCACAGTCTTCGTATCCACTTTCACACCGGGGCTCATGGTGCTCGAAAGATAAATGCTCTTGATATATGTGCCCTTGGCAGTGGCGGGCTTCAGCTTCACGAGCGTGTTGATGAACTCGCGGGCGTTGTCCTTCATCTGCTCGGGGGTAAACGATACCTTGCCGATAGAAGCATGAACGATACCGGTCTTGTCGACCTTGAAGTCAATCTTACCCTGCTTAACCTCCTTGACAGCCTTTGCGACGTCCATCGTCACAGTGCCGCTCTTGGGGTTAGGCATCAGGCCGCGGGGGCCGAGGATACGGCCTAAGGGGCCGAGCTTGCCCATCACGGAAGGCTGAGTGATGATCACATCAACGTCAGTCCAGCCGCCCTTGATCTTCTGGATATATTCGTCAAGTCCTACGTAGTCTGCGCCGGCTGCCTTGGCAGCCTCCTCAGCGTCAGGGTTGCATAGCACGAGCACACGCACCTGCTTGCCGGTGCCGTGGGGAAGAGATACCACGCCGCGGACCATCTGGTCTGCCTTGCGGGGGTCAACTCCCAGGCGTACGTCAATGTCAAGCGAGGAGTCGAACTTGGTGAAAGTGATCTCCTTCACCTTCTCGGCAGCCTCTGCCAGCGAATAGGCCTTTCCAGCTTCAATCTTGGACAAAGCCAACTTCTGATTTTTTGTCAGTTTTCCCATGTTATTGAAGTGTATTAGTTAAGTTCGGGGAATTCACCCTTTACGGTGATACCCATACTTCTGGCCGTACCGGCAACCATGCGCATTGCTGCGTCAACAGTAAAACAGTTCAAATCGGGCATCTTGTCTTCGGCAATCACCTTCACCTGATCCCAAGTAATCTCAGCCACCTTCGTGCGGTTAGGCTGGGCGGAGCCGCTCTTGATCTTCGCAACCTCCTTGAGCTGCACTGCAACCGGGGGAGTCTTGACGATGAAATCGAAAGATTTGTCAGTGTAATATGTGATTACAACAGGCAGAACCTTTCCGGCCTTATCTTGGGTACGGGCATTGAATTGCTTGCAAAATTCCATGATATTGATACCCTTCGAACCCAGGGCAGGACCTACCGGGGGCGAGGGGTTGGCTGCACCGCCTTTAATCTGCAATTTGATCTGTCCAGCAATTTCTTTAGCCATTGTTGTTGTTGATTTTATTTGTTTGTTCTCAGAGGGCGCTCACTGCGTCTGCGTAACATCAGCCGCGGCTNACTCCCTTTCCACTTGGGAATTTTCCAGCTCCAATACTGTCGGGCGACCAAATATCTTCACCTCTACCCTAATCTTCTGCTTCGGGGCGACTACCTCCTTGACTACGCCCGAAAAGCCGGTAAACGGACCATAGGTCACCTTTACCGCCTCGCCTACGATGTAGTCTTCGGCCTCGTCCTCCACAGTCTCGCGCAGCTCATCAGCTGCGCCGAGCATCCTCATCACTTCGCTCTCGCGCAGCGACTCGGGCTGGCTCCCCTTGGCACGCCCACGCAAAAAGTCAATGACATTAGTCGTGTTGCGCAGCTCATACTGCACTTCGCCGGTAAGGTTCGCCTTGACGAACACATAACCCGAATACAGCGTGCGCTCCTTTACGACCTTCTTGCCATTGCGCGTGGTCATCACCTTCTCGGTGGGTATCAATACCTGGGAAACATAACGGCCAAGATCGGTGTTCTTCACTGCCGCGTCGAGCACTTCCTTGACCTTTGCCTCCTTACCTGAAATGGCACGCAGCACGTACCACTCTTGCTTGTCTTCAGCCATTGAAACCANAAAGATTAACGTTAGNAACTGATACCGTAGATGGTCTCCATCAACAGATTGANCACCTTGTNAACAGCCCAGANGAACACTNCGATGATNATGGAAGCTNTCAGCNCCAGCACCGAGCTGTTGACCAGCTGCTTCTGAGTTGGCCAGGACACCTTATAAACGAGCTCGTTATAAGATTCCTTTATATCCTTGATTAGATTCATTTCTTGATTCTTNAGCACGGGAAGAGAGGCTCGNACTCCCNACACCTGGTTTTGGAGACCANTGCTCTACCGACTGNGCTATTCCCGTAAATCAGGGGCCTTCTAAGCCGAAGGCCCCTGAGAGGTATTTTGTATGATTGGACTTGCTGTGTATTAGTCCTCGATCACCTGGGTGATCTGGCCCGATCCTACGGTGCGGCCACCTTCACGGATTGCGAAACGCAGGCCCTGGTCGCATGCTACGGGAGTGATGAGCTTAACGTCAATCTCAACGTTGTCGCCGGGCATCACCATCTCTACGCCCTCGGGGAGAGTGATCTCACCGGTAACGTCGAGCGTGCGGATGTAGAACTGGGGACGGTATTTGTTGTGGAACGGAGTGTGACGGCCGCCCTCTTCCTTCTTCAGGATGTAAACCTGAGCCTTGAAGTGATCGTGAGGCTTAACCTGTCCGGGATGGCAGATTACCATACCGCGCTTGATCTCGTTCTTATCGACACCGCGGAGGAGCAGACCTACGTTGTCACCGGCCTCGCCCTCATCAAGGAGCTTGCGGAACATCTCAACACCGGTAACGGTGGACTTGCGGTCCTGGCCGAGGCCGAGAATCTGAACCTCATCGCCTACCTTCACGCGGCCGGCCTCGATACGTCCGGTGGCTACAGTGCCACGGCCGGTGATCGAGAATACGTCCTCGACAGGCATCAGGAAGGGTTTGTCAACATCACGGGGAGGCAGGGGGATCCAGTTGTCAACTGCATCCATGAGCTCCATCACCTTCTCAACCCACTGGGGCTCGCCGTTGAGGGCGCCGAGGGCGGAACCCTGGATGANGGGAGTNTNGTCNCCNTCATANTCNTACTGNGAAAGNAGGTCGCGCATGTCCATCTCAACGAGCTCGAGCATCTCGGGGTCGTCTACCATGTCGCACTTGTTCATGAACACAACCAGACGGGGAACGTTCACCTGACGGGCGAGAAGGATGTGCTCGCGGGTCTGGGGCATCGGGCCGTCGGTAGCAGCAACTACGATGATAGCGCCGTCCATCTGAGCAGCACCGGTTACCATGTTCTTCACATAGTCAGCGTGTCCGGGGCAGTCAACGTGAGCGTAGTGACGGTTTGCAGTCTGATACTCTACGTGGGCGGTATTGATAGTAATACCACGCTCCTTCTCTTCAGGGGCGTTGTCAATCGAATCGAACGAGCGAGCCTCGGAAAGGCCTTTCTCAGAGAGCACCTTGGTGATGGCGGCAGTCAGAGTAGTTTTACCGTGGTCAACGTGGCCGATAGTGCCAATGTTNACGTGCGGCTTCGTTCTTTCGAATTTTTCTTTNGCCATAGTTGNTTCTTGCTATTATTTGTTTTATTGAATTTTCTCTTCAGATTCGAGGAGAAGAAAGATTGGAGCCAATGGCGGGATTTGAACCCGCGACCTCTTCCTTACCAAGGAAGTGCTCTACCCCTGAGCTACATGGGCATTTGATTTTTTTGGAGCGGAAGACGAGGTTCGAACTCGCGACCCTTAGCTTGGAAGGCTAATGCTCTACCAACTGAGCTACTTCCGCGTTCTCTCACCCGGCTGCCGCCGCGCTTGATCCGTGGGCGAAGATGGNTTCNNACCNCCGAAGGTATANACCAGCAGANTTACANTCTGCCCCATTTGGCNACTCTGNTATTCGCCCTTGATCTCTTCCGGCCTCTTCCGATACCACCCTCGGGNTGGCCTCCTCAGAGGGTCCGTCCGAAANTCGAGTGNAAAGNTAATNCCNTATTTTGAANCATGCAAATTTTTCAGCAAAAAAATTTCATGTTTTTTTCTTTTTATTTTTTTCATGTCTTCTTCTTTATNCGGCCTCTTTCGCCTTCCCCTTTGTGATTNAGCGCGTTNGGTCTCATNTTNCCTCTTCCGGCGTTAATAGGCCGAGGCGGGAGGTGAGGCGATTTTTTCCTCACTCTCCCGCCTCGTTGCGGTGTTATTGCTTTTTTTTCGCGTCTATGCGTGCCCGGATCCTTACTCCACAGTCACCGACTTGGCAAGGTTGCGCGGCATGTCAACGTTCTTGCCCTTGTTGATGGCTATGTAATAGCTCAGCAGCTGCAAGGGGATGCTGGTGATGATGGGTGTCAGGCACTCCGGCACTTCCGGCACTTCGAGCACATGGTCCGCTATGCTGCGTATCTCCTTGTCCCCTTCCGTGACGATGGCGATGACGCTGCCATGGCGGGCCTTCACCTGCTGGACGTTGTTGACAATCTTCTCATAGAGATGGTCGTTGGGGGCAATGATTACGGTCGGCATGTCGGCATCGATAAGCGCTATGGGGCCATGCTTCATCTCNGCNGCAGGATAGCCNTCGGCATGGATATAGGAGATTTCCTTGAGCTTGAGGGCCCCCTCGAGTGCCACGGGGTACGAATAGCCGCGGCCGAGATAGAGGAAGTTGCGCGCGTATGTGTAGATGAGCGACATGTTGCGTATCTTGTCGTCAAGCTTGAGCACCTCCTTGACCAAGTCCGGCAGGCGCAGGATATACTCCCCGAGTTTGTGGGCATGCTCGTCGCTGAGCGTGCCGCGCAGCTGCCCGATAGCTATGGCAAGCATGGTGAGCACCATCACCTGGCCGGTGAATGCCTTCGTGGAGGCCACCCCTATCTCGGGCCCTACATGGATATATGTGCCGCTGTCAGTCTCGCGCGGTATGGAGGAGCCCACCACGTTGCTGATGCCGTAGACGAAGGCCCCCATACGGCGGGCGATCTGGATGGCAGCCAGCGTATCTGCAGTCTCGCCGCTCTGCGAGATAGCCACTACTATGTCCTTGTCATCCACCACGGGGTTGGAATAGCGGAATTCACTTGCATACTCCACCTCAACGGGGATGCGCGTCATGTCCTGCAGCAGGTACTTGCCTAACAGGGCTGCATGCCACGATGTGCCGCAGGCCACGATGACGATGCGCTTGGCATCGAGGAATCTCTTCTTGTTGTCGAGCACGCCGTTGATTACCACGCGGCGTCCCCCCTCGACCACACGGCCGCGGATGCAGTCGCGCAGTGTCTCGGGCTGTTCGAAAATCTCCTTGAGCATGAAGTGGTCATAACCCCCCTTCTCAAGCTGCGAGATGGAGAGTTCGAGCTTCTTGACGTCAATTTTCGACTCCTTATTCTCGAGGGTCACCACCTTCAGGGGCTCGCCGCGGCGGATGATGGCAATCTCGCCATCGTTAAGATAGACTACGTTGTCGGTATACTCTACTATAGGAGTGGCATCGGAAGCCAGGAAGAAGTCGCCGTCCCCTATGCCGATTACGAGGGGGCTGCTCTTGCGGGCGGCGATGATCTGGTCGGGATTGTTCTTCTCGATTACGGCGATGGCGTATGCGCCGACCACCTGATTGAGGGCCTCCCTGACCGCATCCAGCAGGGAGCAGTTGTTGNTCAGGCGTATGTATTCGATCAGCTGCACGAGCACCTCGGTGTCGNTTTCCGACTTGAAGGTGCAGCCATGCTNTATGAGGGNGTCCTTGAGCAGCTTGTAGTTCTCTATGGTACCGTTGTGNACTATGGCGAGATTGCGGTCCTCGCNGAAATGGGGGTGCGCGTTATGGTCTGAGGGCTCGCCGTGAGTGGCCCAGCGGGTATGGGCGATGCCTACGGCAGCCTCGAGGTTCTTGTCGTTGCAATAGTCTTCGAGATTCTGCACCTTTCCCTTGGCCTTATACACATTCAGATTCCCGTCAGATGATTCGAGGGCTACGCCTGCGCTGTCGTATCCGCGGTATTCCAGGCGATGAAGGCCCTTTATGAGCACATCATAGACATTCCCGTCTCCGAGATATCCTACAATTCCACACATATTATATTCTTATTCTTATTAGTAATGTCTATTTAAGTATATGATGCTCAGGGCCGTGCCGGGAGGCACTGTCCTGCTGCGCCCGCTGTGATGCACACTACGGGTGTATTTATAACGGCCCGGCCCCGGCTTTATTGCGCGGGGACGCTGAGGAGGGTATGATAAAGGGAAGGATGCGTGAGGGAGAAGAATGGAGGTTTTGCCCGGTGAGGCGAGGCGGAAAGGCCGGCGCGGGGCCGAAGCTCTCCGCAGTGAAGTCATTCACCCGGAGACCGGGACAACTTCAGTTTTCGTGTCATTATGTGGCGGTAAAGAAATTTGATGGCTCTGTGTCTACAGGTATCGGATTCAAAGTCAGATTTACGGTTTTCAGGTATCAGGTAATAAGGAAGAGGTCAGATATATGGTGCCTCTCCTGCCCTGCGCCGCTTCAAGCCTTTCCGCCTCGCCATCCCTCCCCGCACGGGGAGGGATACCGGTGAGTTATCATGATGTCAGTGTTGAGTTGAAAAGTATTATTATATCTTTTTCAGCTTCTGCGGCGCCCCGGAATATGGGCGGCGCGCTTCAGCCGGTGTTATCATCTCAAGCCGAAACCTCCGTTTCGACACTGCAAAGTTAATGCATAATGTATAATTTTGCAAATTTCCATCTTCACCGCGCCGTTACGGAGGATAGCATAAAAACAGCCGTATGCGACAGTTTCCACCCTAACACGTGAATTTTAGACATCACATCTGCCGTTTATTATCATTTTGCTATTTATTCTGTTGGCATGCCCGGGCAAAGGGTGTTATTAAACATCAAAATTCATCGCCCAAGGGGGTGACGGCAGGTTCGCGCAGACGGTAGAGAAGCTGCTTGCGCAGCCCCGGATTGTCGCTGAGAATCTGCGAGAGCTCCCAGTGGTGCCCGGCCTCTTCGCGCAGCAGCGGGGAGGTGGCGTCCACGTCGGTGAGATTCCAGGTCAGAAGGACAGTCTTTATCTTAAGGGCCTTGAGCTTGCGCACGAGCATCTCATGGTCGGCATCGCCCGTGATGAGCACCACGTAGTCAAACTTGCGGAAGGTGGCGAGCTCGTAGGCTTCGAGAGCGAACCATACGTCGACACCCTTCTCTATGACCTGCACCACGCCATCCTTCTCGGTCTCGCGTAGGTGCTTGTAGTGGAATATGACATCGTTTTCAATGAGGGTGTCCTCAAATTTGCGCTCGTTATACAGCAGATGCTTGTCGTATGCCTCCTTGACGCGGTAGCGGCCGCGGAAGTAATGGGCCTCCGTAATCTGGCAGTCGGAGGGGTTGACACCCTCCTCGAGCGCAAGGCGTCCGGAGATGAAGTCAAACAGCGAGCGCACCCTGATGATGCTCTTCTCGATGCCCTTGAGGGCACGGTTGACTTTTGCGTAGTAGCCGCCGTCGATAAAGACGCCGACGCTTATGTATCCTTTCATAGTATGCGGTGGGAAANATAAACGATATTATANATGNGGTATTATAATAACCNTGCGCCGCCCCGGGTGGTTCACAGACCCCCGGGTGCATGATTTTTTGCATCGCTCAAAACTTTTGGCACTGCCGCGTGTTAAATAGGTATAATGATGAAAAATTCGTTTCATGATGTTAGGTTAGTTTGATATGTATTATGAAAAACATTTGTCGGCCCGTAGCTTGTGAAAGCAGCGGGCCGACACTTTAATTATAAAGGATTAATTGCCAAGTCCCCCTCCGGAAATTTCCGGAGGGGGACTTGGCAATTTTATGAGACGGGGTCTTAGGCGAGGCGGCGCAGGATCTCGCAGACGAGCTTCCAGTATTCGGCCACGGAGGGGATGTTGCACTTCTCGCTCGGCGAGTGGATATCCTTGAGCGNGGGNCCGAANCTGATNATGTCGAGCTTGGNCATCTTCTNCAGGAAGAGGCCGCACTCCAGGCCGGCATGAAGGGCCTCGATTTTCGGCTTGTGGCCGAAGAGGTCCTCGAAGCTCGATTCAGCCACTTTGAGCACGCGCGAGTCAGGATTGGGGGCCCAGCCGGTGTAGGTGTCGTCAAACTCCACCTTGCCGCCGATCATGGTGAAGAGGGCCTTCACACGGTCGGCGATCTCGTCGCGGCGCGAGTCCACTGAGGAACGCTGATGCACGGTCACCACAATGTCATCCCCCTCCATCTTGACAGAGGCGAGGTTGCATGAGGTCTCCACGAGGCCTTCGACAGCGAGCGACATCCCCTGCACGCCGTTGGGGCAGGCGAAGACGGCGCTTATGATCTGATTTGCCTTCTCAGGAGCGATGACAGTGGCGGGAGCCTCCGTCACAGGGGCGTCAAAAGTGAAGTCGCCACCCTCGGCGAGGAGATACTCGGCATGTATCATGTCGCTGAATTCCACGACATACTTGTCGAATTCGGCTGTATCCTCGGGTTTCATGCCCACTACTGCCCACGCTTCGCGCGGGATGGCATTGGCCAGGTTGCCTCCGTCGATGGCGCTCAGGCAGATACTCCAGCGCTGGCCGGCCTCCCAGAGGAAGCGGCACAGCTGCTGGTTGGCGTTGCCGCGTCCCAGGTTGATCTCCATGCCGGAATGGCCCCCTTTGAGGTGGTCGATATGCACGCGGCGCCACTCCAGGCCGGCGGGGGCCGGCTCGGCGGTGTAAGGTACGCGGGCGATGGTGACCTTGCCGCCGGCACATCCGATTACGAGCTGGCCATGCTCCTCGCTGTCGAGGTTGAGCAGGATGTCNCCCTCCACAAANCCGGGCTGCAGNCCGTTGGCGCCGATNAGNCCCTGCTCNTCGTCNACGGTGAAGAGGGCNGTCAGGGGNCCGTGCACGAGNGAGTCNTCNAGCAGNACGGCCATNGCNGTGGCGCATCCCATGCCGTTGTCGGCTCCGAGAGTCGTACCGTCGGCCTTCACCCAATCGCCGTCTACTATTGTGGTGATCGGGTCATTGAGGAAGTCATGCTTCTTGTCGCCGCGCTTCTCAGCCACCATATCCTGGTGGCCCTGGAGGATGATGGCCGGTGCATTCTCATGCCCCGGAGTGGCAGGCTTGGTCATGGCTACATTGCCCACCTCATCGGTCTTTACGGGTATATTGTGGCGCTCGGCCCACTCCACGAGGAAGCGGAGCATCTTGTCCAGATGGTGGGTCGGACGGGGCACCTTGGTGATTTCATCGAAACATTCCCACACGAGGCGGGGCTGAAGGTCAGTGATTTTCATGATAATAGTGTGATGATGATAGTGTGATATTGCTATATCGGATTTATTAATTTATGGCGAGCCCGCCCCCGGCAAGGGGAGACGGGCTCGCATCGGGTCATTGCTTTTCAGCTTTCTTGTATCGGGCATAGGCCTCGGCCATGCGGCGGTGATAGCCGCGGCGGGCATACGAGGCTCCGTTGTATTTGCGGGCGAAGGCCGCCCAGTCGCGCTTCTGCAGGTCGGGCAGCATGCCCGAGTTGGTGATGAAGGCGGCGAAGAGCTCCAGCTGCTCAAGCTCAGAATAGGACATGAGCCGCACAAACTCCTCTATGGTCGCGCATCCGCACTTGCTGTAGTTGAACCCTCCGATCTGGAACATTCCCCAGAAGGTCCCCAGGTTGGCCGCATCTCTGTTGGCCTTGCGGGCCTTGACGAGCTGCGTCNACTCCTGCAGGGCATNCCCCTTTAGNCCGGNGGGCACAGTGTCGGANCATCCTGCGCAGNNCACCTTTCCTTTGAAGCCGGCATACNTCTTGCTGTNNAAGTTTATCACAGGCACACCCGGCGCCCAGAATCCCTTCATCGACTTGCCTGCCTCTATGTCCACCACAGCGCGTATGGCGGCCACCTCCACTCCCAATTCATCGGCTACTTTGCGGAAATCCTTATCGGTCAGTCCGCTGTAGCGGGTGGAGGCCTCCTCGCGCGCCTCTACGCTGTCGACCGGGGCGCTCACGTGCGCATGGCGCGCGGCCGCAGCGGAGTCCGGCGCGGCCGTGCCGGCATCGGCCGGCAGGGCGGCTGAACCCGCTTCACACCACGCCGTGCCTAAGAGCAGCAGGGCCCCGGCGGCCAGGGCCGCGAGACCGGGACGCACCCGGCGCCTCATGCGCCTGCCACCTTTTCAAGCACGCGGCAGAGGTGCTTCCAGAACTTCTCGGTAGTCGGGATATTGAGCTGCTCGTCAGGAGAGTGCACACCTGTCATTGTCGGGCCGAAGCTCACCATGTCAAGATGCGGATAGCGGCTCAGGAAGAGGCCGCACTCCAGGCCGGCATGGATAGCCTTGATGGCCGGCTTGACGCCGAAGAGCTCCTCGTAGGCTTCGGCTGATACCTTCATAATGGGCGATTCCATGTTGGGAGCCCATCCGGGATAGCCGTCGGAGTGGCTCACCTCAGCCCCTGCGAGCTGGAAGTGCGCCTCCACCTGGCCGGCGATGTCTGCCTTGCGTGACTCCACAGAGGAGCGCTGCGAGGTGGTGACGCGGATCTTGTCGTCGTCTATCATCTTGACAGCGGCCAGGTTGGTGGAGGTCTCCACGANNCCCTCCAGNTCGCGGCTCATGNTGTATANNCCGTGGNGGGCGCTGTAGANGNCGCGNACCAGAGCGAGCGAGGTCTTGGAGTCGATGCAGTATTCGGGACGCTCCACCTGCTCGATGACGAGGTTCATGTTCGGCTCCACGCCCTTGAACTCATTGCGGATCTCATCGGCATACTTGCTGAGATGGCGCACGACAGCCTGGTGATGCTCGGAATTGATGCCGAACACTGCCTCGGCTTCGCGCGGGATGGCGTTGCGCAGGTTGCCGCCGTTGAAGGAGGCCACTTCGATGTCCCACTGCTGCGAGCACTCCCATATGAAACGGGCGATGACCTTGTTGGCGTTGGCGCGGCCCAGGTGGATGTCGCCGCCGCTGTGGCCACCTAACAGGCCGCTGACGCTGACGCGCAGGTAGATGAAATGCTCGGGCGAGAGGCTGCGGTTATATTTGAACACGGCCGTGGTGTCGATGCCTCCGGCGCAGCCGACGAATATCTCGCCGTCATCCTCTGAGTCAAGGTTGATCAGGATATTGCCCGAGAGCATGTCCTTGCCGAGATTCTGCGCCCCCTCGAGGCCGATCTCCTCGTTGATGGTAAACAGAGCCTCCACGGGACCGTGCTTCAGGTCGGGGTCGATCATCACAGCCAGGGCGGCTGCCATGCCGATGCCGTTGTCAGCGCCCAGCGTAGTGCCGCGCGCCTTCACCCAGTCGCCGTCGATATAGGTCTCGATGGGGTCTTTCATGAAGTCATGCTTCACATCGTTGTTCTTCTCGGCCACCATGTCCATATGGGCCTGCAGAATTACAACCGGGGCATCCTCGAGGCCCTTGGTGGCCTCCTTGCTCATCACTACGTTGCCGCAGTCGTCGGTCTTGGCCTTGATGCCATGCTTGGCGGCGAAGTCAAGCAGGTAGGCGCGGATCTGCTCCTCATGGCACGAGGGACGGGGCACCTTGGTTATCTCATCGAAGCACTGCCAGATAAGTTCCGGCTTAAGGTCTTTTACTTCCATTGGTCTGTACTTGTATTGCTGTTATGTTTATGTGGTTTTTCAGGTAATGCTTTCACGCGCTTGCGGCGTAATGCCGTCAAAGATACAATTTTTTCCGCAAGCCACCAAATTTCAGCCCTTTTTATCTCTCCCGAGCCCCCTTTTATGCCCCCTTTTCCCGTTTGATGCCTCCGGAAAGTATTAAAAAACGTGAAATTCAGCTTCAGAATCGCATTTATTCGGGATATTTATGTATTTTTGCGCCGCTAAGCATGATTTCGATAATTATTGACTTATAAAAAACAACCCATATACCCCATCATGAAGAGAAATCTCTTTTCAATCCTCGCCCTCTCCGCCGCCATAGCCGCGGCCGGCGGCATGGCGGCCTGCGCCGGCAAGACCGAGGAGGCCAAGCCCGCGCCCAAGAAGGTCGAGAAGAAGGCCGACCAGGCCCGGCAGCTCCCCAACTACCGCTATGTCGACCTCGACACTGTCCTGAGCCGCTACAACCTCGCCAAGGACTATAATGAGGAGATGCTGCGCATGCAGACCTCAATGGAGGCCGAGGTCAAGCGCCATGAAAGCTCCATCCAGAGCCTGGCCACACAGATGCAGAACAAGATGCAGAACAACACCTACCTCTCCCAGCAGAGCTACGAGGCCGACCAGAAGAAGCTCGCCTCAATGCAGGCCAGCGCGGAGAAGTCCGTAGGCTCACTCCAGCAGAATTTCCAGGCCGCAGCCATGAAGGCCCAGCAGACCGTCAACGATTCCATCGAGAATTATATCAAGGAGTATAACGCCTCCAAGGGCTACGACGCCATCTTCTTCAAGGCCGCCACTCTCTATATCGACCCCGAGCTGGACATCACCGAGGAAATCGTCACCGGTCTCAATGAACGCTATAATAAGGTGAAGAAATAATTCTTCCCCATCCTCCTCCGGCATCCGCCCGCACCCTCTTGACGCGCTCCGCAAAAACCCTTTTTGACCGGAGCGCGTTCTATTTAAGACACCGTCCCGAATTATCACTCCCCGTAAACGGAATCGATATCCCCGGGAAACGGGGTCTTACGAAAGAGCACCAGACCCATGATTGAAGACAATATAATCAATAAGGAGNCAAACGAGCGCACCGTCCTCGTAGGCCTCGTGACACAGCAGCAGTCGGCCGCCAAGGTAGATGAATACCTCGACGAGCTGGAGTTTCTCGCCCATACGGCCGGGGCGGTGACGGTCAAAAGGTTCATCCAGAAGATGGACTACCCCAACCCGCGCACATACGTCGGCAAGGGCAAGCTCGAGGAGATACGCCAGTTCGTGGAGGCCGAAGACATCGGCCTCGTGATTTTTGACGACGACCTCTCCCCCAAGCAGGTGGCCAACATTGAGAAGGAGCTCAAGGTCAAGATTCTTGACCGCACCAGCCTCATCCTCGACATATTCGCCAACCGCGCCCAGACAGCCACGGCCCGCACCCAGGTGGAGCTCGCACAGTANCAGTATCTGCTGCCGAGGCTGACCCGCATGTGGACCCACCTCGAGCGCCAGCGCGGCGGCATAGGAATGAGAGGCCCCGGCGAGACCCAGATCGAGACCGACCGACGCATAATACTCGACAANATCTCGCGCCTCAAGGAGGAGCTCAAGGCTATCGACCGCCAGAAGAGCATCCAGCGCAAGAACCGGGGCAAACTCACCCGCGTGGCCCTCGTCGGATATACCAACGCCGGCAAGTCCACACTCATGAACCTCCTGAGCAAGTCTGACGTGTTTGCCGAAAACAAGCTCTTCGCCACCCTCGACACCACAGTGCGCAAGGTCATCATAGACAACCTCCCCATGCTGCTCACCGACACGGTCGGGTTCATCCGCAAGCTCCCCACCCACCTCGTGGAGTCGTTCAAGTCCACGCTCGATGAGGTGAGGGACGCCGACCTGCTGCTGCATGTGGTCGATGTGTCACACCCCCAGTTTGAGGAGCAGATAGAGGTGGTCAACAAGACCCTTGCCGATGTCTGCGGGCCCGACAAGAAGCCCATGATCATGGTCTTCAACAAAATCGACGCTTTCCGCCACACCCCNAAGGACCCCGATGACCTCACCCCGCGCACGCGCGAGAACATACCCCTCGAGGAGTTCGAAAACACGTGGATGGCGAAGATGGACAACAATTGCGTCTTCATCTCGGCCAAGGACAAAATCAATATCGACAAGCTCAAGGAGATGCTCTATCAAAAGGCCAAGGAGATTCANACGGANCGCTTCCCCTACAATGATTTCCTCTTCCAGAAATATGACGACCTCTCCGAGGAGGCCGGCGATGCCGGCATGGCGGAGAGCGTGACGGAGACACCGGCCCCGCAGGAGCCCGAAGAGCAAGACCCCATCTCATAAACAATGAAAGATTTCGCCAAGATAAACGAATTTCCGAGCGGGTCGCGCCCCCGCCCGGGACGCCGGGGACTCGAGTGGTGGGAGATCCAGGAGCTCGAGCGCCAAGGCTGCTCAAGCGATGATTGGCAGCGGGTCAGCATTGACCCCGCCACAGACTTGAGGCGCATCCGCAATGTCGAGTTCCGCGGCTCAGTGTCATTAGGCTCCCTCGCGCCCGGGGCCGGAGCCCTTTCGTCGGCCCTCCTGGAGGATGTGGAGACGGGCGACGGCGTGACTGTGCGCAATGTGCCCGGAGGGGTCAGAAACTGCCGCATAGGCGACGGGGCCGTCATCGAGAACACGGCCCGCGTGGCCTTCGACCGCGAGGCCCCCTGCGGAGTGGGGACTGTCGTGGGTGTCCTCGATGAGACCGGAGGGCGCCCCGTCAAGATATATCCCGGCCTTTCAGCCCAGATGGCCGTGCTCATGGCCCGCATGCCCCGCGAGGCGGAGGAGAAGTTCATCCCCCTCGTAGACCGCGCCATAGAGGCTCTCGACCTCCCCCTGGGCTCCATAGGGGCCGGAGCGGTCATACGCGACTGCGGCCCCCTGACNGATGTCACGGTNTGGCCCGGGGTCNCCGTTGAGGGGGCTTNGGCCNTGCGCAACGNATGCGTGGTCAACAATGCCGGCTCTTCACGCGCCCTGGCATATATCGGCCACGGCGTCGATGCCGAGAATTTCATCATCGAGGATGGCCGCGTCATGGCCGGAGCCATACTGCGCAACTGCTATGTCGGCCAGGGAGCCGAAATCGACAAGGGCTTCACTGCCCACGATTCCCTCTTCTTCGCCAACTGCTCGATGGAGAACGGCGAGGCCTGCGCGGTGCTCGCCGGGCCATACTCGGTGTCAATGCACAAGTCCACGCTCCTCATCGGATGCCAGACTTCGTTCATGAACGCCGGCTCGGCCACCAACCAGTCCAACCACATGTATAAGCTCGGGCCCGTCCATTGGGGCATACTGGAGCGGGGNGTGAAGACCTCCTCCAATTCNTACCTCATGCTCGGGGCCACCATAGGGGCCTTCTCGTTGCTGATGGGCGACCACAAGACACATCCCGATTCATCGGAGTTCCCCTTCTCATATCTCTTCGGCGATGACAAGGGAGCCACGGTCGTGGTGCCTGCCATGATGCTCCGCTCATGCGGCCTGCTCCGCGACGAGAAGAAGTGGCCCACGCGCGACCGCCGCCTCAAACGGCGCCTCCCCCTGCTGGACCGCATACACTTCGAGGTGCTCAACCCCGTCACCGTACACCGCATGCTGCTGGCTATCGACGTGATCGCGGAGCTGCTGACGCGCCCCGCCGACGATGACCGATACCTGCGCTACAAGGGCATGAAAATCAGCCGCGCCTCCCTCGAGCGCGCCCGCATGATTTATATCCTGGCCATCTTCAAATACCTGCACCTCCGCCTCGGCGCAGGGCCCATACCCGAGCCCCCCGTTGACGCCGCGGGCGACCCCGAGGCCCCCTCCCTGTGGCTCGACCTCGGAGGNCAGCTCATCGAGCGCTCCACCCTCGATGAGGTGTGCGCCGCCGAGAGCCTCGAGGAAATGGAGGACATACTCTCCGGAGCCTTCGCCCGATACGAGGAGAGGGAGCTGCGCTGGATAGCCTCGAGATTCGGCCGGTGGTGGCGCGAGCGCCAGGACCGCATACCCGTCGAGGCAGNCCGGTTTGACGAGATGGTCGATGAAGACCGCGAGTCATACCGCGCCAACCTCGCCGCCGAGAATGCCCGCCAGAGCCTCTAATTCCAAAAAAATCCGAAAATAAAGCAAAATAATTGATTGAGTTAGTGAAAATTCCGAAAGTTTTCACTAACTTTGCCGCGCCGTTGGCCCCACACGGGCCNCGGCGCATACAATTAACCCTATTTATTAACCTTTTTTTTAATGACTGAATCAAAAGTTCAATCACCCATCGAAGATTTCGACTGGGCCGCCTATGAATCAGGCGAAACAGCTGGTTCGAAGAGCCGCGAGGAAATCGAAAAGACCTACGACAAGACTCTTACCACAGCTAAGGACAACGAAGTAGTGACCGGCGTCGTCAAGTCCATCTCCAAGCGCGAGGTGCGCGTCGACATCGGCATGAAATCGGACGCCATCATCCCCGTCAGCGAGTTCCGCTACAATCCCGACCTCAAGGTCGGCGACGAGGTGGANGTNTTCATCGAANCCCTNGAGGANAAGAACGGCCAGCTCCGNCTCTCCCACAAGAAGGCTTGCCAGACCCGCNNNTGGGACCGCGTCAACCAGGCNCTNGANAACGACGANNTCATCAANGGNTANGTCAAGAGCNGCACCAAAGGNGGCATGATCGTCGACATCTTCGGCATCGAGGCTTTCCTCCCCGGCTCCCAGATCGACGTCCGCCCCATCCGCGACTATGACGTATTCGTTGACAAGACCATGGAATTCAAGGTTGTCAAGATCAACCAGGAATACAAGAACGTGGTAGTCTCCCACAAGGCCCTCATCGAGGCCGAACTGGAGGCACAGAAGAAGGAAATCATCTCCAAGCTCGAAAAGGGCCAGGTGCTCGAGGGCAAGGTCAAGAACATCACCCCCTACGGCGTATTCGTCGACCTGGGCGGCGTAGACGGCCTCGTCCACATCACCGACCTCAGCTGGGGCCGTGTTTCCGACCCCCGCGAAGTCGTCGAGCTTGACCAGGACATCAAGGTCGTCATCATCGACTTCGACGACGAGAAGGAGCGCATCGCCCTCGGTCTCAAGCAGCTCATGCCCCATCCCTGGGACAGCCTTGACCC
>WFLX010378880.1_pt1 | contig 21576 bp, 15 predicted proteins | sample 4967041 | NCBI WGS metagenome assembly WFLX01 (sample SAMN12857096, study PRJNA449069) | gut metagenome | isolation source: stool from male and female vole | host: Microtus ochrogaster | place: USA:Florida | collected 2017
CAGAAGCGTATTCTGCATCCGATAACAGGCTTTTCAATTCCTGATATTCCCCCGCCCATGCGCTTTTACTTTCGTCAAAGGCATCAGCAAGACCTCCCCAGCCGACATATTGTGCTAAAATCTTTTGTTCCTCCGGTGTGGCAATGCGGTTCTCGCCCTCAATCTTCTTAAGGGTGCGGATCGCTTCTATATTCCTTTTGAATTTCTCTTTAGGAGAAAAGCCTGTGTTCGCCTTTGCCGTATCAGCGCCAAGGGTATCTTCTGTGATATGGAAATTAACAGCATTGGATTTATCAACCTGTGCCGCTCTCTCCGGTTCTGCGTGTTCCGGTTCCCCAAAGTGCTTTTTTTCTACGCCTATAAGCTCACGCTCTTTTTGTGAAAAATCTTTCCACACCCTTCCCGAAACAGCATAGAAATCAGGCGATTCATCATCCATGATCTCGTACTCAATCCCCTTCAAACCCTCAAGGCTTTCTGCCCCTGCTATCTTTTCATGGTATTTAAAGTACACGGTTTCTCTGCCAAGAATACCTTCCAAACGCTCCAATTCCGGCTCTGACATACGCTCCCATATATCGTCCTTTTCCGTATGAATGGTAAAGCCTTCCCCGTCATCGTGGTATTCTAAGGTATATTGCAGAGAATCATGCTCCCCTCGAATATCACATTCAAAGTCATAAACCGTAGTCCGGGAACCTGCAAAATATTCGCTGCTGGTCAAGACAAGATTCTGTATATCGTCTGCGGTCAGCGGTTTATCTGCATTATCCTTTTGTATCTGCTCATCGGGATCAATGTCAGGATAATCATAAATTCCCTCAAAACGTGAAAATACCTCCGCTTCGTGGCGGTCAATATCCCTCATGGCTTCAAGGTCTATGAAATCATCTTCTATTTCCGCCCTGTCCGGCTTATGGTCATACTCAAAATGTGTATTCCCGTTTACCTCCGCATAGTAAAAATCACTGTCCTCTACGCAGTTGCCAAGCACATATACATCATCGCCTGACTTCCATTCATCTGTCTTTATGCACTCCTGCCCATCAATGATAATAGTATCACTTAACTTCTGGACATCATGTCCAGAAGTTTCCCTCTGTGCCTGCTCCCTTTTGTATGCGACCTGTTGCTGCATGGAGCTGAATACCATCTCATCATATCCGATCACATCAATCAGATCAGCATGGGTGTCTATGTACTCCTGCGCCAGCTCACGGTTGATAAAAAATCGGTTGTGTTCTGGATAAGGTACAAGAAGCCCATCCTCTCCTAGTGTCACAAGGCGGTAACGCACACCCTCCCTGCCATCAGCATATTGGTGGGTATAGAAACCTATTGCCGGTTCTGAAAAATCTTCTGATGATTCCAGCGCAACCGTGATCTTCTCCACTTCTTCCACATTGGCAACCTTTAAGGCATAATCTTCCCCGCTTTCCTTTGCCCCGTCCAATGTTCCTGAAACAGAAACCGGGCTTGCACTTGCATCATGTGTGTCATACAGAGCATACCCCTCTGCTTCCATGTCAATCCAGAGGAACTCCCCATTAGGCAGCTTCGCCGCCCACTCTGAGGGCTGTCCGTTATCATCGTCCATATCATGTACGATATGCCAATCTAATTCTCCTTCAGAAATATCTTGTTCTGCTTCCTCCTGAGCTGTTTCAAGCTCCTTTTCATGCTCGATATACCTTCTTGTCTGGTTGATAAAGCCATTCAGTACCGCAGGGTGGGAAGCGGCAACCATATCACGATTCTCATACATTGCATGAGGCTCAATAGATTTTGCCCATTCCTTGTTTTCCGGTGAAATTCTGTCCTCCTGTCCACGGTGCATGACGGTATTTGCAAGCACATAGCTGACACGTTCTATGCCATATTCCTTTATGACATCCTCCGCTGTTCCCTTTGGCAGTCGGTATCCGTCAAAATTTTCAGCAATAGCCCTGTCAATGGCATCTTTGCAGGAAACCTTTGTGTCACGCTCCATTTTTGCCTGTGCCTTTTCAAGCTCTTCCTTAGCCTGTTCCTCTTTATATTCCGCATAGGCTTCTTTGTCTTTGGGGGATAAATATTTATCTTCCTGAATGAGCTTACGAATGCGCTTTTCCACCACTTTCCAAGACAAAAGCACGTCGGTATAAGGTTCTAATATACCTCCCTTTTTCAGACGGATACCTTTATAATCGTGATCCTCCCAACTGTGGTCAGCTCCGATAAGCGCATGGGAGCTGCCGCCTGTTCCGTATTCCTTTTTCAAAAAAACTGCCGCTTCTTTGCTGTCATGCCCCTCCATAAAATAATCATAGATACGGAAAGTGCCATGCTGATAACCGCTCCCTCTGCCTAGTCTGTGGTCTATCTCGTCCTGTGTGATGAAATCCTCTTTTTTTACTTCCACGCTGTCAGCTACAGGAAAAGTTTTCTTCTCCAAGAGCAGGTTGTCAAGTTCCTCCCGCAGTTCTTCCCTTGGCATGACAGAACGGAAACGTAACTTATTCTCGCCTCTTTCAAGCTGCCCCAATGCCTTGTCCATGTGGGCAGCAATCAGATCAACACCATCGGATGTTGATAATAGCTCCAGCAGCTTTGCATGGGCATCCGGGTAGTTTCCGCCATTAAGTTCCAGCTCCTCCGGCAGTTCCCCAATCCCGTCACGGAAAAAGAAAAACAAATGTGATGCTATGTTCTCACGGTTTACCTCGTCCATAAGATAGACTTCGTTTGCCCCTATGTATGTGCCTTCCTCCACCTGTGAGCGTATCTGTGTTTCAATCTCCTGCCAGCTCATGGTAAACTTGGGATTTTCCAATGCAGAGGTGCCATATCCGACTGTCATTCCCTGCTCATTGAACCACACGGACACCTGTTTTCCATCAAATTCAAAGCCTTTTCCGGTAGTTCCATATTCCTTTTTTAAAAACTCTGCTATTTCCTCCGGTGCCTTCCCCTGCTGGTACTTGGCATAAATACGCTTGCGGCTGTTTTCTTGGCCGCCCCCGCTCCGCAGGATCGTGTCAAGCTGTTCTTTGGGTAGCGCTTCCTTTTGTGGTTCAGTGTTTGCTTTTTCTGCTGTGATAATTCCCTGCTCCGCCTCTTTCATGGCAATGCCGCCTACCTGTTCTGTAAACATGGAAAACAAATCGAGCTGCTGGTACATCCCGTTTGTGTCAATCTGTTCTGCCCTTTCCCCCGAAAGCAGATATACATCATCTTCGATATAGGAATTGACAAAAAAACGGGCATCTTCCCATGATAAAAGCGTTTCCGCCGAAGCTGTGTCATTCGTCCTGTCCCTCATGTAAATCCCATTTTCTTCTGCATGAAATTCAACAAGGGAATCTCCCACGCCCAAAATATAAGTCATGCCCATGTGGAAACTGTTCTTGAAATATTCTGTTTGCAGCATTGCATCCTGCTCCATTGCAAAATATCCCGCAATTTCTGGTCTTTTATGGATAAGGAACGCATCGGAACATAAAACTCCCTTTTGAAGTTCCATTGCGCTTTCTGCAAAGTCCCGATTATCCAAAAAAGAACCGGATAATGAATCTTCTCCATTATCCGGCTTTTCTGTTTCCATATTCTGCTGTTCTTCACTGCTTATAGGCTGTAAACCAGCTCCGTCAGTACGGTTTCCTCCGCTGAGTGTCTGATGTTGTTCATCTTCGCCACCCATTTCATCTGATCGGATGCTTTCAGCGCTTCGTCCACTCCCTCGGCTTTCGCCATCTGCTCCGTCAGAATGTCCATTCTCTCCTCTGCCTGCTTCTGTATTTCCAGACAGTGCGCTTTCAATTCGCCCGTCATCAGCAGCCCGCTGTAAACTCCCCTCCGGTGTTCCTTCAGGTAATTCCTCCGCATCATCCCGTACTTGGTCAGCGGTTCCTCCGGCTCGCTGTCCGGTTTCAGGTTGGGTATCAGATAATCTCCGTTCTTCTCGTATGTCAGTTCCATGTGCAATGCCCTCCGTTTCTATATGATTGGTAGTCGCTTCCGTTTGTGGTTCGTTTTCGCTTTCACGCTTTAAAGCATTATAGCGTGGCTCTGGTGTATTTGCAAGCACTTTTTCGGGATTTTTTTCAGGGCTGTTAATCTGTACCTCATTAGCCTTTTCTTTCGCCTTATTTCGGGCAATCTGGCGGTCATAAGCCGCAACCGTTTTCCCGATTTCCATGAGAAGGGGCTTGCACATATCCGTGGTGGCATTGCCGATCACGGATAATGCCATTGTCGTGTTAAACTCGCTGATATAGCCAAAATCCAGCTCGTCTTTCCATATATCCATATCAGCGCCGCACCGGGATAAAAGCGTGTATGCGATGCTTGCAGAAAGTGTTTCTCGAAGCCGCACTTCCACATTCAGCTCGTCAAGCTCCTCTAAAAAGCTGCCCTCCTTAGAATAGGACATATCCGGCAGAAGCTCCCTGTAATAATCTTCCGCAATCCTCCCTGCGATTTCCATGAGTCTGCCCTCAAAGGAATTGCTGTTCTCCGTTGCACCATATGTCTTTTCAAGCTGTGCAAGCACCACGTCCTTGTGTTCTTCCCTAATTTCCCACAAATACGGGTCTTTTCCTATCTTTCTTGATTTATGTACGTCCGAAATGTCAAATACATATTTCAGCTTTGGGCGCTCGCTCTCCCTGTCAAAGAGCGCAATCCCCTTTGCCCCACGGTTTACCCAGCAGAACATTTTTTCATTCCATGTTTCCATAGTGGCGCAGGCTTTCGCATCCGGTCTTTGTGCATAAATGAGCATCTGATCCTCAAACGGGTATCGGTACAGCCTTGCGGCAGTAGTCAGGTATTTTGCCCACTCCTCCCCGTTTTTTGACACCTGCCTTGCGGTTTCCCCCGCAAGCATGGAAATTTCATGGTATTTCTTTGAAGCGAAATATTCTCCTGCCATCTACACCTTCCTCCTTAATCATAAAATCCGTTTTCTTCAATGCCCTTTTCCAGAATGGAAGCCACCAGCATATCAAGCTCCACACCGTTTATCTCACTGACTACAATGAGCTTTGCAAGAGTATTCTTCTCCACCAGAACAGCATACCGTTCCTGATCTGGACACAGCTCACGCACACAGACACCGAGCGCATCTGCAATCTGGCAGAGTATGCTTATGTCCGCTTCTCGTATGCCCGCCATGATGTCCAGCAGCGTATTTTCACGGACACCGGAAAGTGCCGCCAAGCCCGGTATGCCCATATCCATGTCTTTCATAATATTTAATATCTTATCGCCTGTGCTTAAAACTCCTGTTCCCATTGCCAATCCCTCCTATTCTGCCTTGTTCCCGAAGGAAAAAGCTGTGTTTTCTTTGGCTTTTGTGGCTGTGAACTTCGCCTTTACCTCTGCCACCTTAGACTCCAGAACTGAGAACATGGCTTCCACCTGTTCCGGCGTATAGTCATAAGCCGATTTGTTGGCAAGGTTCTCTATCCTGCCAATGGCATCTATCGCCTTATTCATGCGATACTCCCCAAGACGGACGAATTTTTCCGCTTTGGTTTCATTCGCTTTTGCAGCAAGCTCCGCATCCTTCGTTACATCAGTGTTTACAGTTGCATTTTTCATTGCTTCATACATATTTGTATCCTCCTTTTTTATTTCAACGTAAAAAAGCGTATGAAGCTGTTATACCTCAATCGCCTTTACGCTGTTACCTATTAGCTTTAAAATAAGCGGTAAAACTATAATGTTCTACCGCTTGCTATGCCACCGTATGAGTGACGGTTATTTAGTTTTCAATTATGCAAATATGAATTTATATTTATTCTTGCTATCAAGTATTACGACATTTTGTTTCAATTCAGTTGTGGATGTACTACTTAATTAGGTTTCATTCCATTTAATCATTTTTTCATATGCTGCTTTGCGTATTGGTCCAGCTTCATTATATGGTAAAGGAGCTGTTTTAAAAAAAGAATTTACTTTAAACATGGGTAATTTTATAATTTCATACACACTACGATTTGATGTTTTTTGTAAATATCCATGTTCTGGACTACCCATAATCCATTCTTCTGCTGTATTTTCAGATTTAATTTCTACATTTCTCTCAAGCCATACTCGTGTTCCTATTTCATAATAAACTTCTTTATATGAATTATGAATAAACAATTTATTAAGTTGCTCCACCTCAGACTCATTGTATAATCTGATTCTTCCCTTGTTACTATATTGGTTTTTATAAACATTATCATCATATAGACAGAAACATATTTTAGGAGATAAAGGAACAAAGCATTGGAAACCTATATGACCAAACCCATAAGGATGTTTATAATCTCTTTCCATAAACCACTGATTATATTTTGCAATAGGAACATCAGATGTAATAAATCCTAGTTTACTTTCATTTATAATAATCATTGGACAAAGATCAGAAATAATTGGTATTAGATTTGTCATACCCTGTATATACGAAAGATTAGGTCTATCAATAATAACATCTAAATTTTCAATATCGTTATCCGATAAAGATATTTTATTCTCTGCGGTAAGTATTTTGGCTATATTTTTATACTCTTCTAACTTGTTTCTTTTAAAATCATCAGCTTTTTCGGCTACCCTCACATCACTCAAATATATAAACATCAACAAATAAGTGTAGTCTGTAGAATCTGTTGGAACTTTTTTATATGTTAAAATATTGTTGATAATCGTAGCCCATATACCTTCTAAATTCATAAACCAATCTTCTAAATTATTATCTTTTCCGTATAAAAATTCTCTACCTCCACTTTTATCAATAGCAGCTACATCAACAAATTTCTTTCTATCAAAATTATAGAAACCAATACTATTGTTACCCGAAAAGTTCCTCAAATAAAACTTTGGAACATAATGATTATAGGTCTTTTCTTCTTTTTTCTTTCCCATTTATAATTACCCCTTCCATATCCTCTTTCAGATAACCGGTTTATCCTATTCAATGAATCTTGGAAATTATACTCCATTCACATTTTATTTTTGCGCTCACACCAACATTGAAAGTGTACCATATATCTCCTCCAATCTCAACAAAGTTCCCCTTAACCTGCACACATAAGGCGCATGAAACCGCTAAGCATCATACGCCTTTACACCGCTACAGTTCTTATTTCTTGTTCTTCGGAAATTCCAGCCTGACCTTATACTGAAAGCCTTTAATCTCCTTTCCGTCTTTTTTATAGGAATAATCCTCAATGCCCTCCGGAATAAGGTACGCATCATAGCTGCCCGTTTTCCCTTTCAAGCCTTTTACGAGGGTCTTTTTCCCTTCCAACATACTCTTGATCTGGCTATCGGTCAGTACCGCCCCCATTGCCCGTGATACGTTCATGCCGCACTTGTTTTTGCAGTAAGCGCCGAATTTCCCTTTTACCACATCGCCGCCGCACTTCGGGCATTTTCCAAGAGTTTCCTGTGTGCTGCTCCCAAACATGGTTTTCTGTTCGTCACTGACACAGTGATAGGTCTGCACAAGCCCGTTTACCATATCCTCAATCCCGTCCATAAACTCCTGCATGGAATACTCACCCTTGGCAACAAGGGTAAGGGCATTTTCCCAATCCGCAGTGAGTTTAGGGGATTTTACCACATCAGGAAGCACCATAATGAGCTTTACCCCGTCCTCCGTGGGGATCATCTGCTTTTTCTCACGCTTTACAAATCCGTCCTTGACTAACTTTTCGATTACATCTGCCCTTGTAGCAGGTGTGCCAAGCCCTTTACGCTCTACTTCATCGCCCATGTCCTCTGCGCCGGCTCTCTCCATAGCGGATAACAGGCTGTCCTCAGTAAAGTGCTTCGGGGGCTGTGTGAAATGCTCCGTTACCTTTGTCTGCACTCCCTCAAAAGCCATTCCTTCAGAAAGCTCCGGCAACTTCTTATCCTCTTTTTCTTTATCTTCCGACGTTTTATAAGAACGCCTGAACGCCACTTCAAAGTCTTTCCACCCGTTCCTTGTGACGGACTTTCCGGAAACCGTAAAAACAGCTTCATTGCTGCTAAACTCTGCTTTGCCTGTTTCATACTCATGCTTTTCCCCGGTGGCACAGAACAGGCGGTTTGCGACAAGGGAAAGTATCTTCATTTCCCCCTCCGGCACAGCGGAAAGGTCAGCATTTGCAATCTCCATTGTGGGAATGATCGCATGGTGGTCTGTCACTTTTTTACTGTCCATTATCCTTTTCACATCCGGCTCCGCCCCAGACTGTCCTTCAAAGAGAACTGCTTTGTAGATTGCCCTGATCACGCTCCTTGCCGTATCTTCCATATCGTCCGACAAATATTGGCTGTCAGTCCGAGGATATGTAACCAGCTTTTTCTCATAAAGGCTCTGCGTGTACTCTAAGGTCTGCTTTGCGGTAAAACCAAATAAACGGTTCGCATCCCTCTGTAATGTGGTAAGGTCATAGAGCTTCGGTGGCTGTACGTTTTTCTTTTCCTTTGTGACAGAAACAACCGTAGCGGTTCCGCTTTCACACGCTGCAGCAATGCTCTCCGCCTGTACCTTATCATCAATCCTTTCTGTGACCGCATCAATTCCATTCACAAGAATATGCGCTATGTAATACTGTTCTTTCTTAAAATTCCTAATTTTTTCCTCACGCTCCACAAGCATTGCAAGTGTCGGTGTCTGCACCCTGCCGACCTTTAACACCTTGCAGCCATACAGAACCGTAAAGAGTCTTGTGCCGTTCAAGCCTACAAGCCAATCCGCCCTCTGTCTGCATAGTGCGGAATAGTAGAGGTTATCATAATTGCTTCCCGGCTGCAAATTCTCAAAACCCTCACGGATTGCACTTTCCTCCATAGAGGAAATCCAGAGCCGCTTTATGGTTTTATCACACCCTGCCTGATGATACACAAGACGGAAAATAAGCTCTCCTTCCCGCCCTGCATCCGTGGCACATACAACGCTGTCCACCCTTGCATCGTGCATAAGCGCTTTTAATACCTTGTACTGCGCCGCTGTATCGCTTTTTACTTCTGTCTGCCATTCCTCCGGTATCATGGGCAGACTCTCGTAATTCCACTTTTTCCATGCATCAGAATAGGCATCCGGCTGTGCTAGCTCAACCAGATGCCCAATGCACCATGAAACAAGATAACTGTTTCCCTCCATGTACCCGTCTTTTCTCTCATCTGCGCCGATCACACGGGCAATCGCCTGTGCCACACTCGGCTTTTCTGCTATCACTAATTGCATTTTTCTTTTCCTCCTGTCAATTCAATATCGCATTCCACTTCATTTCCCCATACATCAAATCCCTCTGCTTTTCTACGGGCAAAAAGTTCTATCTTAGGTACGCTGCCCATAAGCCGGTTAATTCTGTGATGCACTTCTGCTGGCTTTTTGCTGTGTTCCTCAATATGGGATACCACCACCTGATGCACCCCTGCGCTGACACGCTTCGGTCTGCCCTTTGTTGCCAAGATACACAGTTCCACGTTGCTGCGTGTCCAATAGCCCATGCCCCAAAAGAGCGATGTACTCTTTTTATTCTGCTTTACCCATACAAATGCCACCGTTTTATAAGTAAATCCCCATGCCTTCATCACTTCCAGCCCTTCCAAAAGACAGGGGAATGTTACCCAAAGAAATAAGGCACAGTCCTTGTCTGCAATATCAGCTACCGGAAGTGCCTTAATATCTTCTATATTCATTGTGGGATAATGGCTCTCTGCGCTTCTCCCTGCGCCCTTTTTAGAATATACTTTGTAATGCCAAGGGGGATCAGCCAAAATAACGGAATATTTCTTCTCTTCCATACTGCTAGTTACTCGTCCTCCTTATCGTCAAAAAAATCTTCTTCACTATCCTCCTGTTCTTCATCCTCGATCTCGTACTCCTCATCTTCCTCTTCCTCATCTTCGTCCTCGATGAAGTCCTCTTTCTTTTTGCGGACTACTTTAAAATAATAAGCTCCGCCAATAAAGGCTATTGCAAGTACGCCCATAAAGATATAGGAAATAACCGGATTCGGCTCTGCCGCTTTTTCCTCCGATTCATTTTCCTCTGTACCTTCTGTATTTTCCACTTCTCCGGTATCTTTCTCTGTCTGCTTTGTATCCTCCCGCACTTCCCCGTTATTATTCGGCAAAGCGCTTTCTCCTGTCGGGATTGCAGATTCCAATGCAGCGGAGTTTTTCGGCAGTGTTTCGCTGTTATCGGAAGTTGTGTTTAACAGGTCATTTTCCGTAATCTCCGTGAGGAAATATACCGTTTCTTCCTCTCCGTCACGGTCAATGATCAGATAGAAAATCTTGTCCGATGCTGTCTGGATCGTGTAAAATTCTTTCCCCTGCTCTGACGATTCCTGTTCCGTATCCCCGCTTTCTGCGGCATCCGCTTCGGCAAATTCCAATTTTGTCTGTTCCTCTGGTGTCTGCGAAATAGTGTTCCCGTTACTGTCCGTCTTGGTATGCTCCGTGACTGTAGCTGTGGCGCTGCCCGGCTTAGTGGCTTCGGCATTTACCGGGAGCTGTGCCGCCGGATTCTCGTCACTCTCGTCAGCAGGGTCTTTGTAATACGGATTTTTTGTCTTGTAGACTTCCGACATATTCCCTGCATTGTCCATTGCAGAAATAGTAAAATACTCATACCCCGCATCAAACTGTTGCAGGCGGATATTCAACGTGCCATTTGTAAGCTCCGTAAACTCATACCCATTTACATAGACTGCCTTTGCGCCGGAATCGGTGTCATGCACCTGAATACTTAACAGTCCGTCACTGACTGCCGCATTGAGCGTGGGCTTTGTAGTGTCAAAACATTTAATTGCACGGTTTTTCTCATATGTATTACCTTTCTGGTCTGTGACCTGCACATAGACGGTACAGTTTTCGGAAACTTCCAGCTTTCTATCTTCCGTCACATCCGTCCAGCTCCCATTCTGCCCAATCTTTGCCTGTATTCTGACAACCTCAAAATTCCCTGTGTGCGCTGCATCAGCCACTTGGAAAGTGACTGTCACGGTATCATTAAACCAGCCCTCCGGCTTGTTAATGCTGATTGACACATTCGGTCTTTTATAGGCGCAGAGCTTATAATCTTCCACGCACACCTTGCAGTTGTGGTCATACTCATAGACACCGCATTTGTCCTCGCATATGCATACCGGCTCTATGTCATTGCCCGATACGGTTCCGCCTTCCGCCATCACATCAATGACATTGTTCCCATTCATGGAAAACGCCACTGCGGGCATACAGAATAATACTGCGGATAAAATGAGCGATAACACCGCTCTATAACTTATCTTCATTTTTTTGTTCATGGCTTGCTGCCTCCCTTTCTGTTTGTTGTGTCTGTTTTGACTGTTCCTCCTGCTCTTTCTTCTGGAGCAGACTTAAAATTTCTTCCTCGCTGACTTTATTAAGCAATATCAGACGATCCAGAGAAATCTTATTTTTCTCGATAAACTTCATTTTCTCTGCATCCTCTGCCATCTGTAACTGACTCTCCAAGTCTTTCTGCTTTTCCTGCAACTCTGTAATCTGCTCTCGGACTTTGGACAGCTCTTTTTCAATCCTTTCCTTTGTCACATCTTTTCTCCTTCCATGCCCCAAAAGGGCATTTATTTCTAATTCAATTTTCCCTGCCGCTTCCCAGCGCATTGGTTTCTCCTTAAAGCGTTCCTTCCCCTGCTTCAAAATAGAATAACGGGTTATAATACTCCCCTCCATACAAGCATTCGATATGCAGATGACTCCCGGTGCTGCTCCCCGTGTTCCCCGTTGTTCCTATGGTATCCCCATGCTTCACGGTCTGTCCCGCACTAACACTTAACGTGTCTATGTGGGCATACTTGGTACAATACCCCTTGCTGTCCTCAATCACGACATAATTCCCATAATGGCTGTCATAAGCGGCTGTTGTAACTGTTCCATCCATCGCCGCAAGAACTATTGTTCCTGTCGGCACTGCAATGTCAACACCCCTGTGTAGCTGTTCCGCCCCTGTTAGCGGATTGATGCGGTAACCATAATAGCTGCTCACATAATCGTACCAATACAGGTTAAGCGGCGTGTAAAACTGCTGTATCATACCATGAGTTTCATTGTAAAGCCCATAGATCTCTTTCTGCTCGCTGTTCATGTGTCCGGCAACAACCACGTTTAAGGCTTTTACTGTCAGCGTAACTTCAAGTATGGTTACGGTATATTCTTCTTCCTCCTCATAAGTATAGGTTTCCGTACTTGTAGTACCGTCAGCATTTGTTACTGTCCTTGTGCCTGTCTTGGTTACCGTCCTTGTTCTCGTTTCCTCAGTGGGATTCAAGGTCAGCTCATACATCTCGTCAAAAAGGCTCTCGATTTCACTCTGCACGTCTGCCGCCGTAAATTCCGTATGGACAGCGGAAAGGTAACTGATAAGCGCAAACGGGTCATGACCGATTGCATCAAGGTTATAGCGGTATTCGTCATAGTCTGGATAATCGGTCTCTATGGAATCAATCTCTTTCTGCAATTCCATTTCAAGCTCCGAAAAAGCCAAGTCCGCCGCATCAATCTCTGCCGGAACGCTCATATAGCTCCCTGCCAGCGTGTTACTCATGCCGTCCGAGAACATCGTCCCGAAGGACGATATGGAAGCCATCAGCAAAACAAGCAGGATTGCAAAAGCTCCAACAGTTACAAGGAGCGATGCGTTTTTTGCCGCCATCTCCTGCAATTTTTTCGCAACCGCTGTCGTAAAATTGGCAGACTTCGTAACCGCTTCCTTTGTGTTCTTCACTGCCTGCCCTGCCCGCCTTGCCTTTGCATACTCACGCTTGATACGCTGTTTCTGCAATCTTTTCTGTATCTGTTTTTTTAAGGTCTTTTCCTGCATTTCAGGATTTTCTTCCAAAAACTTCTGATAACGGAAATTGACTTCTTTTTGAAACTGCTTTTTCTCCAGCCTCGCCACTTTCTCACGCTGCCTTTGTCCTTTGCTTTTGTAATGGCGCTTTACAAAACGGTAGGCATCTTCGCCTTTCTGTTCCACCTTGTGTGCGCCTTCCACGGCGGAGTTTTCCTTTTCCACTTCGGCAATCTTGCCATGCGCATAACCAGCAGCCTCCGATTCAGCTCTGTTCGTTACCATTTTTACCAGACTGTCCTCTTTGAAAGGCTTATCCTTAACCACGGCGGTCAGCACATATTTTGCCCTGCCTGCCTTTTCATCAAAAACACGCTCGAAAGCATATTCCTTTGTCTTTGGGAGCTTCTTCCTTGCTGCTTCAGTCTTTTTTCTGGCTTTTTCTGCTTCCCTTTGTAGTCTGTCTAATTTCTTGCTGCCCCGAAACTCCGGTTCTTCGCCCTTTGCAAAAGTAGTGTCCTTTGTCTGGAAATCACGCCCGAAGTCAGAGTTTTTTGTACGTTCCCTGTCCTGATGTTCACGCCTGCGGTATCTGCCCTTTCTCTCGCTTTGGTGGTAAGTATCCCTGCGGCGGTAATCGTCTCTGGACTCCTTGGCTTCTTCCCTCTGTTCCCCTCCGCCCTCCTCTGAAGAGTCATTTTGTTCCTGTGAAAAGCCGTCCTGCGTTTTACTGTCTGCCGATTGTCTTTCCTTTTTTTCCTCCATTATTTTTTAATTTCCCTCCTGCTTCACGCTTTCCTCCGGCTTCGTGTTCATGATCGCATAGGTCTTTGTGTCTGTGGGATACTTGTCAATAAACGGGATGACCACGTTGTCAAACAGGATAAGCCCGCTTCCCGGCTCTGAATTAGTCACATGGGCAAGCTGCTTCTCTGACAGCCCTAACTTGTCGGCAAGTATCGCCTGATCCTTTGCGTTCTGGTTCAACAGATAAACAAAATCGGAGTTTCCAAGAATCCCCTCGATTTCCTCCGATTTCAAAAAATCGCCTACGTTCTGTGTCAAGCCTGTCGGTATGCCACCCCATTTCCGGAACCTTTTCCAGATTTCCACCGAATAAATGGCTGTCTGCCGTTCTTTCAGAAGCAAATGGAACTCATCACAGTAATAGCGAGTAGCGATTTTCCTCTCCCTGTTTTGTGAAACACGGTTCCAGACCGCATCCTGCACGATCAGCATCCCAAGCTCTTTGAGCTGGTTTCCCAAATCCCTGATGTCAAAACACATGATGCGGTTCTGTGAATCCACGTTTGTACGGTGGTTGAAATAATTCTGCGATCCATGAACATACAGCACAAGGCTGTTGGCAATCCTGACCGCCTTCTGCTTTGCCTCCTTCTGCATTTCCGAGGCTACGTCTTTCGGCTCATACTTTAACAATGCATCGTATAAGTCCTCTAAAATCGGCATATTCTCCGGTTTCGGCTCCTGAAAATACTTGTCATAGATATGCTTGATGCAGGTGTCTATGATGCCCTTTTCGTCATTCTCAAGACCTTTCTTTCCTCCGGCTATCAGATCACACAGCGTAATGATAAAGTCTGATTTCAGCTTTAATGCTTCCCTGTCATTCTTATGGGAAATCTGAATGTCCATCGGATTCAGGTAATCCTTTGAATTGGTGGCAAGTNTTNCCACCTGCCCGTTGAGCGCACCCACAAGGGCAAAATACTCTCCCTCTGGGTCACAGATGATCACATCGTCACCCGTCATGAGGAAACAGGATAAAATCTCACGCTTTGCGCTGAAAGATTTTCCGGAGCCGGGTGTNCCGAGGATTACCCCGTTNGGNGTCCTCANNCTTTTCCTGTCTGCCATNATCATGTTNTTNNNNAGTGCNTTCAGCCCGTAATAAAGCGCNGGGGCNGGCATGAAAAGCTCCTGCGTACAGAAAGGCACNAAGATCGCCGTACTCTTTGTGGTAAGCACACGCTCAATCCCCGTGTCATTGCAGCCAATCGGTGCGGAAGCCATAAGCCCCTGCTCCTGAAGATACTGCATACATCTGAGGTTGCAGTTTGCCTGCTGTATGATGCCGGACACCCTCTGCGTGATGTTTTCCAGCGCCCTCTTGCTCCTGCCATAGCAAGTAATGAGGAAGGTCATCTTTATAATCTTCTGGTTGCTGGTATTCAGATCGTCAAGCAGCTCCAAGGTATCTTTTTCGTAAGTGATGATATCTGTGGGCAGAATATCCATATCATATCCGGAGCGTACTGCTTTCTTTTGTTCCTCAATCTTCATTTTCTGGATATTGGTGAGTGCGCCTTTTAACATCTTGATCGCCTTTACCGGGTCCATCGTCTGCATATGCANCGTGACCGTAAGGTTATCATCAATGTCAAGGAGCTTNTTTAACAGCTCGTCATTGAACCTCGGNGCAATGATGTCAAGGTAATGNACNCTCCCNTACATCTTCCCNGNNTTAAAGCGGCTCGGATAACGGAAATCAAACCCCGGCGGCGCTATGTAGTCCTTTACGCTCTTTCCNGACTCNGANANTTCCNTGAATGANAAACGGAANGGCTCCATTGTNTCCTGNTTNAAATACTCNTGCAGGATACGCAGNCGTTCCTTNCCGTCAAGGCTTCTGGCATGGGTGCCGAGGTTAAGGAAATTTTTGATTACATCAGCTTCTATGCTGATCAACTTCGCTTTTGCCTCCTTGTATCCTTTGCACGGGGTGCCGAAGATAAGGTATTTTGACTTGATGATGCCATTGTTTCCCTTTGCCGCCTGTTTCTTTAACATTTCCGTGTATTCCTCACGGATATCGTCAAATTCATCGCCCTGCAAGGGTATGTCAAATTGGTCTATCAAGGTCTGTTCATTGACCTGCCTGTTGAACAAAAACAGCTCAAACCGTATGGACGGGTCAAAATAATTGATGAGCCTGCTGTACTGCTCTAAAATCTCTCCCTGATCCTCTATCTCCAAAAGGTCATAGTTGATGTCAAAGAACTCGACCATTTTTGTATANTNNNNGGAAGNNACCTGNCANATNCCGTCACGGTACATTTTCTTAAATGTGATCGTTTTCTGNGCTGTGTCCGGNTTTTCCTGTTTTTTGTCATTNCCGGCAAGGANGCTTTTTAANTCCCTTAANCGTTTCTTTTCTGAAAAATTAAGCCCCNCTTTCGGCTTGGCATTGCTGCCCTGCGGCTTTTTCTTCAAGGTAACGCACCTCCTTCTTTAATTTNTCCCTTTCCTCNAATCTNNTGATAGAGGTTTTCCGATTTATANGGACGTATCCCCGGNGTGAGTATCTTCTGCCGCAGCATGAAGTACAAAATCTTTTCTGCCGGAAAACCGTCTTTTTCATACATTGCCAGAAAAAAGAATGGCAGCATGAGTGCTACCATGATAAGCGCCGATACCTGCGTTCCCAACACTCCCTTTGTCACAAGGTAAAAAGGTATCCCCACTGCGGCAGCACTCCCAAAACATACAAGCTGGCGTTTGGTCAGGTTCATTGCCACCTTGGTCTTGATGCCGCTTAAGTTTTTTGGCACTGCTACTGATATTGCCATAAGCATTTTCCTTTCTTTTAGTTTTATCTCCCTTTAATGGGCATTTAAGATAGACTTTGCCAATGATCCTGTCTTGAATAAGCTGAAGCACAGGATTACGGTATATGCCGCAACCGACCATAATGCAGTGTGCAGATTACTTGCCACCGTAACGCTGGCAACGAGTACCGAATAGATGCCGACACATACCATGATGAAAAAGCCCTGAAATGCAAGAGCGCAAAGCCCCTTGATATAGTTGTTGCCGATGCTGCCCCATTCCCTGTTGCTCAAAGTCGCAAACGGAACCGGAGCCACTGAAATATAAAGGTATATCTCTATCATGCGCCCATATAACATGACGGTGATGAGGACTGACATGATTTTCATACATAAACTGACAATCATGGTTTCTATCCCAAGCTGAACCAATTCGCCCATGCCCATAGTGGAAAGCTGGTTATTGAACATATTCGTTAGCGTGGTTTCCACATCAATGCTCGTGGAGCCTGATATGACACCCGCCGCATTTGTCACGATATGGTTGCCCACATCGAAGATTGCCATTGTGATGTCAAAGGTCTTGCTAAGAAGCATCACTGCAATACACGCTTTCACGAGGTAGCGGAAAAAGAATTCACTCCCTACCTCGTGCATGCTGTTTTTGTCCATTACCATTGCTATCAGCTCGTAACAAAGTATTGCGCTGATAATAAGCCCCGCTATGGGTATCATGACATTCTCTGAAAGGTTCCGTATCATGGAAAAAATATCTTCATTCCATGCGCTTGGTGTCTGCCCGACTTCCCCGGCGATTGTCCCGACTTTCGTATTTACGTCCGTGAACATCGTATCGAGGTTGGACAGTACCCACCCTTGCAGCATTTCCTCTATAAATTCAGTGATTTTGTCAATGATCGCCCCCATGATTTAAGAGAACAGGCTCGTGAGCTGAGGGATCACCGTCTGTGCCACGATTACAATACCGCCGCCCGCCATGAGCTGCTTAATACCCTGCGACTTTGCTGATGTGAGATAAAGAAGTAAAAGAAGTGTAAAAAATTTTGCCGTCCCTATCCGGCTGACTGCCGGACAGTTCGGGCTTTATGNGTCGGGNAGTTCTACCTTGCCGACNAAAGAATAATAGATTTCGATTTCCTGTCTGCGGAGCTTCCCCCGGCGTTTCCCGTCAAGTGCTTCGGTTTCATGGACGACTATCTTTTCCACAAATTCCCGTAACAGGGTAGGAGTNAGTTCCTCAAAGCTGGTGTANTTGCGTACNACTTTCATAAACTTTTCAGCGTTTGCCGTGGCTTCCAGCGTCCTTGAAAGCTCGCCCTGCAGAACGGCGGCGCGTTCTTTCAGTTCCTTTTGCTCGGCTTCATAGTCTGCCGACAACTCCGTGAAACGCTCGTCCGATATGCGCCCGGTCACGCTGTCCTCATACAGCCGCTTGAAGATTGCGGAAAGCTCGCCTATACGNTTCTCGGCGGCTTCCAGTTCCTTTCTCTTGGCGGTGTTCCTCCGCTTGTTNCCGTCCTCGTTCTGTTCGGTTAGGAGCTTCATAAACCGGGCTTCATGCTTGGCTGCATAGCTGGTGACCTGCCGTAAGCTCTCGGTCACTCCCTCGGTCAAGAGGTCGGTGCGGATAAAGTGCGCCGTACAGTCGCGGGTACGTTTCTTGTAGCTGCCGCAGATATAGCAGTCCTGCCGCCGCTTGTCCGTCTGATAGCGTTGCTGGTACATGACGCTGCCGCAGTCCGCACAAAAGACTATGCCGGAGAACAAGCCCACTTCATCATAGCGGTTGGGGCGTTTGCGCTGCCTGCGTAATTCCTGTACGCGCTCCCATGTGTCGCGGTCAATGATCGGCTCATGGTGGTTCTCAAAGATTACCTGTTTTTCTTCCGGGTTCTCCTTGCTCTGCTTTACCTTGTAGGACACCTTTTCGGTCTTGAAGTTCACAAGGCAGCCCGTNTATTCCCGGTTTTCAAGGATATGCGCCACGGTGTTTGTCGCCCATTTGCACTCATAGCCGGGGTGGTAGCGGCGTGTGCTTCCCGTCCNGCGGTATTCCAGCGTTCCCGGCGTAGGTGTCTGCTGCTCCGTGAGCATACGGGCTATCTTGGTCGGTCCATTCCCGGCAAGGCAAAGGCTGTATATCTGCCTTACTACCGGGGCGGCTTCCNNGTCAATGATGAAATTTTCGTCCTCGTCCATGAGGTAGCCGTACACGGGCTTGCTNGTGACNGGCTTCCCGCTCATGCCTTTNGACCTCTTGACTGCCCTGATTTTCTTGCTCGTATCCCTCACCAGCCATTCNTTGAAAATGTTACGCAAGGGCGCAAAATCGTTGTCGCCCTGTGCGCTGTCAACGCCGTCATTGATGGCAATGAAACGGACGCCTTTCTGTGGGAAGATCATTTCCGTGTACATTCCCACTTGTAAATAATTTCGCCCTAACCGTGACATATCCTTGACTATGACCGTCCCGACTTTCCCGGCTTCTATGTCCGCAAGCATGGCTTGAAAACCGGGTCTTTGGAAGTTCGCGCCGGAATAGCCGTCGTCCGTGTACCATTGCAGGTTGGTAAAACCGTTCTGCTTNGCATAGGTTTCAAGGATTCGCTTCTGGTTGCTGATGGAATTGCTCTCGCCTTGCAGCTCGTCCTCATGGGATAACCTCGGATAAAGGGCAGTAATAAGGTTTTGGGTGGTCTGTCTTGACATAATTTCCTCCGTTTCCGACAGCCAGCCCACTATTCCGTAGGAATATTATACCACACNGNGGGGCTGGCTGTACAGTCCTTTTTGCTACTTTATGGCACATAATGTCGATTGCTTTTTATCAAGGATTATCGCTTATCGGTTGTTTGTAGAAAANATCTCTGATTTGTGATACAATAATCCGGCAACATTTTATTTTACATTTTGTGAGGTAGAACACTATGGAAGCAAAGCAAATATTGGATTACTGCCTTTCCTCCTTAAACGGCACGGTACTTGTCGAGAGTTGGGGTGAAAAAGGAATTTTCTACAATCCCGGTCTTGTATTAAAACGTGGCGTATATGTTTTGACTGTCAAGGAAAAAGACGGTGATAANGATAAAGCGTCCAATCTTGACAGGGCAGGTATTTATCGTGTTAATCTTGGGCTGCGAAAAAGCACATTCCAAAAGATGTTTGGCAAAACCCCAACACGTCCGGCAGCGGGCGGTGTCGTGGATATGGATTGTGATTTCACTGCTTTAGATATCATCATTCCCCACCCGGTTTATGCTTGGATGGGGTGGGTTAGCGTCCTTAACCCGTCTGACCAGACATTTGAACAGTTAAAGCCCCTTATTCAAGAAGCATACGAATTTTCAGTCGAAAAATTCAAAAAAAGAAAATAGACTGAAACTGGCGGTCACGCTCTGCGGCATGACCGCTTTTCCATGTCCTAATTCACGCATTAAACGGCGGTTTCTGTCCGGCTGCGCTTTCGGCTTCCAGCACTTTCATCATCTTGTCGGCGGCGGTGGCGGTAGCGTCCTGCTTGAAGTAGCCGGAAACAACAAGCACGGTGTTCCCCCTGCGTATCTCGGTCACGCAGTCCGGGCGGCGGGCAGNAGCGGCGGTATTACGGTTTGGGGTGTCGGTCATAGGCTCTCCTTTCTGTCAATCATCATTTTCAGCCGTTCCATTTTNTCCTGTGCCGTGGCTTTTCTGAAATTCTCCCCGGTAAAGCAGACAGGGGAACACATTTCAAGCAGGCGGTCATAAATGCGGGCNTGGGGCGTGTCCTCCGGGTTCTGCAAGTCCTCCAACGTGAGGTTGGTCGTCACGATCAGCGGCTTGCCGCTGCGGTATCGGCTGTCAATCACGTTGTAGACCTGTTCAAGCCCGTATTCCGTGCCGCGCTCCATGCCGAAGTCGTCAAGGATAAGCAGGGGGAAGCTGCAAAGGCGGTCTATGTATTCGTTCCTGTCTTTGTAGCTGGCGGCAAGGTCGTTGAGTATCAAGGCAAAGTTTGTCATGCACACGGAAATCTCTTTTTCCATGAGGGCGTTAGCGATACACCCGGCAAAATAACTTTTGCCTGTGCCGACTTTCCCCCATAGCAGGTAGCCGATATTTTCCGCTTCCATATCCTCCCAATGCTCCACATAAAATAAAGCCTTGTCCATTTGGGGGCATTTCCCGTTATCGTTTGCAAAAGTCCATTCCTGCATAGCCGGGTTGGTAAAGCCCTTTCTTTTCAGCCGTTCCACTTCCTCACGGTGCTTCTGTTCCCGGTCGGCNGCTTCCCGTTTTTCCCGTTCTGCCCGCTGGCACTCACACTCTNTGGGGTGGCGGTCACGCCCGAAAAGCNTTTTCCCCTCTGCAAAATAGGCTTCTTTGGGCTGGCGGCATTTCCCGCAGTATAAAAGCCCGTTTTCNCCTGTGTAGTCNCCCGGCTCTGCTNCGCTTTCTGTGGCAAGCCGGAAGATTGCGTTATCATAATCGCTCATAAATAATCGTCCTCCCTGTTNATGGTCTTTTCGGTACGCCCTGTTTACGGGGCGTTTTATCGTCAAAGGCTTTCGCCCTCTTTGTANGTGTATTCGGGTATCNTGCGCTTCGGTGCTTTCCCCACTTCATCATCAGCCGCCCAGCGCAGGATAGTGGCGGCATGGTTCNTGTATTTCTTCCCGGTGGAAGCGATATAGCCGGATAAGCGGTCTATGTAATATTCCCATTTGCCGGGAAGCTCCTTTTGCAGCTCTGCAAGCTCTTTTTCTGACANAAAGACGTTTNCATATCTGCCAAAAGGGGCGCGGGCGGTNTGTCCTGTTTTTATCTCTCCCTCTCTCTTTATCTCTAACTCTTTCTCTATCTCTATATCTAACTCTCTCTCTGGTGGACAAATGTCCGCNNCATATGGTGGACATTTGTCCGCTTCGGCTTCCGGCAGGGCTTTTGATTCCTGCAAAGCCCGCCTTGCGCGGCGTTTGCGCTCCCCCTCGGTAGAGGACTGACCGATCAAAAGCTCTATGTTGCTCATGTACAAAGCCCCGTTCTGCAAAGGCTCTACAAGCCCCAGTTTCATAAAAATCTGCAAAGCCCTCTCGACTGTGCCGACTTGCTGGCGGGTGATTGTGGCTATCATCTGTGCGGTGTAGGGGATATCCTCGTCAAGCTGGAGCTTTCCCCCGTTCTTCAGCGATTTTAGGTACAGCTTCA
>WFLX010048814.1_pt1 | contig 21570 bp, 15 predicted proteins | sample 4967041 | NCBI WGS metagenome assembly WFLX01 (sample SAMN12857096, study PRJNA449069) | gut metagenome | isolation source: stool from male and female vole | host: Microtus ochrogaster | place: USA:Florida | collected 2017
GAACGCGCAAAACTGGGCTATCCCGGCATCCCCTTTGTCTACAGCGAAGATTCCTACATAAAAGGAGAGCATCATTACGATGGTGAGGACTGATACGTATTCCTGGTTTTCATTGTTCTTATCAGACATTGCGCCCACAGCTGCAAAAAGGGAGCCGTAAAATACATATCCGGCGATAAAGAACAGAATGCCCCATACGAGTCCCATCCAGACATCCGTCCTCATGAAAGGGGTGAAGTCTATGTCGGGATTGAATACGAGGATAATACCTCCGGCAAAAATACCTGCGAGTATGAGCCACGCAAGCAGCTGGGTGAGTCCGATTAGGCCAACGCTGATAATTTTGGCAAACATCATCGTGCGTCCTGTCACGCATGTGGCCAGCACTTCCACTATTCGGTTGGTCTTCTCAACCTTCACTTTATTGAAGATGATGCCACCGTACATGGTAAGAAACAGAGTCAGCATCATGCCGATCATCATGCCATAAACCTGCATGCCGGAAAAATCCGGCTCGTCATCCTGCATTGAGGTGACTCGTCCAACCTCATTCAGGGCATCAGACTCAGACATCAGCACGCCGATGACCGCGCCGAAGAGCACCATCCCGATAGGCAGGGCGATAGTAGTGATCCAGAAAGATTTCTCCTTGATGGAGGTGAGATATTCAGTCTGAATTATGACTTTTAGAGGATTCATTGCTATTAAAGGTTTTTATGTTCGTCCTCACCCGAGGCTGCATCGCCGGATGAAGTCAGGGAAATGAAGATATCTTTTAACGAGGGAAGTTCTTCTTCGAAATGGATAATCTCGCCTTGGCCCGCGACTGCGTCGAGAAGGTCATTATTACGCACTCCGGAATTCTTGCGAAGCCTGTAAGCGCTCCCCGTACGCCAGTTGCGAGGCTGGACTTCCTCAGCCTCCGACACCAGTCCGCTGGCGCGGAGCATCGGCAGTGAGATAGGTTTCCGAGTGGTCAGCAGCAGGCCGTCTCCGCGGTGGGCCTCCTTTATAGCCGATATGCTGTCTTTAACAAGAAGGGTGCCATGGTTGACAAGCGCTATATCGCTGCACATTTCCTCAATAGCGGACATATTGTGAGAGGAGAGCATGACAGTGGCGCCGGAGTCGTGCAGGCTTGATATGATTTCCTGCAGAATAGCGCCATTGATGGGATCAAATCCACTGAAGGGTTCGTCAAGTATGACCAGCTCAGGCTCATGTACGAGGGTGGTTATAATCTGCACTTTCTGCTGGTTGCCTTTGGAAAGTTCCTTCACCTTTCGGCGCTCCTGGCCTGCGAGATTGAAGAGATTCAGATACTTATGCATGACCTCGCGCAAGCGTTTGGGATCACCCCCCTTTAGTTTGCCGAAATAAAGTATCTGATCCTCGACGCGCATCTTGTCATAGAGGCCGCGTTCCTCGGGCATATAGCCGATTCTGCGCCCCGCTTCAAGAGAGGCCGGCTCACCTTTGATGCGCACCTCTCCGGAATCGCATGTGATAATGCCGTTGATGATGCGGAGCAATGTCGTTTTGCCGGCTCCATTGGGGCCGAGGACCCCGCAGATTGACCCTGCTTCCACGTCAAACGACACGTCCTTGAGCGCATGGGTGTTGCCAAACCGTTTGTCGATATGGTCGACTTCAAGAATATTCATGTTCAAGTGTTCATTTATTATCAGTCAGACAGTTTGTGAAAAATCAGTCTTCATCAGTTATTTTGAAGAGCAGATAATGCGTTCCCCGATATCTTTTGCAAGCTGTGACCGCAGGCTGAGCAGGGCAGCTATCTCGCGTTGCTTCTCAAGAAGGAGCTCCGGCTCATTTGATGCGCCGCCATTCCGCAATTCATCCATAAGGGCGCGCAACTTGCGTCCGAGTATGGCATCCTTGAGTTCAAGTATCGCACGCGGCACAATCAGGTCAAGTTTGTCCTCGTCCCGCTCCGGTGTACGGTCCCTAAAGAATATTTTGCTTAATTCATATGGTTCAAAAAGAAGCTCGGTCACAGTGGAGCGCACCTCCGAATCCTCGCAGCTGGCCAGTTCGCGTCCCGGATACATCATCAGATAATGATGCCATGCCTCTTCGCGCCATGTCCGGAGACGGTCTTCCAGTATTCTTTCCTGAATCTGTATTTCATTCAGAGGCAGAGAAGCGGCCGCAATTTGTTCATGACCCTCTTGACGCTTCTTCTGAATCTCCTTTTCTATATTTTCATTCCAGCGCCCCTTGTCGTTTTCGAGGTTCTCGCGCATATCTAAAACCATATCCAGGATTTTTGCGTATACCGGATTTGACATACCGATGCCGTCAGCCTCCAGCTCGCCGGCGATGAACTCCGCGACATTCAACATTATCCGTTCCTCCGCACCCGCATCTTCCTCCTCAACCTCCGCCTCACAGAAATCGAGCATGCCGAATCTCACTGTCAGCTCGCAGAGACGCCTTTCAAGCGGAAGAAAAGATGCAGAATCCTGTGATGGCCGGGAAACGGAAGAGACACTGCTTTTTTGAGAAGCGGAGGCAGGAGCATCGGTCGGTGCTTGTGACNCAGNAGCCTGCGCANTGNCAGCCCCNTGAGNTCCGGAGGATTTCTCCGCCTCAAGACCGCTGATGTATTTCAGGTCCCGCTCACGGTNATATTCCCTCAGAACCTCACCCCGGGCCTTCTCCACTTCGCCCTCTATCATCTTCTCATCCAGTTCAAACAGTCTNGAGCATTGCTGGATGTAGACGAAGCGCGATATTTTGTCATTAATATGCGCAATAGANCTCACCACGCTCCTGACTGCCTCAGCTCTCGCGCCGGGGTCATCTTGGGCCNGGGACATCAGGACGTCAATCTTGAATCTGAGAAAATCAGTCTCATGCTCATCTACGTAGGCTCTGAACTGCTCAGGCGTATTGGCCCTCGCGAAGGAGTCCGGATCATGCCCGTCCGGGAGAAGGAGCACCTTGACCTTCATATCCTGAAAGAGCAGCAGGTCTATTCCTCTGAGAGAAGCCTTGATGCCCGCAGCATCTCCATCATATATNAGAGTGACATGCTTAGTGAACCGATGAATCANGGCAATCTGACCTTCCGTGAGCGCAGTGCCTGAAGAGGCGACCACATTCTCCAGACCGCTCTGCCACATGCCGATGACATCCATGTATCCTTCGACGAGAAAGCATTTGTCGAATTTGGTGATGGCGCTTTTAGCCTGGAAGATGCCATACAGTTCACGGCTTTTCTTATATACGGGTGATTCAGGGGAATTGATATATTTCGCATTGCCCCCTTTCAGATCGCGTCCGCCGAAGGCTACGACCTTTCCGGAGGTATTGAACACAGGAAAAATCACACGTCCGCGAAACCTGTCATAGAAACTGCCGTCACGGTCGCTGCGGCCCAGCACTCCGAGACGGGCGAGCACATCAAGGTCCACTGCGGCGTTGCGGGCTGCAGCCACCATGGCCTTGCTGTTATCAAGGGAGTAGCCGAGGTGAAATTTCCGGATAGCCTCTTCGGTGACGCCGCGTCCGTAGAAATACTGAAGCCCGATGTTGCGGCCATCCGGGGTTTCGAGCAGATTACGCTCCATCTCTCTCATAGCCCACTCATTGGCCACCATCATGGCCTCGCGCTCAGTGCGTTCCTTCACATCCTGTTCCGACTCCTCGCGCTCCTCAACCTTGATTCCATATTTCTTAGCAAGGTGCAGCAGGGCCTCACGATATGACACCCCCTCCTTCTCCATAATGAAATTGACCGGAGAGCCCCCCTTGTGGCATGAGAAGCAGTAGCAGAAATTTCTCGAAGGATTGACTGAGAAGGAGGGAGTGCGCTCATTATGGAAAGGGCAGAGACCCTTGTAATTGGCCCCGCTCTTTATCAAANGAACGTAATCGCCTACGACTNCGACTATGTTGGCAGCATCTTTGATTTNCTGTGCTGTCGTTCTGTCAATCANTATTCAAATTCTCCTTTAATTCCTTGACGACCTCCTTAATCCGGGCGTCCGTAGGGGAGGAGACAGGCACCAAGGGGAGGCGCAAGACATTCTTGACNAGCCCCAGGGCCTCCAGGGCAGACTTTACTCCGGAGGGGTTACCTTCAACGAAAAGAAGCTTATAAAATTCGTTCAGCTTATCGTGAATCATCTTTGCCTCTTCGCGCCGTCCCTCACGGCACAATGAGACCATCTTTGTGAATTCTTCCGGGAAAACGTTGCCTACCACAGAGATCACTCCGGAGGCACCAATACCCATTATAGGATAGGTGAGGGCATCATCTCCGGAAATCAGTTCAAAACCTTCGGGTTTCCCACGAAGAATCTCCTGAATTTGGTCCGGCCTGCCCGAAGCCTCTTTTATGCCTATAATACGCGGCTCCTCTTTGGCAAGACGAAGCACTGTGGATGAGTTCATGTTCACACCGGTGCGCCCGGGGACATTATACATGACCACCGGAAGGGGAGAGGCTTCAGCCAGAGCGCGGTAGTGCCGGTAAATCCCCTCCTGGGAGGGTTTGCTGTAATAAGGCACGACCGAGAGCACCGCGCTGTAGCCCGAGAAATCCTCGTGTGACAGACGCTCACGCAGAGCAGCGGTATTATTGCCCCCGACGCCCAGCACCAGCGGCAGGCGCCCCCCTGCACGACGGACNACGAACTCCTTNACCATCGACNGCTCATCAGGAGAAAGGGCAGGAGTCTCGGCAGTCGTGCCAAGCACAACGATAAAATCCGCGCCCCCGCCGANAATATGNTCTACCANAGTGCCGAGGGCATCATAATCTATGGAAAAATCTTCACGGAATGGCGTGACCAAGGCCACGCCCATGCCGCTGAGTGTGAATTCAGCCATAAGTCTGCATCCGGAACATCGTGCCGCCATTGCTGCACGGACAAGTGTCATAAGTCCGCCGGGGGCATCCCGAAGCAAATGCAAAGTTAACATATCGTGGCGGTTTATCAAAGAGAAGAGATAAGATTTTTCATCTTATTTCATATTTTTTGACAAGCCCGTGATTCCGGCTCCACTTTTATGCCGAAGTGCTTGGGTATTTCGTCAAATTTTGTTAACTTTGCAGAATTTAAGGCCCCGTCTCATGAGAAACAGGGCCTGAGCAGGCAGGATGTCAGTCTTTCATGAATTCTGCTAATGAAAAAGATAGACAACCATATAGCATCAACAATCAGAGATGAAAACCAACGTTGCAGTCTTCTTCGGGGGAAGATCGGTGGAACATGAGATTTCAGTAATCTCAGCCTTGCAGGCTATCAACGCTTTCGACCATGATAAGTTTGAGATAATCCCTATATACATATCCAAGCAAGGGAGATGGCACACCGGGCCCAAACTGTTGGACATCAGGAATTACAAGGATATGAAAGCACTGACCGAGGCATGCGACGAGGTGTTCATGCGTCCTGAGTATGGCGATTATAACCTTTACAAGGTTCAGTCCGGCATGTTTGCCAGAAAGAATCCGGTCGTGGCCCAGCTCCACGTGGCAGTCCCCGTGCTCCACGGCACAAACGGAGAGGATGGCATCTTCGAGGGCGTCCTTGAGACAATAGGCCTTCCGTTCGCCGGGTGCAACACTCTCTCAAGCGCCAACGGCATGGATAAGATCACTATGAAGATGATACTCCGTGAGAGCGGTGTGCCTGTTGTGGATTTCGTATGGTTTACCGACAAGCAATGGTCACGTGACCGCGACGGCATCATAGAGCGTATTGAGAAGGAGCTTGGATATCCCGTCATAGTCAAACCCGCCAATCTCGGCTCGAGCGTCGGCATCGGAAAGGCTTCCGGCCGCGAGGAGCTTGTTGAAAAGATTGATGCGGCAGAGAAGTTCTCCCAGCGCATTATTGTAGAGAAGATGATAACGCGTCTTAAGGAAATCAACTGCTCGGTGCTTGGAGATGCCGANGACTGCCGNCCCTCTGTGTGTGAGNNGNCCATCAAGANCGGAGNCTTCCTCAGCTACNAGGACAAGTATATGGGAGGGTCTAAAAGCGCCAAGGGCATGCAGGCCAGCGAGAAGCGCATTCCGGCAGAATTGTCTGAGGAAATGACCGGCAGAATCCGAAAAATGGCGGCTGAGACCTTCAGGGTGCTCGGATGCCACGGAGTGAGCCGCGTCGACGTGATGATCGATGAAACTGATGATTNCGTTTATGTCAACGAAATCAACACCATACCCGGCTCACTCTCGTTCTATCTCTGGGAAGCCACCGGATTGAGCTTCACCGATCTGATGAGCGAGCTGGTGAGCCTTGCGCTTAAACGCAAGCGCGAGACCGACCGCAAGACTTTCACCTACGACCAGAACATTTTCGCTTTAGGAGGCGGAGTGAAGGGCACAAAGGGGGCCAAGGGCAAATTTTGAAATTTAAAGTAAACACACCATCATAATGAGCAAGAAATTCAAGGAATACAGCAAGCAGCTCAACCTCTCCGACATCAACAAGGAGATGCTCGAGCTCTGGGACGCCAACGCCCTCTTCGAGGCCTCGATGAAGGAGCGGGAGGGGTGCCCGACTTTTGTCTTCTATGAGGGCCCCCCGTCGGCCAACGGCATGCCCGGCATCCATCACATGATGGCCCGCACCATCAAGGATACTTTCTGCCGATACAAGACAATGAAGGGCTTTCATGTAAAACGCAAAGCCGGATGGGATACGCACGGCCTTCCCGTGGAGCTGGGTGTCGAGAAGACACTCGGAATCACCAAGGAGGATATCGGGAAAAAGATTTCCGTAGGAGACTATAATGCCGCCTGCCGCCGCGAGGTCATGAAATATACCAAAGAATGGACTGACCTCACTCACAAGATGGGATACTGGGTCGATCTCAATGACCCCTATATCACCTACGACAACCGTTACATCGAATCAGTTTGGTGGGCTGNTTCNCGACCNCTANCANAAAGGGTATCTCTACAAGNGATACACTATCCAGCCCTATNCTCCCGCNGCAGGTACGGGGCTGAGCANACATGAGCTCAACCAGCCCGGATGCTACCGGGATGTCAAGGACACCACTTGCACGGCCCTCTTCCATATCGAAGACCCTAAAGAGGAGATGAAGGGATGGGGAGAACCCTACTTCATGGCCTGGACCACAACTCCCTGGACACTTCCTTCAAACACAGCGCTCTGCGTAGGCCCGAAATACGAGTATGTCTCAGTGCGCACATACAATCCCTACACAGGACAGCCGATAACCGTGGTTCTCGCCGAGGAGCTCTTAGGGGCATATTTCAAGAAAGATGCAGACAAACTTGACCTCGAGGCATATAAGCCCGGCGATAAGGTGATACCGTATATGATCACGGGCCGATGGAAAGGCACTGAGCTTGTAGGCATGCGTTACCATCAGCTTATGCCCTGGGTCAAACCCACTGAGAAAGTCACTGAGCACTCCGAGGCATATGTGCGTGAGTATGCAGCTGCTCATCCGGAGAAGACCTACGAGGTGGCCGGCGAGAAATTCGTGGAGATTGCCGAGGAAGCATTCCGTGTAATCGCAGGTGATTATGTAACCACAGAGGACGGTACCGGAATAGTGCATATCGCTCCGACTTTCGGCGCGGATGACGCCAAGGTGGCTAAAGCTGCGGGCATACCTCCGCTATATCTGATCAACAAGCGTGGCGAGACCAGGCCCATGGTTGACCTGCGCGGCCGATACTATCCTCTTGATGAACTGGCAGAGGAATTCATCCGCCATTGCGTCAACGTGGAGCTCTATTCCCGTCATGCAGGAGATTGGGTGAAGAATGCTTACGACCCGAAATTCAACGAGGGTGGCAAGTATGATGAAGAGGCTGCGTCAAAAGCGGAGAATCTCGATATAGTGCTCTGCATGGAGATGAAGCAGAAGGGAGAGGTGTTCCGCATTGAGAAGCACGTCCACAACTATCCCCATTGCTGGCGCACGGACAAGCCTGTGCTCTATTATCCTCTCGACAGCTGGTTTATCCGCACCACCGCCGTGCGCGACCGCCTCATCGAGCTCAACAAGGAAATAAAGTGGAAGCCTGCCTCCACCGGCACCGGGCGTTTCGGGAAATGGCTGGAGAACCTCCAGGACTGGAATCTCTCACGCTCCCGTTACTGGGGCACTCCGCTCCCGATATGGCGTACTGAGGATGGCAAAGAGGAAATCTGCATCGGAGACTACGCTCAGCTCATGGAGGAAATCGACAAGTCGGTAGAAGCCGGCCTGATGACTGAGAATCCCTTCAAGAAACTCGGGTTCACCCCCGGGGAATATACTGCTGAGAATTACGAGAAGATTGACATCCACCGTCCGTACGTTGACGAAATTGTTCTCGTCTCACCCTCCGGCAAACCCATGAAGCGCGAGCTTGACCTCATCGATGTATGGTTTGACTCCGGCGCGATGCCGTATGCACAGGCCCATTATCCTTTCGAAAATAAGGAGGCGCTTGACTCGGGCGAAATATATCCGGCAGATTTCATCGCTGAGGGCGTAGACCAGACACGCGGATGGTTCTTCACCCTGCATGCCATCGCAGGCATGGTGAAAGACTCGGTAAGTTATAAAGCCGTTATTTCAAACGGCCTCGTGCTCGACAAGAACGGCAACAAGATGTCCAAACGCCTGGGCAATGCCATCGACCCCTTCGACAACATCGAGCGTTTCGGTTCAGACCCCGTGCGCTGGTACATGATCAGCAACTCATCCCCGTGGGATAATCTGAAATATGATGAAGCCGGTGTGCAGGAGACTGCGCGCAAGCTCTTCTCCACTCTCTATAACACCTATAAGTTCTTCGCGCTCTATGCCAACGTCGACGGATTTACCGGCGATGAGCCCCAGGTCCCGAACAGCAAGCGTCCGGAAATTGACCGGTGGATTCTCTCACTGCTCAACACGCTGATCAAGGAGGTGGAGGCTGACTATGATGATTACGAACCCACAAAGGCCGCTCGAGCCATTGAGGAGTTTGTCAATGACAATCTTTCCAACTGGTATGTGCGCCTGAATCGCAAGCGTTTCTGGGCAGGGGAGATGAATGATGACNAGCTCTNTGCTTATCAGACACTTNATGCATGTCTNAAGACCANCGCCCAATTGATGGCTCCCATAGCTNCGTNCTACAGCGACCGTNTNTNCTCANACCTNTNCGAAGGCCAGGAGAGCGGCGGACNCAGCNATGCTACAGTGCACCNGTCGAAATTCCCGNAGTNCGATCCGGCTCTCATCGATCCGGCTCTGGAGGAGCGCATGCGCCTTGCGCAGACAGCCACCTCGAATGTCCTGGCTCTGCGCCGCAAGACCAACTTGAAGGTGCGCCAGCCGCTGAGCACTCTGCTCATTCCGGCGATGGACGAAACGCAGAAAGCTGCATTCGAGGCTGTGAAAGACCTCATCGCAGGCGAGGTGAACGTCAAGGAGGTCAAAATCGTTGACAACGAGGAATCAGGTCTGGTCAAGAAGGTGAAAGCCGACTTCAAGAAGCTCGGCCCCCGCTACGGTAAAATCATGAAGGCCCTCGGACAGGCTATCACTGCCATGAGCCAGAAGGAGATTGCCGAATTGGAGAAAAACGGCTCTTTCAAGTTTGTGAGCCTCCCGGGCGAGCCGGTCATCACCACAGAAGATGTCGAGATAATTCCGGAGGACATTCCGGGATGGCAGGTTGCCAATGAGGGCAATGTCACCGTAGCGCTCGACATCACCGTGACCCCGGAACTGAAACGCGAAGGCATGGCGCNCNANCTCATCAACCGCATCCAGAATATNCGCAAGGCGCGTGACTTCGAGATCACAGACAAAGNGAATNTCGTGCTTTCNGACACTCCCGAAGTCCGTGAGGCGCTTGAGTCCTTTAAAGATTATATAGCGGCCCAGGTGCTCGCAGATTCTATCGAGCTTCAGCAAACCCCGGCAGGGGAGAGCTGCGAAGAGCTGGATATCGACGGACTTAAAATCAAAGCGCTCGTTAGCAAATCATGATTGACAGCAGTAATGCTGACAGCAGCAAGACTACGGCCGGGATCGTCGCTTTGACGGCGATCCTGGTCGTTGTTGCTGATCAGATAATCAAGTTCTGGATTAAAACCCATTTCTACCTCGGCGAGGAATTGGAAATACTTCCCTGGTTCCGGCTGAAATTTATCGAAAACAACGGCATGGCTTTCGGGATGCAGCTATGGAACAAGCTCTTCCTTACCTTTGGCAGGATAGCTGCCGTGGCCTTTTTCATCTACCTTCTGGTGAAGCTCGTGAAGCTCCCCGATATAAAGCGGGGGTTCATGATAGCGCTGGCGCTGATCACAGCGGGAGCGGCCGGAAACATATTCGACTGCGTGTTTTACGGCGAGATTTTCAACAATCCCATGCCCCCGGAAATAGCGCAGCTTTTCCCGAAGGGGGGAGGTTACGCAGGATGGTTTGAAGGAAGAGTGGTAGATATGTTCTATTTCCCGATTTGCAGCTGGACATGGCCTTCGTGGATTCCCGGCATAGGGGGCGAGGAATTTGAATTTTTCCAATATATTTTCAATCTCGCGGATGCCTCAATATGCGTGGGTGTCTTTCTGCTGATATTCTTCTACTCGGAAAGCATCAACACAGCTTACAAACTCCTGACCGATAAAAAGCAAAAATAAGACTCCGCCTCAAAAACACGGNTAAGACCCTATCTCATAAATTTATGGGATGGGGTNTTAGACCCCGTTTCATAAAAATGGCAGCGTCTGGGGCGGCTATGGTCGAGGGATTTCTGCGAGTCGAAGAGGGAGCATAGCGGGCTATGCGACTGATGAGATCTCGGCAGAAATCACCGGCCATAGCCGGACGAAAGATTACCTTATGTCTCGCATGCTCGGGCGCTTTTTGTCCTTTGCCTCAGTCGCATAGCCCGCTATGCTCCTTCGTCTGCAGAACAAAAATCGCTCCGAGCATGCGACCCCAGACGCTGCCATTTTTATGAAACGGGGTCTTAGCATATATGCCACTTTCCGGCCCCATCCTGCGACAGCCTCAATTCACCATCGACGTATTCAACTGAATGTTCCTCCTTTATGAAAGGATATATACCGATTGATCCGTCATCATATAGTGTGGCGATGGATATGGGATAAGAGGTTTCCAGGCCTTGTGAATCCTTAAGAACAACTTTACGTGACAAAAACTTTTTCATATCATTGTTTGAGGGCTTGTTTCAAAGTTTTATGCGCCGTATTCGCCCGGCCCTGCCATAAGCGATAGAGTCAAAGGGAAAGCTGATGAGCGAGACGCTGTCCACACGCATTATCACGGGGCGTCCGCCCGTGCTGCGGGCCACGCCGAAAAGGCGCACCACTCTTGATGCAGTATCCGTCTGCAGGGACGGGACATTTCTGCCGGGACGCCCCTGCACAGTGGTGTAGGTATACTGCACCGTGCGGTCATCGTATTCAGCTCCTAACATCACCGATATGGACTGGCCATTCTGTGGTCGCAAGCTCCATTCAATCCTATCGCCGGGCGAAAGCTCCCCGACAGGGAGAGAAAAAGATATTTGGTCAGCAAGATCCTTGTCGGTAAACAGGAAATGACGGCTGTAAGGCCAAAGGTCGCCCTCACCGGAGACATCCGGCTGACTTGCTCCTGCAGCCTTAGTCAAGGCCTTCTGACGCTTGAGCAGAGCTCTGTCCACTTCCTGATACATCTTCTCATACTCGTCAAGATTGCGGCCATACCAGCTGAGTGTGGAGTCGAATTGCTCNCGTGTCACTCCATGATATTCGAGCACCCCGTCCCCTAAAGAAGTCATGCCTTCAGGATCCTGCCGCATAGAATATTGCGACCGTGAATAGGCCTCAGCTATCTGCATGTCAGTCATGACTTCCACCATCTTCTTTTGCGGCAGCACGCCGTCAGGCCTGCTGTTGCATCCTGCCATAGTCATCATGACGNCAAAAGCAAGTGAATTNAATTTCCCCGTTCTCATGATACTGTGGATTTAGGTTGGAAGTATCTGCCTTTAAACACCATTTCTGTTGTCTTGCAAGAAGCCAGGGCTTCCTCTGCCTCCGGAGTCATTTTATATGCCTTAGGAGTGCGNGAAGCNGGAAAAAACTGGAACGCGGGATGTAGCGAGCCATACCAGGTCTCTGAGACAATCAAGGGNTTGGCAGAGAATATCCGGTGAAATTCAAAAATTTTTGTCGAGGGCACTCTTGCTATCATTTTCTCCCCGTCGCGGCTTTCCATCACGCAGATATAGCTTCTTTTATCTTTCTGCACATACACACTGCCGGAAGATTCCGCGCTCATCCTGTGGCTTATTTGGATATTGCGTCCATAGGCGCTGTTGATGCGATGCATCAGGGCCCTGAACTGAGGTCCGTGAGAGGAAGAATCGTTGATTCGGGAATAGGCTATATGTAAATGAATCATCTCATGAATCATCACATCCTCAAGCTCTCTCTCCTCAAGATTGAAAGACTTGCTTAGTATAATAGTGTAAATATCCCCATAGAGCGGAGAGCGGTCATGAATGAACTTACCGCGATAGCTCCTGGCTTCCCTGACTTTAAAATAGGGTGCCGGAAGGGAAGAAGAGAATATCAGCTTGTTGAAAGAGCTGAATTTCTCTTTCATGAACTTTACATCAGCAATCATGATGCAAATTTAGTCATTTTTCTACAACTCCGTGTCAAATGAGAGGGATATATTTCTCAAAGGGCCATGCAGACGCAGGGAATGAGCCGGGAGACCAATCTGCCGGGCCTCCTCCATAAGCATTTGTTCGCGCCTTTTGTTTATAGTAGGATGGAATACCACTGTATCCGCAGAAATATTCTGTATGAGATGTGCCAAATCGCCCTTGTATCCTGAGGCTATGATGGCATAATCATATCGGTGGGAGCCATCGGCCGCTGAATCGATTTTGGCCGGGTCACTGTCCACTCCAACAATTTTAATATTCCCGGATATAAATCCTGAAACCTTTCCCCGGGGAAGTGTGACAGTATTCCTGCTCTCACCCTCAACGTGGAGAATATTGATGCCATTGAGATAGCTTTGCACTATTATTCCGCGAGGCACGGCTTCCCGGACCGGAAGACAGCAGCCACCTAAGGCCAGGATGGCACTGACAGAAGCTCCCCATCTTCCCAATTNTCTTAATTTTGGCGAAGATGAAAGAAACCATATCGCTGCAAATGCAAGCGCCATGCACCAGAGCAGCACAGTGACGACTCCCACCTGCATTTCCAAAACACTGCGACCGGAGCCTGACACCAATGAAGATAAATCAACCAATGACTGAAATCCCCAATCAAGCACATGCCTCATAAACTCCAATTCCACACCCAGAGCACAGGAGAAGAAATAGACCAGCGCCAAGCCCATGTAGAAGGGCAGAAGGGGGAGTGCGATAATGTTAACAGGAAGGAAAAGCAGGGGAANCCTCCCGAAATGATATGAAACTAAGGGCCAAGTGGCGGCAAATGCAGCCATGCTCGTAAGCAATGCACCGGTCAGCGCATAAAGCCGGGGATGCTCGCGGTGGCTGACACGGTTAAGGGGGTTAACGAAAATTATCAGCGAGGCTACACTCAGNAAACTTAATTGCGCNCCGATGTCTCTGATAGATTCGGGTGAGAAGATAAGAATGACAAATGCTGCGGCAGCCAGGGTATTCAGAGCGTTGCCCCTTCGCTGCATAATGATGGCGGCAAAGAAAAAGGTTGCCATGAGTGAGGCTCTGACAGTNGAAGGAGCCATGCCGGTTATCCATGTGTACACCCAGAGAAGAATGGNGGCGNAAAGGTATCTCCATCTCCAAAGTCCTGCAAAATTGATTGGAAAGAGCAACCATAGAATAATCCCTACAACAATGGAGACATGCATCCCGCTTAAAGCGAGCAGGTGAGAAATGCCTGCATCTGAGAATTTCTTCCTTACATTGGAATCTATGACGTTCTTCTCTCCCAAGAAAAGCGTGATGAGAAAATCGCATGTAGCCTTCCGCAGAGGGAGGCTTTCTATGCGCAGCGCCAGTGCATCGCGTATTTCACGCGCCTTATAGTTCAAGGCCGGCGAACGGCCCGCTACCACAAGCTCATCTCCTGACACTGTTTCCTCATATTCTATTCCCTGCGCCCTCATTCTCTCCGTGTATTCCTCCATATACATATTAGGCAAGTCACCGACTCGTCTGAATCGCGGAGGAAGGACTACTATATCACCCGGTCTGACTGAGGAGGCTTTACATCTTACCAGCACTATCTGCCCATCAGCATCGGCGATGATGCGGTCTCCGGAGGTAAGCACGGCTATATCTTGAATAACTGCCCTAACGGGCATGCGCGCTTCTGTCAAATCCCTGTGTGGTGGTGAAGAAATCACCCATGCTAATGCTCCTGCTGCGGAAAAAAGCGAAATCACACATACAAGTCGTGCCAGGGCGATGCCTGAAGATGATTTTCCATTGGAGGAACGGACCAGACAAAAGTGCCAAGCCATTATTGAGGCGCCCCCTAAAGCGGCGGCCCCCCACAGGATCGCATCGAGCGTCAAGGGGAGGGCCGAAGCAATGAGGATGCCCGAAGCAAGAGCGGCCGTAAGCAGGAGAAACGGATATTTCATATTCTGTCTCAGGATACTCCGGGGGCTCCATTCCAGATTTTCCATGCTTCATCAGCCTGGAATTGAAGCATCCTGAGACCGTTTTCAACCACGCATCCGTGGGCGGCTGCAATGCGCATGAACAATGTGACCTCGGGATTATAGACGAGATCGAAGCACACTTGCCCCGGTCTGAGATATTCGTACGGGAATGGGGGAGCGGTGTTGACAGCCGGCGCCATCCCGGCAGGAGTGGCATTGACAATAAGACCGGAGCTGACTATCAATTCGGGTGTAAGATCGGAGTAAGCCAGGTCTCCCTTCCCGGCGCTTCTTGAAACAGTAATAACCTTCCAACCCGCTTTGCGAANACCCGCGCAAACCGCCTGCGAGGCCNCTCCGCTNCCGAGCACCAGGGNTGTCCGTTCATTTTCCGGGGTTCCTTCAATCAGCGGCCCCACAGCATGCATGAATCCCGACACATCGGTATTGTATCCCTTCAACACAATTTCACCTCCTGCTTTCCTCTGAATCAGAATCGTATTGACGGCCCCCGCCTCGGCTGCTTCCTCTGAAAGGCTGTGCATGTATGGCAAAACAGCCCTCTTGTAGGGGATAGTCACATTCAGGCCGCATAAGGAGGGGTTGCCCTCTATCAGGGGCATTACGTCACTGACAGAGGGCAACGGATATAGGGAATACCGGGCATCGATGCCTTCGGATTCAAACCTGCTGTTCCATATCTCAGGGGAGCGGGAGTGTCCGAGAGGATAACCGATAAGTCCGAAAAGTCTCATCTTTGCATTTTACCAGATTACCACACGTTCATCTTCAGCGCGGAACATCGGAGCTCCCTCGGAAATGCCGAAGGCCTCGAAGAAAGGCCCGATATTGCGCAGGGATACGTTGACACGGTTTCTGCCCAGCGAATGAGAGTCGGTCTTGGTGCGTGAAAGGATTTCCTCATCACGGATATTGCCTGCCCACAGATTGGCGTATGCGAGATAGAAACGCTGCAGCGGGCTGAATCCGTCAATATCCTGCATTTCCTTATCCTTCATAGAGTCGAGATAGGCTGTGAGAGCTACGCGAAGTCCCCCCTGGTCAGCGATATTCTCGCCCAGGGTGAAACGGCCGTTGGCATGGACGCCGGGAGCCACCTCAACCTCATCAAACTGCTCCACGAGGGCATCAGCCAGGCCGGTGAACTTCTTGCCATCCTCCTCAAGCCACCAGTTATTGAGGTTGCCATCTTTATCATACTGACGACCGGAGTCATCAAATCCGTGCGTCATCTCATGGCCAATTACCACACCTATGGCTCCATAATTCTGAGCGTCATCTGCTGTGACATCAAAATAGGGAGCCTGGAGTATTCCGGCAGGGAAGCATATCTCGTTAGTGGTGGGATTGTAGTATGCGTTGACTGTCTGGGGAGTCATGTGCCACTCGGTCTTATCGACCNGTTTGCCGAGCTTGGAATAGTTGTCCATCGTATACCACTCNGATGCCGCGAGCACATTTTCCATATAGGACTTCTCAGGATCGACAGAGATGCCCGAATAGTCTTTCCATTTGTCGGGATAGCCGATTTTGACAGTGAAAGTTGAGAGTTTCTCATGGGCTTTAGCCTTCGTCTCCGGGCTCATCCACGACANGTTGTCTATATGCTTTCCGAGAGCCACGCGAAGATTCTCCACGAGGGTCTTCATGTAGGCCTTGTTTTCTTCGGGGAAGTACTTGTTGACGTAGAGCTCACCGACAGCCTCGCCGAGCATGGAGTTGGGTATGCCCATGGCACGTTTCCATCTGGGNTCCATCTCCTCCTTGCCNGACATCACCCGGTCAAACATCTCGAANTTGGCCTCCACGAAATCATCGCTGAGCAGATTGGAGGATTCGGAGATGAATTCGTATGATGCGAAATCACGGAGTTCCTGCTCCGAAAGGGTGGGAAGATAGTCATTGACAAAAGTTATGAACCCGAGCCCTGACACATTGGCTTTGTCCACATCCTTGAGGTCGAGTGCCTTGAAATAGGAATCCCAAGGGATGTTGGGGAACTGTGAGCGGAGTTCATCGACGGTGCGTATATTGTAACGCAAAGTCGGGTTGCGCTTCTCCTCTCTTGACATTTTGTTGCGTGCGAAATCTGTCTCAATCTTGATGACAGTCTTCCATACGCGCTCCTGCGCCTTCTTGTCATATCCGGCGAGCTCCATCATGCGCTTCACGTATTTTTCATACGCAGCCATGATTTTGTCATTGGTCTCATTGCGNTCCAGATAGTAGTCNCGGTCGCCGAGCCCNAGGCCNACCTCTCCTATGTNCAGGATGTTCATGTCGGAATTTTTGGAATCTGCTCCGACACCTGAGCCGAAGAAACTCCCGGCTATGCCGCGATGAAGCCAACCGATGTAGCTGCCCAGATCCTTTACCGAACGGGTATTGATTTCCTTAAGTACACGCTGCAGGGGCTGGCCACCCTCTTTATTGAGGCGCACGCTGTCCATGCCGAGGGCATACAGGTCGGCAACTTTCTGGGCGTTGGTGCCCTTCACCTTAGACCGCGGGTCAGACGCCAGATTGGTGATGAGCTCCTGAAGCTGCTCGCGGGCGTTTTCACGGAGCTGGTCAAATGTTCCGAAGCGCGAATATTCCGGAGTGAGCGGATTGCGGGCCATCCACCCTCCGCAAGCATATGAGTAGAAGTCATCTGCGGGCTTTACATCGGGATTGAGATTATTNCTGTCGATGCCGTGCCCTCCNGATGCAAATGCCATCGCNGGGACGAGNGCAAATGANAGAAAGAGTTTTTTCAGGTCCATATTGCTGTAAGGATAGTTGTTATATGTGTGATTATACATTCGTAGGAATTGGTTCGTTTATACAAAAAACATTAACCGGGTCACTCGCCGGATTTGAGGGCGTCGAGTTCGTTCTGAGCCTTTTCCCATTGCTCCATGCCGGCCTCGAGCTGCTTCTGGAGGCTGGCATAGGTGTCAAGGGTCTCAGCGGAGGCGTCCCCTGCGGCGATTGCCGCTTCGGATGCAGCCAGCTTTTCTTCCAATTCGGCTATGTCAGCCTCAGCCTTTGCAACGGCGCGCTCGGCTTTCCTCAACGTCTTTTCCCTCTCTTTCTGCTCGACATAGGAGAGTTTGCCGGCTGATACNGCCGGNGGCTCNGACTCCGTGGCGCCGGCAGCGCTGCGATGGGGTGATTCAGACAGCTCCAAGTCACGGAAACTGTCCATATTGCGGGAACGTAGGAAGTCATAAATGCCTCCCAAGTTCTCCTTTACCTTCCCTCCGCCGAATTCATACACCTTCTCCACGAGGCCGTCCAGAAACTCGCGGTCATGACTCACGACTATGACCGTCCCGTCAAAATCGCGAATAGCCTCCTTGAGTATATCCTTGGTCTTCATATCAAGGTGGTTCNTNGGCTCGTCCAAAATCAGGAAATTGACGGGCTGCAGGAGTAGCNTGATCATCGCGAGGCGGGTCTTCTCGCCTCCCGACAGGACTTTCACCTTTTTGTCAATGTCCTCCCCTCCAAACATGAAGGCCCCGAGAATATCGCGAACTTTAGTCCGCATGTCGCCCGTGGCCACACGATCTATTGTATCAAAGACTGTCAGCTCGCCGTCAAGCATCTGAGCCTGGTTTTGCGCGAAATAGCCTATGCTGACATTATGGCCGACTTTGAGCGTGCCTGTATAGTGAATCTCTCCCATGATGCACTTGACAAGTGTTGACTTGCCTTCGCCGTTTTTGCCGACGAATGCCACTTTCTCACCCCTGCGGATGGTAAACTCCGCATGGTCAAACACTAGGTGGGCGCCGTACGCCTTGCCTACATTGTCTGCAATCAGAGGGAAATCACCTGACCTTGCGGAGGGTGGGAATTTCAATCTAAGACGGGAATTATCCACCTCATCGACCTCCACGGGCACAAGTTTTTCAAGCATTTTGATGCGGCTCTGCACCTGCACTGCCTTTGTGGGCTTGTAACGGAAACGCTCAATGAAATCCTTTGTGTCAGCTATCAGTTTCTGCTGGTTTTCGTAAGCCCGGCGCTGCTGCTCCACACGCTCCTTGCGCAATTCGACAAATGGCGTGTAGCTCACTTTGTAATCGTAGGCTTTGCCGCATGAAATCTCCACTGTCCTGTTTGTAACGTTGTCAAGGAACGCCCGGTCATGGCTGACCAGGAGCACAGCTTTAGCCTTGGNCTNGANAAAACGCTCAANCCANTGGATAGATTCGATGTCAAGATGATTGGTGGGCTCGTCAAGGAGCAGCAAGTCGGGGCGCTTGAGAAGAATCTTGGCCAGCTCGATTCGCATGCGCCAGCCCCCCGAGAATTCCGAGGTCGGACGATTGAAGTCCTCGCGTACAAATCCGAGTCCGGTAAGCGTGCGCTCCATCTCAGCTTCCATGTTGTCCGCGCTCGAGATTGCGAGACGCTCATTCAGAGTCTCCATGCTCTCGAGGAGAGCGGCATATTCCGGAGATTCATAATCTGTGCGTTCCGACACCTCCTTCATAACCTTATCCATCCGCTCCCTAAGCATATTTATGTCACTGAAGGCCTTCCGGGTCTCTTCAATGAGGGTCGTGCTGTCTGCTATTGCCATCTGCTGCGGCAGATAGCCGATGGTGACATCTCCGGCCTTTGAAACACCGCCGGACGTGGGCTCCTGCTGCCCGGCTATTATTTTTAGCAGGGTGGACTTCCCCGCTCCGTTCTTGCCGACAAGGGCAACCCGGTCATTGCCGTTAATGACAAGACTGATATTGCTGAACAACGGTTTTGCGGAAAACTCCACACTCAGATTGTTGATGGCTAACATGGTTCAAAGTTACAACTTTTTTATGAGATTTTAAAATTATTCCCGCGGATATGGTGAAATCCGCGAGATAATGCGTAAATTTGCATCACGGCATCAATGCCAAGACCCCCTGACATAAAATTTCTATGTCTCAGGGGTCTCACAAACTGTTCACATCAAAATCAATATTATCATGAAACCAATAGCACTTGTCACAGGAGCGACCAGCGGAATAGGGGANGCCTGCGCCGAAAAGCTCCATGCCGCGGGATACCGCGTGATTATAACGGGCCGCAATGAGGAACGNCTCNCCCGGATGGCCCGCGAATGGGGTGAGGATGCTCTTGCCCTGACCTTCGATGTGCGCGATCGGGAACGCGCAGAGTCTCTTCTGAACAATCTCCCCGAGCACTGGAAAGACATTGATGTGCTCGTCAACAATGCAGGCCTTGCCCTGGGACTTGACAAGGAGTACGAGGGACGCTATGATGACTGGGATACAATGATAGACACCAATATCAAGGGGCTGCTCACCATCACCCGCACCGTAGTGCCGGGAATGGTGGCCCGGGGTCGCGGGCATGTGGTGAACATAGGCAGCGTGGCGGGAGATGCAGCTTACGCTAACGGCAACGTGTATTGCGCCACAAAGGCGGCAGTCAAAGCTATCACTGACGGCCTACGCATAGATGTGTCCCACACGCCCGTAAGAGTCACCCTCGTCAAGCCGGGACTGGTGGAGACAAATTTCAGTGTGGTCCGCTTCCATGGCGACAGCGAGCGCGCCGATAACGTCTACAAGGGGATCAAACCTCTCACGGGTGGTGACATTGCAGACACCGTGGTGTATGCCGTCCAGGCTCCTGCGCATGTGCAGATAGCTGAGATACTCGTCCTGGCCACTCACCAGGCCAATGGCTCGACAATCGTCAGACAGTAGTTGCCAGCCAANTNNAAACATAGCAAAGGCCCGGACTTTTGAAGTCCGGGCCTTTGCTATGTTTGCAGTTNTTAGATTCNNATCACATCATTCCCATTCCGCCCATTCCGGGGGCGGCGGGCATGGGTGCGGGAGTGTCTTCTTTCTTATCGGCGATGACACACTCTGTGGTGAGGAACATGCCGGCGATGCTGGCAGCATTCTCAAGGGCGACGCGGGTGACCTTGGCGGGGTCAATCACGCCGGTGGCGAAGAAGTTCTCGAAAGAATCGGTGCGGGCGTTGTAGCCGAAGTCACCGGTGCCCTCCTTGACTTTCTGCACAATCACGGCACCCTCGACGCNTGCGTTTGCCACAATCTGGCGAAGCGGCTCTTCGATAGCGCGGCGTATGATTGCAATGCCGGTGTTCTCATCATCGTTATCACCCTTGAGCTCGTCAAGAGCAGGGAGACAGCGGATATAAGCCGTGCCTCCGCCAGGAACGATACCCTCGGCGATAGCGGCGCGCGTAGCGCTCAGGGCGTCATCCACACGGTCTTTCTTCTCCTTCATCTCCACCTCAGAGGGAGCTCCGATGTAGAGCACAGCCACTCCGCCGGCGAGCTTCGCGAGACGCTCATGGAGCTTCTCCTTGTCATAGTTGGAGGTAGTGGTTTCAATCTGGGCCTTGATCTGAGCGACACGGTCAGCGATAGCCTCCTTAGAGCCGGCGCCATTGACGATTGTGGTGTTGTCCTTATTGACAGACACCTTCTCGGCAGTGCCGAGATCGTTGACGGTGGCAGCGCGGAGCTGCATACCCTTAACCTCGCTGATGACTGTGCCGCCGGTGAGAACGGCGATGTCCTCAAGCATCTCCTTGCGGCGGTCGCCGAATCCGGGAGCTTTGACTGCGCAGATCTTGAGTGAGCCGCGGAGACGGTTGACCACGAGTGTGGCGAGGGCCTCATTATCCACATCCTCGGCAATGATGAGCAGCGGACGGCCGCTCTGGGCTACTGCCTCCAGGATGGGGAGCATGTCCTGAAGATTGGAGATTTTCTTGTCATAAAGCAGGATATAGGGGCTGTCCATGTTGCACTCCATCTTCGCTGTGTCAGTCACGAAATAGGGGGAGATGTATCCGCGGTCAAACTGCATGCCCTCTACAATCTCAACCGTAGTCTCTGTGCCTTTAGCCTCCTCGACTGTGATGACACCCTC